>OHBM01003115.1_pt1 | contig 10380 bp, 7 predicted proteins | sample 1577251 | NCBI WGS metagenome assembly OHBM01 (sample SAMEA3541557, study PRJEB24748) | human gut metagenome | biome: human gut; feature: human-associated habitat; material: faeces | place: China | collected 2012
TATACCCAGGGCGCTGCCCTGGGCTAGGAGCTTCTGCCCTTTCAGGGCGTATGGGGCTTACATGCGAGCTTCTGCCCTTTACCTTTCACTTCGGCTGGTGACCATTGGTTCAGGGCGTATGGGGCTTACATGCGAAACTTGAGTATATTTATAGATAAAACAGACAAGCCAGTCCTACTGTCAAAGAATAAGCGAACTCTTTCTCTGCGTCATCAGCCCCTCATAATATCTATCAAGCTTGTCATAACTTACAAATTTCACCCTATCCGAGATAGGCTTGAAATAATCATGGCTCAACTTGGCTATAAATTCATCATGGCGCCTGGCATCAGCCACGATAAACATCTGGGCATTGAAACACTGGAGGTCGGCAAACTTACAGAGAGAATTCTGAATATCCGTAGAATGCTCTACCTCAAAGAAACTATCGGGCATCATCACCTCGCTGCCCAAAGAATTAGGCTGAAACCACATAACGTCTATCGTGCTACTCCTATTCACAAATTCCTGATAGGAGAATGGCGGAACTTTCGGCAATGTGGAGATTTCGCCCAGCTTCACATTGATACATCTCCTGTTCTTATCCTGTGCAGGAACATAGGTTTCAAGTTTCTTCATGTTACCGATATACAGCAGAAGTCCCTGATAATAGGAATGATTGAATTCCTGCACCTGCTCTGAATCTGAATTAGTTGCATCTTGTGCCACAATCCCCCTATCCGCCAAGAGGCTTCTATATTCCTCCAAAGCCCATAATCCCGGACGAATGCGAAAGATTTCCTTGCGGTCTTGCACAATACGACGTATGGATGCAAATGGAGTCTTGGTATTCCATGTGCAATCCTCAATCTTGAACACCTCCTGATTCAGCTGACCGAATGTAGCACATCCACCCAACCTCTTCAAGGTCTCTATTACAGCTTCGTATTGTTTCATATCTCGCTAAGTTTTATTTCGTTTAAAGCCTGTATAAATAAACACTCTGCAAATTTACATCAATATTCAGAAAGAACAAAAAAATATATGAAAAACTTTCTGTTTTTATTCATTTTAATCAATTTTTCTTTTCTTTCTGCCGAATTGATCTTTTTTGATCATGAAAGTTAAAGTATGATCTAATCATTTATAAATCAAATATTTGCATTACCTTTGCACCCGAAATGATGAATAAAAAGGCGATATATCATAGGGCTGATGACTTCACTCTCCTTCACGGAGACTGCATCCGGCTGATGGGCGAATTTGATTTCAAGTTCGACATGATCTTCGCCGATCCTCCTTACTTCCTGTCCAATGGAGGTATCAGCGTACAGAGCGGGAAGGTGGTGTGCGTAGACAAGGGGGAATGGGATAAGGGCGGGACGCCCGAACATATCGACCTGTTCAATGAGGAATGGATTGCGGAATGCAGGGAACACCTGACGGAGAACGGAACTATCTGGATTTCGGGAACTTATCACAATATCTTCTCGGTGGCAAACAAGCTGACGCAACTCGGATTCAAAATCCTCAATGTCATCACATGGGCGAAGACAAATCCACCGCCCAATATCTCGTGCCGGTACTTTACCTACAGCACCGAGTTCATCATCTGGGCAAGAAAGTGCCCGAAGAAGCCGCACTACTTCAACTATGACCTGATGAAACTGCTGAACGAGAACAAACAGATGACGGATGTATGGAGGCTGCCAGCCATCGCAAGATGGGAGAAATCGCAAGGCAAGCATCCTACGCAGAAACCGCTCGCCCTGCTGGTACGCATCATCCTGGCTTCAACCCGGCACGGAGCATGGATCCTCGACCCGTTCTCGGGAAGCGGAACTACCGGCATCGCTGCCTCGCTGACCGGCAGGCGCTATCTGGGCATAGAAAGGGAAAAGGAATATCTGGACCTGAGCATCAGGAGAAGGGTGGAACTGGAGAACGGGAGTATCGTAAGGAGCTACCGCAAGAAGATAAGGGATATCGTGATTGCGGATGGAGAACCGGAAGAGGCTGACATCTTCGGGGTAACGGATGAGAACAGAATTCAGGATTTGCCTTTCTGATTTTTCGCCGACAAAAGCATCGCATTACCTTTGCTTTACAGAACTTCGCCTGTGGGGAAGTTAGAGGGAAGTTAGAGGGAAGTTAAGGGACAAATGTCCTGCATTTTAAGCTAGAAGACTATTGTCTCTTAACTTCCCGAACGACCGTAGGGAGTGATAACTTCTTTAACTTCAATAAATTCCCACACTGGCTAAACTTGAATAACTCCTTAAAATTCTTTAACTTCTAAACTTGCGAAACCAGAATCTAATATGCGAAACTTCAAGTTTTCTGCGTTAATATTTGTTTAAAAATCAGTCCTTTTTCGGCATCGTTAACTTCTTTTATCTGATAATTGTTTTACACAACATAACACGGGATTCCCTACCCCACTCGCTTTTCAAAGATTTCAGCGGTAAGAAAAGAGAAAAAATGGGACCCTAAAAAAATGGCACCTCTTTCGGAACCAAAAATAAACGCTTAAAATATGTAAAAACGGGCAGAATTCTTAAAATATGTTTATAAAAAGCGAAAAACACCCTTCACCACCCTTCACCCGTAACTATTTGACACATAAAACGTTAAATAAAAAGGTGAAGGGTGAAGGTTTGAAAACTCTTTTTTATATATACGCGCGGCAAGGGAAAAATGAAAGGGTACCCTAGGGTCAAAAATCGGAAAAACCCTAAAAAAAGAATATAATATAAGATTTAAAATATACCCTTCACCCTTCACCTCGTCACCACAACACATATCCATCATCGTATTCCCAACATTTGTTTTCCTGGTTTATTCTTCGGAGATATTCTGCTATCTTTCGGAGATATTATCATATTCTTCGGAGATATTCTGCTATCTTTCGGAGATATTTTCGTATTTTTCGGAGATATTCTGCTATCTATCGGAGTAATTTCCGTGTTATTGATTTCAGAAATAGTTATCATTTAACAAGTGGAAGAGCCAATTCGTTACCGCCCACACAAAGCCAACCTCGTGACCATCAGAGCGAAAAATAATGAATTAACTTTATTTAACTGCAAAAATCAACTGATTATGAAAAAATTACATTAAATTTGCAGCGTCTAAAGGCTCCACTTGTAAGTGTACGCAAGATGATGATAGTCAAACTACCAAAACGATAGTCAAACTACCAAAAAACCAACGAGCTGAAGGACAAGAATATAAGTAAGTGGTATTAAAGAAACTGAAAGTACAATTTAAACTTAAATAGATATGAAAGTATTCAATTCTACTCTTGCTGCCATCGGTTTGGCGGCATTCGTATTCGCATCATGTAGCGACAGTAACAGTGATCCTGCAGGTGGAACTGCACCTGTTATTAACCCTGCAGACCTCTCTTCAGTAAAGCTTGTTGCACAGCAAATTGACAACAGCAACATCGCTAACTACAAGAACAGCACAGCTAATGCTAGAAAGTTCTTCTTGACAAGAGCTGGTGCTACAAACTTCACAACCGCTATGCCTACAGCCCCTACAAAGGAAAGCTTTAGCAAAGTGTTGAACCTTAGCGGACCAGCTGAACTCACTAAACAGGCTTACGCTATTAGCAGTGGTAAGGACATTAACTTCAAAGGACAAAAGATCAATGGAGCTACTATTTTCGTAGACGGCAAATGCACCATGCAGTATGACGAAACTACCCAAATGAGTAACACAACTATTGTGTTGCTTAGCTCTGCTACATTGAAATACAATGGTACTGGTGACATGATTCCTAGCGGATGTACAGTTTACTGCACAAATCCTAGAAACGTATTCTCTGCAAAAAATGACATAAAGATCAATGGTAACTTTTATGCTAACTTTAGAGAAAAGAAGAGCGATGGAAGCAAGGACTTGATTACAGGTCTTGGAGCTATCAAAGAGACTACTCCGGCTGAAAAGGAAAAATCTATCACTCCTACACAGAATATCACATTCGGTTCTGGTGCTAACGTATTCATCAACGGTTCTATCCGTGCCATCAACCTCCAGGTAGAAAATGGTGCAAATGTATACGCTGAAGAGAACCTCTTCAACAATGACAACAATGGTAACGCTACCATCAATGGTAACCTCTGGATTGGAGGCTTTATCAAGACACGTACATTGGACGTAAATGGTTATTTGAAGGCTGTAGAAGCCGTCAAGGTAACAAATGCATTCAATGTTCACGATGGTGCCAACGTAGAAGCATCCTACATTAACGTTACAAACAACACAAAGGACGGAGATAAAGTAATTGCAAAGGGAGAAGCTACATTGACACTCAATGGTACTGGTAAGATTACTATTGGCGACAAGAATGTTATCACAGCCAACAACTTGGTTACAGACAATGCATCTGCAGGTCAGATAACCTTGGCTGGAGGAAATGCAGTAGCTGTCATCAAGGCACATAAGTTTACCAATAATGGTAATAGCAAGATTGTCGCTTTTGCAACACCAGGCACAAACTCTACATTCTTGCTCCAGTTCCAGGAGAATTATAGTGGTTCAACACAATACAATACTTTCGAGGATTTGGACATCGCTGCCACATACGCAGACTATGACAAGGTAGCTGACAAAACTACTCCTAATGTAACTCTCGTAGATAAGGATCACAAGAAATATGGTTACCAGTGGTCTGGCGACCCTGCAACTATCGCAAGCCAAGCTAAGCTTGACTTGATTGCATCTGAGGAATCAACTGATGGTCAGTCTGCTACATGTATCCAATCTGCAAATAATAAGCTCTATGTATCATATCACACATATGGCGACAAGAAATTTGGTGGCAACATTGAGGTACTTTCAATGACTGGCAACCAATTGAAAGTAGATGCTAAAAAGGCTGCAGAAAACTGCGATTACAACCATCTTATCGTAGATGGTAACTGCCTCTATCTGGCAGGTAGCGGTGCAAAGTCAGCAGGTGCATTCTTAGGCAAGATAGACCTCAATGGTGGCAACCTTGGCGATGAAGTGAAACTTTACGCTATCGACAACAAGACCAAGATGGATGCTAATTGTGTAGCAGAATTCAATGGCGAACATGTAGTAGCAACAACTAAAGGTCTTACCTCATTCACCAAGGACTTCAGTTCCTGGAACAAGTTGGGTGAAGAAGGAAAGCATGTAGTCACTGCTTTAGGCAAACTTTACACATTGGATGTAAAGGGCAATGTTAATGTTTACGACAACAACGACTTGGAGAATACAGTGGCAAACTATAATGTCGGTGAAGTTTATCCAAAGGACAACAAGGCTGTTATGGCTGTTAACGAGTCAAATGGTGAAATATACGTATGTAAAGGCGAAAATGGTGTTGCTAAGATTTCTTCTACCGGTCAGGTAAACCAAAACTTCTTTACATGCCCTACATTTACAAAGCCTAAGAAGACAGAATTGGCAGGTACAGTCAAGGGTCGTGCCAATGGTATCGCTATCGGTGCTGAATACATCTATGTAGCATGTGGCGGATATGGTCTAGTTGTACTCGACAAGGAAGGTAATGTTGTCTGCCATCGTAAGGCAAATGCTTACAATGACAAGGACAATTCTGGTTCTGCAAACTATGTTGCCGTTGAAAATGTTAATGGCGAAGAGTATGTCTACGTTGCATATGGTCAGAACCGCGTACAGGTATTCAAGGTTACAAAGACAAAGTAATCAGAAAATACAATCATAGAAATACTTGTTCTCCCCCACTCTCATGCTAGAGTGAGGGAGGACAAACCTTATAAAGGCTAAATTAACTAGCTATTAAACTATAAGGTATGCGTAAAAAGTGACTAAAGTATTAACGAATAATATATGAATAACATGAAAGCTATAAATATAAAGCTTGCTACTTTTAGTTTCGCAGCTATGCTCCTCGCTTCTTGTAGTGATAGCAATAACATTCTTGAAAATGGTGGTACCACCCCTATCAAGACTGTGGTAGGTTCTGCTGTCACCTCCACAACTGATGCGCAAGAACTGGCAAGCCGCATTACAAACTATAAGGTAACTACCGAAACATCTAAAGCAAGAACAAGAGCTTACGCAGGTTCTGGTTGGGATGGAAAATCTTACCCAACAAATGCTATTCCGTTAACAAATGAAAATGTAGGTAGCGTACAAGCAGGAGGTATATATGTTATAAAAGAAGGTGTTACTGTAAACCAACAAATAAACCTCAAACCTGTATGGGATAAAGATGCTATTACCCTTTATATCGCAGGAACATGGGATAACAGCGGAAGAAGTAATTATTGGGGAGACCATGCCGACATAAGAATCTTACCAACAGGAACCCTTAAGGGCTACAACATGACAGAAGCTTTGGGCAAAAACAAAGTAACGAATTACGGAAAAGTTGAAATTCCGTCTAGCATAAATAATTTTATATTGGATGGTACGTACACAGTACTCGACAACCACGGAAGTCTTGATTTAACAAATGTAGATGTTAAACTCAGTAACAATGCAGTCCTAAATGTTACAGGTACTTTGAAAGCAAAGACTTTATCTATAACAAATAGTGAAGTATATAGTGGTTGCTCTGCTAATATATCTGATTTCGTATATATATCAAACGACAGCAAGCTACACGTATCATATTTGCACTGCAAGAATTTCAAACAAGATTCAAGTGGCAAAGTCGTAGTGAAAAACCAATCTATGATTGAATGCGACAATATGTTCATGAATTTGAATTCCCAGCAGGGAACATACGCATTAGGCGAAACAGACGCTGTCTGCGTAATCAAAGCAGCAAAGCTTGCTTTCAATGCTCCTGGTCCTGATGCCAAGAATAAGATAAGTTGTGACATGTTCGCAACAAGCGGAGAAAGAGCAGGATTCATCGTTGATGTTCCAGAAGATAAGATATATGGAATAACAAATGATAACGAAAAGACATTGGGTGATTTGTCAGACTATCAACATGGCCAAGTTGTAAGACCAAAAGATAGTTCTATAACAGAAGAAGGATATGGGCTAACACTGAACAACAATGGTAACGTATTCTTGTCTTCTTCTGACGAGGCTTCTAAATATGTCATCAAGAAAACAGAGAGTGAAGATTGCAAGACTCCAGGATTCAACGACAACAAGACTCAACCAGATAAGCCAAAGACAGACTTGATTATCTCTGTGGATTATGACCACACACACAACATCTCTGCTACAGGCATCATGGATCTTGACGGCTATCTGTACATGTCATACCATACAAATCAGGAACAGACAGACAATGCAGATAACTCACATGGAGGTTGTGTAGAAGTTCTTACTCCTGTAAAAAACAACAAGGTACAACTCTTGCAATACCTCTATGATAGCCAAAGAGTAATAGACTTCAACCACCTTCTGGCTGTTGAATTGAATAATGGCGAGAAAAAGATTTTCCTGCCAGGTAATTCTAAAAATAAGGGTGCATTACTATCATACATGACCATCAATGGAGACCATTTGTTAGCAACGGAGTCTAAAGAGATAACAACTGCAGACGTTGACAAGGATGGAAATCCAATTGTTAAGATCGTAGAACCATTGCAATACGCCCAATTGCATCCAGCAACAGAGGAGTATAAAGGTAAAAAATATGACGAGAATTGTGTTGTTTACAACAAGAAGAAAGATCACCTGATTGTTGCAACCACAGAAGGCTATGTCGTATACGATGCAAACACCATGAACGAGGTCGACAAAATAGAAAGACCAGGAAAGGTTAAGCACGTAGCAATCGGCAATGGAAAAATCGTCGGACTTTATCTTGACGACAAAAACCATTCTAGCGATGACGAGGTTGGAGCAACTATCGAAGTAATAAATAGAGATGACGAAGATTTCGAAAATTCTACAAAATTCAAAACAACGGTAGGTATAAAACCAAATGATGGCAAGAATGTAGTTTCTGTTACAGACAATTTGATATATGTTTGCCAAAGCGGACTCGGACTCTATGTTTACAATATGAAGGGTGAAGAGCAATGGCACTGGCAGATGCCAAGTGCTTGGAATGACAAAAAGAAAGTATACAAGGCATTATGTAACGGATGCGATGTAGATGACAAATACGTTTATCTAGCATACGGTTCTTATGGACTTGTCGTTTTGGACAAAAACACCCATGAGGTTGTTGCACATAGAGTAGCATCTAAGTCTGCTAACTACGTCAAAGTAAGAGACAACTACATTTATGTAGCATATGGTAGAGACCGCCTGCAGGTATACAACCTTTCAACAGGTGCTCATACAGAAACAAATTATCAAAAGAAGTAACAAAAGCCGAAATGCTTTTCAGATAATAAGAAACATGAGATGAATGCAGCTGCAACAGCTCGCAGCTGCATTCATCGTGTTTAATAACTCATTATGAAGCGAAAAATAATACTATACTCAACTACTGTTCTGCTACTTCTCATGGCAGCACAAAGCGCTATGGCTCAGACGAAAGGCAAAAAGCCGAAAAGTTTCAGCCCTAAGATGCTCGTATATGAGAACCTGAAGAACAATAATGTACTGAGACACTTTAAACAGCGCTTCGCACAACTCGACACTCTCATCAAAAACCCTATATGGGTGAAAGCACCAGTCATAGAACTGGGACTCAATAAACAGCATCACGCTGATATCAATAAGACCGACTCTCTGTTCTGGTCGAAAACAGCACATGAGCACCTAGCGCTCAACAGACACAACGGTCTGGAAGTGACCGGACAGGTTTATGCCCGACCTGACTCGTACTTCGATTCTGATGAAGACGACGCAAAAGAGGTATCAAAATATAAGATGAAGGTTCAAGCCGAACTGGGATGGAACATCATCAACTCGAAGTTCTACCAAGGCAAGGAGAAAAGAACGAAGATTGCTCTTGCCAATGAACTCGACCGCTTGCAAATAAAAAAGCGTCAAACTGCAGACATCTATGAAAAGGCAGCCGATGAGCTGACCGAACAATATAATTTCTATATCGGTACTGTCATAGCACACAGACTGGACAACCTCGACATCATGAACGAAGCGTACCAGTTTATGCTGGAAAAAGACCGAATCAGCAACGACAAGATGCTGAAAGTGATGAACGATAAGTTGGAGGCTGAATACGACATCTCCGTGCTCTGCACAGACAGAGATATCACCAACAAGCCTATCTACCGCATCAAACCAACCAAGATTGTGGTAGACACAACAGCCCTCTGGAACCATCTGAACCAGGAAAGTCTGGATGCACGAATCATGATGGTGAAAGAACAGATTGCTGACAACGCTTTTCCTCTGATGACAATACAACAGTTTTGGATGTTTTTTCAAAAATTGGTTTTGTACATGAATGCACTTTGCCTAATGAGGTAGACAGCGGAGATTTGCTATTTTATTCACGCTCCCTGGAATAAAAACTCCGCCCACTGCATTGCGAGTTTATCTGGGGCAAGTTGAATGTGAACTATAATTTGATGGATATTAGGGGGTAGAAAAATGAAACGGCGCAGAATTATGTATTTTCTTCTTCTATTTTTCGGTATTGCATCGATATTTGTTACTCTCTTTTTAATTACACTAATGCCTGATGAAGTGCCCATGCATTATAACATGAGTGGACAAGTTGATAGGTATGGAAGTAAATTTGAAAACCTGTTTCTCTCTATTTTCCCGATTGCGATTTCTTTGCTATTTTTCTTCTTGGCTAAGTCCGAGAAAAAGCGTGGCAGCAGTAAAAACGAGAGGGTTCTTCTTATTGCCGGGAACGGAGTGGAGTTGCTTTTGTTGTGCTTTATCATCTTGGATATGTCAAAAAGTATAAGTCAGGCTATGAATGAAAGTACGTTGGTTAAAGGGTTGTCCATGCTGATGGGGCTTGTTTTTTGCTTCATGGCCTTCTTGCTTCCTCAAGCAGAAAGAAACTCTGTTTTTGGAATCAGAACTAGGTGGAGTCTTTCTGACGATTTAGTTTGGGCAGAGAGTCAAAAAAAATCAAGCTTTGTCTTTGCTATCCGCTGTGTATTGAGTTGCCCTCCGGTTTGCGTAATGAGACCATCCGAGATTTGCAGCAGTCCGCCCATCTGCATCTGGCGTACACAAGCGCCGGTTACGCGCACGGCATCATCAAGCGAAGAAAAGGCAAACGTCTTTTGCAGCAGCGCGGCAAGCTGCCGCTGCTCTGCACAGCCGAGCTTCTCCAACACCGCCAGCAAATATTTTTGCTGTTTTGTCAGCAGCATCAGCCTTGCTCCTTTCCCGGCGGCGAATGAAGCGAATTGAGATACGGATCGACCAGCAGGTCACTCTCCGTTTCCGTTATGCAGTTGTATATGGTTGACATAACGTATTTCGTAGAATCCCTGACCGGCACATTCCGGTTCGCGTGCAGCTTGCTCTCCG
>OHBM01003118.1_pt1 | contig 10374 bp, 10 predicted proteins | sample 1577251 | NCBI WGS metagenome assembly OHBM01 (sample SAMEA3541557, study PRJEB24748) | human gut metagenome | biome: human gut; feature: human-associated habitat; material: faeces | place: China | collected 2012
GCGAGCCGGCTGCCCGATTATAACGGAGTACTTTGATATCGGTGATGTTCCAACGGATGAGTGCGACCAGCATTTCTATGGATATTCTGATTATGATAATTCAGATATGACGGAACACACCACAGAAGAGGGAATATATAATTCTAATGGTACACAGACAGACAATACGGACGATAATACCGGAGATAATACCGGAGATAATACCGGGGATAATACAGGCGATAACACTGGAGACAATACCGGAGACAACACGGGAGATAACACCGATAATACCGGAGACAATACCGGCGGAGACGGCGGCGGAGATAACGGTGGTGATAATGGAGATAACACCGGAGGCGATGATGGTGGAGATTCTTCAGGTGGAGATGCCGAAGAATAATAAAGTATGAAACAGCAGCAGGCTGCAATCATCTGGCACAGGATGGTCGCAGCCTGTGTTGTACAGGCAGGGAGGATGAGAATGGAACAATACAAAACAGTACTGGAGGGCGGTACCGGGGAGATCGTCGAGAAGAAATCCCGCTTCATAGCAACGGTGCGCCCGGTTAAGAATGAGGAGGAAGCCCTGGCATTTCTGGAAGAGATGCGTAAGAAATACTGGGATGCCAGACATAACTGTTATGCATATTCAATCGGGAAGAACCGAGAATTTACCCGCTGCAGTGATGATGGAGAGCCATCCGGCACAGCAGGCCGGCCGATGCTGGATGTGATCCTGGGCGAAGATATCTATAATGTTGCAGTAGTTGTGACGCGATATTTCGGAGGAGTGCTCCTCGGAACCGGCGGGCTTGTCAGAGCTTACTCCAAAGCCGTGCAGGAAGGACTTGCAGGAAGCCTTGTGATCGAGAAGAAAAAAGGCATTTCTCTCAAGGTTACAACAGATTACACAGGAATTGGCAAGATCCAGTACATCGCAGGAGAACGTCAGATCCCGATCCTCGACAGCGAATATACGGACAAAGTTGTTCTGAAACTTCTTGTTCCTGACGCAGAAACAGAAGCTGTGCAGAAAGCCATCACAGAAGGCACAAACGGCAGAGCAGGAATGGAAAAAGAAAAAGAATTGTACTTTGCAAAAGTAAATGGAGAAGTTCTTACGTTTGAGGACTGACGATCGAAAGAACGATTATTTTGAAATTGAAATACAAAAAAAGCTGAACGCATGTGCAAAACAACGTTCAGCTTTTTTGCCTATTCAGATCAGCATTTCTCCGGTTCCGGATAATCTACGCCAAAAGTATCAACAGTCATAGACTTGATCTCCTGGTCGTCAAGCGGACGGTCTCTGAAGTCTGTCTCAGTCTCAGCGATTTTGTTGACAACATCCATGCCCTCGATCACTTTGCCGAATGCAGCATAGCTTCCGTCAAGATGCGGAGCAGCTTTGTGCATGATGAAGAACTGGCTTCCGCCTGAGTTTGGATGCATAGCTCTTGCCATGGAAAGAACACCTGGGGTATGAGCCAGATCATTTGCAACACCGTTCTGTGCAAATTCGCCCTTGATGCTGTATCCCGGGCCGCCCATTCCGGTTCCTTCCGGGCATCCGCCCTGGATCATGAAACCGTTGATGACACGGTGGAAGATCAGTCCGTCATAGAATCCTTTCTTTACAAGGCTTATGAAGTTGTTGACTGTGTTTGGAGCAACTTCCGGATATAATTCTGCTTTCATTACATCGCCGTTTTCCATAGTAATGGTTACGATCGGGTTTTTATTTGCCATAATGATAATCTCCTTTTGCAAAAAGTATTGTTTTTCTTTGTGGGCTCTATTATAATATGCAAAGAACAATTCTGCAAGGAAAAAGGTGATTTGCGTGATAATAGAGACAGAAAATCCGGAGGAAACTTTTGCCCTCGGACAAAAAATCGGCAGAGCTGCCACTCCCGGACAGGTCTATACACTGACCGGTGATCTGGGCGTTGGCAAGACTGTTTTTACACAGGGGGTTGCATCAGGACTTGGAATCACTGAGCCGGTGAACAGCCCTACATTTACGATCGTACAGGTATACGAGGAAGGCAGACTTCCTTTTTATCATTTTGATGTATACAGGATCGGCGATATAGAGGAAATGGAAGAGATCGGATATGATGATTATTTCTTTGGAGAGGGTATCTGCCTGATCGAGTGGGCAGAGCTGATCAAGGAGATCCTGCCGGAAAACAGGATTTCCATAACCATCGAGAAAGATCTTTCCAGAGGATTTGATTACAGACGTATCACGATCGAGGGACTGGAATTATAATAATTGAGGAGAAAAAAATGAAAATTTTAGGTCTTGACAGCTCAGGAATCGTAGCTTCCGTAGCTGTTGTAGAGGATGATATTCTCGTAGCAGAATACACCGTAAATTACAAAAAAACACATTCACAGACACTGCTTCCGATGCTGGATGAGATCGCAAAGATGACAGAGCTTGATCTGAATACGATCGACGCGATCGCAGTCGCAGCAGGACCGGGATCTTTTACAGGACTCCGTATCGGTTCCGCAACTGCCAAGGGACTTGGACTTGCACTTAAGAAACCGCTTGTGGCAGTGCCGACAGTAGAGGGACTTGCATACAATCTGTATGATACACAGGGACTGATCTGCCCGATCATGGATGCAAGAAGAAAACAGGTCTACACAGGAATCTATCGTTTCGAGGATCACAGACTTGTGACAGTAGAAGACCAGATGGCAGTGCCGATGGAAGAAATGATCACGAAGCTGAATGCATACCAGCAGCCGGTGACCTTCCTGGGCGACGGCGTACCGGTTTTCAAGGATCTGATCGCAGAGAAACTGACTGTGCCGTACACATTTGCACCGGCACACGTAAATAAGCAGAGAGCAGCAGCAGTCGCAGCACTTGGACTTGTTTATTACAAAGAAGGTAAGATACAGACAGCAATGGAGCACATTCCGGACTACCTGCGTGTTTCTCAGGCAGAACGCGAACGTGCGGAACGAGAGAAAAAGGAGCAGCAGTCATGACTTTCCGGGAGATGCTGATCGAAGATCTGGATCAGGTCATGGAGATCGAGACAGATCTTTTTGCCATGCCATGGACAAAGGAGGGAATGTTCACTTTCCTGACAAGAGAGGACACCATGTTCTTCGTAGTAGAAGAAAAGGGCAGGATCCTTGGTTACTGCAGCATGCAGACAGTGTTGGACGAGGGTGATATCCTCAACGTGGCAGTACGCAGTGACCGCCAGAAAGAAGGAATCGGCTATTTTCTGGTAGACAGCATGCTGATGCTTGCACAGGCACAGGGAATCAGCCTGGTTCATCTTGAAGTCAGAGAAAGCAACGGAACTGCCCGCAGACTTTATCAGAGACTGGGATTTGTCGAGGATGGACTTCGCAAAAATTATTATACCGATCCGCTGGAAAATGCGGTTCTTATGACAAAGAAACAATGAGAATTAGAAAAAGAGGAAAAATATGTTAGATGTTTGTTTACTTGGAACCGGAGGGATGATGCCGCTTCCAAGACGCTGGCTGACTGCCCTTATGACAAGATATAACGGAAGCAGCCTGATGATCGACTGCGGCGAGGGAACACAGGTGGCAGTCAAGGAAAAAGGCTGGAGTTTCAAACCGGTCGATGTGATCTGCTTTACCCATTACCACGGAGATCATATCAGCGGACTTCCGGGACTGCTCCTTACCATGGGCAATGCAGACAGGACAGAACCACTTACACTGATCGGTCCGAAAGGACTGGAGCGGGTCGTAAATGCATTACGGGTGATCGCACCGGAACTTCCGTTTGAGATCCGGTTTATCGAGATCACCAAACCAGAAGAAGTCATTGAGATCAATGGATACAGGATCACTGCATTCAGAGTGAACCACAACGTGATCTGTTATGGATACACACTTGAGATTCTGCGCCAGGGCAAATTTTCACCGGAACGCGCGAAGGAACAGGAGATCCCGCTGAAATACTGGAATCCTCTGCAGAAGGGACAGACCATAGAAGCAGACGGTGTTGTATATACGCCGGATATGGTGCTCGGACCAGACCGTAAGGGGATCAAAGTTACCTATACCACAGATACCAGACCGACAGAGTCCATTTTGCGTAACGCAAAGGGGTCGGATCTTTTTATCTGTGAGGGCATGTACGGCGAGAAGGAGAAGGCCGCCAAGGCCCGGGAGTACAAGCATATGACCTTCTACGAGGCGGCGGAGCTGGCCAAAAAGGCGCAGCGTGCGGCCGAGCGTGCCCGCCGCCACGCCGAGCACTCCGCCGAGCGCGCGCAAAAGCACGCCGAGGATCTCGCGCGCAAGATGCAGCGCCACGCAGACCGCAAGGCCGAGCGCCTCAAGCGCCACGCCGCGCACGAGGCAAAGCACGAACACAAGCACGGCGACGAGGACTGAGCGCCGCGCACACAGGCGGCTTTTGTCAGGGGAACGCGGCGCACGTCGAAAAATAAGTTTACATAATTCTGATACCCGTTCGACGCATTCCACCTGTCGAAGGCAGGCGAGAAAATTTGGATTTTTCCGAATCTTTGTGCTTTTCGACGAAGTGTATCAGATTATGTCAACGGAAACTTGGGGTTATTCGCCAAGAACCACACGATTCCAGCATCCCAAACATGGTAAAATATCCGCGCAAGACAGGGAAAACGAGCGGTTCATCAGACAGCTGACCGCAAGCCCGAAATTTTGCAGAGGAGAAGGTTATGGAAACAAAAATCAGTGTACTGGTGGCAGAGCCCAGTGAGGAATACCGCGCAGCCTATGCCAAGGCCATCGCCCGGGAGGCGGACATGGAGCTGGTCGCGCAGACGGACAACGGGCTGCGCGCAGAGGCGCTCGTCGACGAATTTCAGCCCGACGTGGTGGTGCTCGACCTCGTGCTGGCGAGCGTCGACGGTATGTCGCTGCTGGCGCGGCTGCAGGCCAAGGAGAAGCCGCCGCGCGTGATCGTTACATCCGCGATCTACAATGACGAAGTGCTCATGGAGTGTGCCGATCTCGGCACGATGTACTTCATGCAAAAGCCGGTCGACCCGCCGCTGCTCGTGTACCGCATCCGGCAGACCGCGCGTCCGCGCCGCCGCACCGGCAGCCTGTGCGCGCAGCTTGACGCACCCGAGCCCGCGCCCACGCTCGAGAGCGTCGTCACCGATGTCATCCATGAGATCGGCGTCCCGGCGCACATCAAGGGCTACCAGTACCTGCGCGAGGCGATCATGCTGGCCATCGACGATATGGACGTCATCAATTCCGTGACCAAGGTGCTCTACCCCGAGGTCGCGCGCAAATTCAACACCACGCCCTCGCGCGTTGAGCGTGCGATACGCCACGCGATCGAGGTCGCGTGGGATCGCGGCGATCTGGAGACGCTGCAGAAGTTTTTCGGCTACACGGTTTCGAACATCAAGGGCAAGCCGACGAATTCGGAGTTCATCGCCATGATCGCCGACTGCCTGAGTCTGCGGCAGAAGCAGAGCGCGTGCTGACGCGCGGCATGGATGGCAGAGGGATACACAAGCGCCCCCGAACCCAAAACGGTTCGGGGGCGCTTTTTGTCTGTATTCAAATCTCAGGGGTGTACTGCCCGAACTTACCAGCTCGGGAACAGGGCAAGAAAATCGTCAAGGTTGCGGTAGCTGCCGCCCTGCGGCGAGAGATCCGGCGCGGCAGCATAGGCGCTGCCCGGCGTCGCCGTGACGGCGAGGCTGGCCGCATCGACCTGCGTGCGCAGCGTGATCCGGCTCGGCGTGAGCGAGATGTACAGCGGCGAGGCCGCGATGTTCGCCGTGATGTTCAGCGCACCGTCGGCATAGCCGAAGTCCGAGATCGCGCCGACAACGCTCGCGAACGACAGATGCCCGAAGAAGTAGGTGTACGCCTCGATAGCGTTTTGCACCGTCTGGCGGTCAACGCCCGGCGTGACGGTGAGCACGGCATAGAGCGCGCGCTCGAGCGAATCCATCGACGCCGTGACGTGGTGCCAGCCGTAGTCGATGTACACGCGGTCGTTCCAGAACGTGACGGTCAGGTCGCGGCCGAGGATCTGCGACACGGCGCGCGCCGCGACGGGCTTGCCGAGCGAGAGCACGACGTCGGCGTCAAGGCTGTAGCCGTTGACGCTCACGGTCGCGTCCATGCCCATGGCCTGCGCGCCGACATAGCGCTCGAGCACGGGGGCAAAGGGCTGCAGCTGCGAGAGCGTGACATAATTTCCGCTCGTGGGGCTGATGGCAGCGGCACTGCCGGACGTCGAGGTGACCGTCACGCGCACCGTCCAGCCAGCAGCCGTAACGCTTACGCTGTCGGCCGAGAGGGCGGCGGACACATCCGTGCCCGCGATGTTCAGCTGCGCATGCAGGGCATTGTTCGACCACGTCAGCCCGCGGATGCTGTCAACGGCGGACTGCGGCGTGAGCTCACGGAAAAACTGCGCATAAGCGCTGCCCGCGGCGTCCGCTCCGCTCGCACCGGCGAGCTTGCCCGCCCACGCGACGAGGTCTTTGATCTCGCTGCCCGTGCCGCTGACGTGGATGTTGCCGGCGGAGACATAGACCGTGCTGCCGATGTATTCGGCGCGGATCGTCACACCGTCTACCACGGTCGTGAGCGCGGCATCATAGCCGCCGGAGGTGCGGGTCACCGTGGCCGTACCGCTGAGACTCAGCGGACCGCTGAGCGCGACGTCGAAGGTCGCGGTCTTGGCCGTGGCCGCATCCATGAGGGGGCTGACGAGACTCAGCGCGCCGGTCAGATCGGTGTAGCCGTCGAGCGGCTGCACCCGGAAGCTGCCGTAGTACGGCGTGGCCGCGATGCGCATACGTGCGCCGCCGATGTTGAGCGACACGTCCGCACGCGTCAGGCGCAGCGCGTCGGGATCGGTCAGCTGCACCGTGCCGGAGATCATCGGGTCGTTGAGGCGGATGTTCATGCCGTTGGCGGTCTCCTGCATGGTGACGTTTTTCGTCAGCGCAGCCATACCGGCGGAATCGAGCGAGATGTCCGGGATCTGCACGCCGAGATAGCCCGCCACCGTGCGCGCCGCGTCGAGCGTGTCGCTCGCGCGCAGGGTGATCTTCTGGCTGCCGAAGGCGATGTACACCCGCTCGTTGCTGTAGGCGGCGAAGAGGTCGACGCCCGCGACATTGCCGCGCAGCTGGAAGGTGGTCTGGTCAATATCCATATGTGCCGTCAGGCCGTAGGACTGGCCGTTTGCGCTGACGGTGATGCTGTAGTTCGGCGTGCGGCGGAAAAAGTCGCGCACCATGGCCTGCGTGTCCTGACCGCCGTCGGAGAGCTTGCCGAGGTTGTTGGGGTCGTACTGGGTGGCGAGATAGTGCTGGAACTCCGTCTGGTCGTCGGTCACGGCGCCGAAGTCCGTGAACGTCTCCGTGAGCGTGCTCGTGCAGTTGAGGCTGCCGAGACCGGACATGGACACGGAATAGCTCTCCACGGTGTCCATCTGCAGCAGATCCCAGTTGGCGTCGATCGTCCAGACCATGTGCACAGCCGTAAACTCGGGGTTTTTCGACGCGCCGCTGTACGTGCGCACCTGATGCTTATAGTATGCGCTCGCGCCCGCAGGCTCGAGGTCAAAGGTGAGGGTGTACGTGCCGTCGTCATTGGCGGTCATGGTCGGGTTTTGCACCGTGTCCTGACTGATGACGTAGTTGCTGAGGTTGCGCGGATCCTGCCCGTAGGCATCCTGATAGTCCTGCTGCGAGATGGCCACGATCTGGTCGCTCCACGTCGCGCTGTCGGCGGTGACGGAGCTCGCCTTGCGCACAAGGATCGCACCGTCCTTAAAATATTTCTGCTCGCCGAGCTTGACGAACATGCTCGTGCTGATGGCCTCGGTGAAAACGCTGTTGCTCGTCACGACGCGCACGTTGTGCACGTTCTGGTTATAGTCGATGAAGCCGACCTTCGCCTTCGTCTGCCCGACGGTCTCGGAGCGGTAGGTCTCCTGATCCATGACGCCGGTCGTAATATAAATGTTGTCCTCGGCGCTCTGACCGGAGGGATCGCCGTCCGGCCGCGCGAGCGTGGTGCTCGCCCCGCCGGCGCCGTCGTCGGTATCGACCGCGCCCGGCAGCGCCACCGCCGCCGCGATCGCCAGTGCCAGCAGCACGCCGCCGATGACATAGGTGCGCTTGCCGTGCTTGCGGCGCGTCGGCTGCGCGGCGCTCTCGGAGGGCACCAGTTCGCTGTCGGCGATGTCCGGCGCGGTTTCGTCCGCCGTCGGCTTGCGCCGCCATGGCGGAAGACGGAAATGTTGTTTGCGCATAGATCTCATACTCCTTGCGGGCAGCCCCGGCGTGCACATCGTCGGGGAAGTCCCGGTTTTTTCTTGTTTTCATTATACGGCAAGCGGTTTGAAAACGCATCCTCCCCCCTTTCGACCGGTAGAAATGTTGAGAGAAGGCAGTTCTACCGGCAGGAGAATCCCTGTATCTGGGATTTTTGCCGGACTTGCGGTGTGGCACGCGCTGTGGTATACTCATACCATGGAAGATGTGAGAGGCGCGCTCGCCGCCAATTTAGCCGAGCTGAGAAAAGAAGAAAATCTGACGCAGGCCGAGTTCGCCGCGCGCTTCAATTACTCCGACAAGGCCGTGTCCAAGTGGGAGCGGGGCGATTCGCTGCCCGACGTCGTCATGCTCAAGACCATCGCCGACCTCTACGGGCTGCGTGTGGACGATCTGCTGACCGAGGACGGCGTTGCCAGCGCGCTCGCCGAGGCGGCCGGCCGCGAAAAAAAGCGCGACGCATACCTGATGCAGAAAATGCTCATCGCCGCCATGTGGGTGACGATGGTGTGGGTCGTTGCGGTCGTCGTGTTTTTGTACTCGCAGTTCAGCATCGGCAAGATGTACTGGATGGCGTTCGTGTGGGCGGTGCCGGTGTCGTTCGCCGTGGCGTTTCTGTTCTCCCGTCACTGGAAGGGCGAGGCGATGCTGCAGTGCGTGTTCGCGTCGCTGTTCGTATGGAGCACGATCACCGCGTTTTATTTCCAGTACCTAGAATATAACATCTGGGCCGTGTTCTTCGTCGGCGTTCCGGTGCAGATCGCGCTCATCCTGGGGGCAAAGCTCCGCCGCGCCGGTGTGCACTGGCTGCGCCGGTGAAAAAACAAAACTACCGCTTGACGGCGGGCCACGCCCGTGCTATACTCGCGTCTAATGACAGGCCGGAAACGGCCGGGCGGCGTCCGCGCCGCAGCAGACAGAGATCACCGCGTCTGTGGGACTTCATGCCCCGCAGGCGCTTTTTTATTCAGAAAGGAGTCTTTTTTCATGCGTGAAACCGCTTCCGCACCCGATGATGCCAAGCGCGTGACCATGCAGGTATCCACCGTCGGCATCGTCTGCAACGCCGCGCTGACGGTGTTCAAGCTCGTCGCCGGCATCGTGGCGCACTCGTCGGCCATAGTGGCCGACGCCGTGCACTCGGCGTCTGACATCCTCGGCTCGCTGATCGTGATGATCGGCGCAATCTTTTCCAACAAGGCGGCCGACGCCAGCCATCCCTACGGGCACGAAAAGCTCGAGTGCATCGCCTCGATCCTGCTCGGCAATATTCTCGTGCTCGTCGGCGCTGCCATCGGCTACACAGGCATCACGAAGATCCTCCACGGCGAAACGCTCGCCGCCCCCGGCATGCTCGCGCTCATCGCGGCGGTGGTGTCCATCGTCGTCAAGGAGGCGCTGTACTGGTACACGATCGCAGCCGCCAAGCGCATCCGCTCCGTGTCGCTCAAGGCCGAGGCATGGCATCACCGCTCGGATGCATTTTCTTCCATCGGTTCGCTGATTGGTATTGTCGGTGCACGGGCTGGTTTTCCGGTACTCGATCCGATCGCGAGCGTGGTCATATGTCTCTTTATTCTGAAGGTGGCAGTTGATATTTTCCGGGATGCGATTAAGAAGCTGACAGACAGCGCCTGTGACGATGCATACACTGAGAAGGTGCGGGACTACATCAAAGGCCAGGAGGGCGTTTGTGAGATCGACCTGCTGCGGACCAGAATATTTGGAGAAAATGGTATCAATGGAATTGGTGTGTATGATGAGAAGGTTTCTGAGGACTGGAAGCTAAGATATAGAGTAAAAAAAGTTGATGGCAATGGAAACCCAATAGCTGGAGTTGAATTTAGAATCTATAATGATAGCAATTGCACAAATAGAATCGCTAAGTTAGTCACTGGTAATGATGGATATTCAGATATAAAAACAGTAGATTTTATTTCTACTGATACAGACTCATATACATTATATTGTAAAGAATATAGTGCTCCTGCTGGATATATCTTTGATTCATCTAAGAAATACACATTAACATGGAACCGCTCTACATATGACGCATTAAAAAACAGAGGAGACG
>OHBM01003122.1_pt1 | contig 10364 bp, 8 predicted proteins | sample 1577251 | NCBI WGS metagenome assembly OHBM01 (sample SAMEA3541557, study PRJEB24748) | human gut metagenome | biome: human gut; feature: human-associated habitat; material: faeces | place: China | collected 2012
TCCTTGTCCAGCAGGACGCGGTGGATGAGGTCGCGGGCGGCATCTACCCCACCGTCCAGATAGACGGCGGCAAACACGGACTCCGTGGCGTCTGCCAGAATGGACGGGCGCTGACGTCCGCCGCCCAGTTCCTCACCGTGACCCAGCTTCAGGTACTGGCCCAGCTCCAGATACTGGGCCACCTCGTGCAGGCTCTCCTCGCACACCAGTGCGGCGCGGATGCGGGTCAGATCGCCCTCCGGCAGGTCGGGGTGCTTGGCGTACAGGTACTCCGCCGTCACAAAGCCCAGCACCGCGTCGCCCAGAAACTCCAGGCGCTCGTTGCTGGTGATGCCGCCGGTGCGGTGCTCGTTGGCGTAGGAGCTGTGGTACAGGGCGTTTTCCAGCAGCGCGGGGCGGCGGAAGGTATAGCCCAGCTTTGTCTCCAATGCCTGCATAGGCAACTCTCCTTTCCAAAAAGACGACCCCGCACAGGCGGGGTCAGGTCTCGTCTTTTCTATGTCAGATCAACCGAGCTTTCCGTTGAGATAGCGGACGCAGTCGCCGACAGTCTTGAGAGACGCCAGGTCCTCCTCATCGATCTCGCCGATGTCGAATTCTTCCTCCATGGCCATGACCAACTCAACCAGATCCACGGAATCGGCACCCAGATCGTCCACGAAAGAACTCTCCATGCTGATCTCATCGGCATCGATGGCAAACTGCTCGGCGATGAGGTCCTGCATCGTTTTGAAGATCTCCTCCATTGTCACGGGGTATTCCTCCTTCTTTTTTTCTTCGAATAGAATACGGCAATCCTCTGAGACTGTCAATACCCTTTTTCCTTTTTTATTCGGACACCAGCTGCATCTTGTCTATGTTCTTCTGAATATCCTCCACAATGCCGCTGCGGGCCACCTGAATGGCCTGTCCGACGGCGTTCTCGATGGCCTCGGCATTGGACGCGCCGTGGGCCTTGATGACGGGCTTTGAGATGCCGATGAAGGCGGTGCCGCCCACCTTGTTGGGGTCCAGTCTATCCTTGAAGGCGTTGAGCCCGGGCATCACCAGCAGCGCCGCCAGCTTTGTCAGCAGGTTCTTCTTGAACATGGTCTTCAGCGCGGAGCCGGCAAAGGAGCCCACTCCCTCGATGCTCTTGAGCATGATGTTGCCGGAGAAGCCGTCAGTGACGATGACGTCGCAGCCGCCCTTGATAGCCTCCTTGGCCTCGATGTTGCCGATGAAGTGCAGGTCGCCCCGCTCGCCGGCCTGACGCAGCAGGGCCAGCGTCTGCTTCTGGAGGTCGGTACCCTTGCTGTCCTCCGTGCCGATGTTGAGAAGCGCCACCCGGGGCTTTGCCACGCCCAGCACACGCTGGGCATAGAAATTGCCCAGATAGGCGAACTGCACCAGATACTCCGGCGTACACTCGGCGTTGGCGCCGCAGTCGATGAGGACGGCGCTGCCGGTGGCGGTGGGGATCACGGGGGCCATGGCAGCGCGGCGGATGCCGTGGATGCGCTTGGTGATGAGGGTGGCGCCGGTGAGCAGCGCGCCGGTGGAGCCGGCGGACACCATAGCGTCGCCGCCGCCGTTTTTCAGCAGCGTCAGGCCTACGCCCATGGACGTGTCCTTTTTCCGGCGGAATACGGTGGCCGGGTCGTCGCACATCTCCACCGTCTCCGTTGTGGGGATAACGGCCGCGCCGTCCGGCAGGGCCGTCAGGCCGCAGGCCTTGACAGCGTCCAGAATGGCGGCCTCGTCGCCGGTGAACACGATGTCCGCGCCGAAGCGCTTCTGCGCCTGCAGCGCGCCCTTGACGATCTCCAGCGGGGCGTTGTCGCCGCCCATGGCGTCTACAATGATCTTCATGTGTACAGTACCTCCTGCTCGATGGTCTGGCTCAGGATGTCCAGAGAGCGCCGGCTCAGCTCCGCGTTCTTGTTGCGCTTGCCCTTGACGCGGTGGTCCAGCGGCGGGATGATGCCGAAGTTGATGTTCATGGGCTGGAAGTCACCCACGGAGCCGTTGCTGACGTAGAGTCCCAGCGCACCGATGGCCGTCTCCGCGGGGAAGTCGATGGGAGCCTGTCCGTTGAGACGGCGGGCCAGCTCCACACCTGCCAGAAAACCGCTGGCACAGGATTCCACATAGCCCTCCACGCCGGTCATCTGCCCGGCAAAGACGATGCGGGGGTCGGACTTCAGCCGGTAGTAGCGGTCCAGCATGCGGGGGGAATCCAGATACGTGTTGCGGTGCATCACGCCGTAGCGCAGGAACTGGGCGTCGCGGAGCGCGGGGATCATGGTGAACACCCGCCGCTGCTCCGGCCATTTCAGGTGGGTCTGGAAGCCCACCAGATTGTAGATGCTGCCATCGGCGTTGTCACGGCGGAGCTGCACCACGGCGTAGGGTTCCTTCCCTGTCTTGGGGTCGATGAGCCCCCGGGGCTTCAGGGGGCCGAAGCGCAGGGTGTCCTCGCCCCGCCGCGCCATGACCTCCACGGGCATACAGCCCTCGAACACGTTCTTATCCTCGAAGCCGTGGACCTCCGCCTCCTGAGCGGTGGTCAGAGCCTGCCAGAAGGCCAGATACTCCTCTCTGGTCATAGGGCAATTGATGTAGTCCGGCGTGCCCTTGTCGTAGCGGCTGGCGAAATAGGCGCTGTTCATGTCCACGCTGTCGTAGGACACCAGCGGCGCGGCGGCGTCGAAAAAGTTCAGGGTATTGCCGCCGCCCAGTCTGGCGGCGATGGCATCCGCCAGCAGGTCGGAGGTCAGGGGGCCGGAGGCGATGACCACGTCCCCCTCCGGGATGGACGTGACCTCGCCGGGGATCATGGTGATATTGGGATGGCTCAGCACGGCCTCGGTGACTTTGCGGGCGAAGCCCTCGCGGTCCACTGCCAGCGCACCGCCGGCAGGCACCGCCGTGGCGTCGGCGCAGCGCATGATGAGGCTGTGCAGCCGCCGCAGCTCCTCCTTCAGGAGGCCCACGGCGTTTTCCAGCCCCGCGCCGCGCAGGGAGTTGGAGCAGCACAGCTCCGCGAAATAATCGGTGACATGGGCGGGGGTCCTTTTCTCCGGCTTCATCTCCCGCAGCGTCACAGCCACGCCCCGCTGGGCCAGCTGCCACGCGCACTCGGAGCCGGCCAGTCCCGCGCCGATGACGGTCACATGGTTCATGTTTTACTCCGTTTTCTCCGCAGCCTTCTTCGTGGTCTTTTTGGCGGCGGTGGTCTTAGCCGCCGTTTTTTTTGCGGCGGGCTTCTTCGCGGCAGGCTTTTTGGCCGCCGCAGTCCTGGTGGTCTTGGTGGTCTTGGTGGTCTTGGCCGCTCTCGTGGTCTTGGCCGCCTTGGCAGGCTTCTCGGCGGCCATCTCGGCGGGCTGAGCGCCTTCCGCCGTCTTCTCGGCGGCAGGATCGCCGTCCTCGGCGGGCTTGCGGCGGCGATAGCCCCGCTTATCCTCCGGCAGGAAGTTGCTGCACGCGGGATTGGCGCAGAAGGGCTTATTGAAGCCGCGGCCCGCCTTTTTGAACATGGTCTGTCCGCAGACGGGGCAGTCGTCCTTCACCGGCACGTCCCACGTCATAAAGTCGCAGGTGGGGAACTTGTCGCAGCCGTAGTAGGTGTAGCCGTTGCGGCTGGTCTTTTTCAGGATGCGTCCGCCGCACTTGGGGCAGCGGCCGGGCATCTCCACCACCAGCGGCTTGGTGAACTTGCACTCCGGATAGCCGGGGCAGGCCAGAAACCGGCCAAAACGTCCGGACTTGATGACCATGTTGCGGCCGCACAGGTCGCACTTCTCCTCCGTCACCTCGTCGGGCACCTTCAGGTACACGCCCTCCATATCCTTTTCCACCTTTTCCAGATTCTCGTGGAACGGTACGTAGAACTGGCGGATCAGGTCCTTCCACCGGACATCGCCGGACTCCACATCATCCAGCTTTTTCTCCATGCGGGCGGTGAACTTCACGTCCACGATATCGGGGAAGCGCTGGCACATCAGGTCGTTGACCACCTGCCCCAGCGGGGTGATGCGCAGATACTTGCCCTCCTTGATGACGTACTCACGGTCCAGAATGGTGGACACGGTGGGGGCGTAGGTGGAGGGGCGGCCGATGCCGTTTTCCTCCATGGTACGGATGAGGGTGGCGTCAGTGTACCGCGCGGGAGGCTGGGTGAAATGCTGGGACGGCGCGAAGCTCTCCAGCGTCACGGTCTCGCCCTCGGCCAGCTCCGGCAGCGGGGACTCCTTCTCCTCCTTCTCATCGTCGCGGCTCTCCTCGTACACGGCGGTGTAGCCGGCGAACTTCAGGTTGCTGGCGGAGCAGCGGAAGCTGTGGGCGCCTGCGCCGATCTCCACGCTGATGCTGTCGTAGACGGCATTGGCCATCTGGCTGGACAGGAAGCGGCTCCAGATCAGGCGGTACAGCCGGTACTGCTCGCCGGTGAGGTCGCCCTTTACCTGCTCCGGCGTCAGGGACGGATCGGAGGGGCGGATGGCCTCGTGGGCATCCTGCGCTCCGGCCTTGGTCTTATAGACGCGGGGGGATGCGGGGTAATAGCTCTGGCCGTAGCGGGAGCAGATGACATCCCTGGCCTGGGTCTGAGCCTCCGCAGAGATGCGGAGGGAGTCGGTACGCATGTAGGTGATGAGGCCCACGGTGCCCTCGCCGGTGATGTCCACGCCCTCGTACAGCTGCTGGGCGATGGCCATGGTGCGGCGGGGGGTCATGTTCAGCTTGCGGGACGCCTCCTGCTGTAAAGTAGAGGTGGTGAACGGCGGTGCGGGAGAGCGCTGCTTGTCCGCCCGCTTTACGGACTTCACCGCAAAGGGCAGGCTCTTCAGCTCGTCCATCACCGCCTGGGTATCGGCCTGACTGGCAGGCTCGTATTTCTTGCCGTCCTTGCCGTAGTAGTGGGCGGTAAACAGGGCGCCGGCGTGGTTTTTCAGGCTGGCGTCCAGCGTCCAATACTCCTGAGGCACGAAATCCGCGATCTCCTTTTCCCGCTGGGCCACCAGACGCATGGCCACGGACTGGACACGGCCTGCCGACAGGCCGCGGCGGATCTTCTTCCACAGCAGCGGCGACAGCTGGTAGCCCACGATGCGGTCCAGCACGCGGCGGGCCTGCTGGGCGTCCACCAGATCCTGATCGATGTCGCGGGGATGACGGATGCTGTCCGTCACCACCTTTTTGGTGATCTCATTGAACGTGACCCGCCGCGCCTTCTCATCCGGCAGGTCCAGAAGATGCTTCAGATGCCAGCTGATGGCCTCGCCTTCGCGGTCCGGGTCGGTGGCGAGGTAGACGGTCTGGCTCCCCTTTGCCGCCGTCTTGAGCTCCTTGATGATGTCCTCTTTGCCCTTGATGGGCCGGTAATTGGGGGTGAAATCCCCGTCCACGTCCACGCCCAGCGTGCTCTTGGGCAGGTCCCGCAGGTGGCCCATACTGGCCTTCACCTGATAATCGGGGCCCAGATACTTGCCGATGGTCTTGGCTTTGGCGGGGGACTCCACGATCACCAGATTCTTTGCTTTTGCCATAACTTGATCTACTCCTCCTTGAGTTCCACTGTCCGCAGGAAGCTCCCCGCTCCCTGACGGCAGACATATCCGTCGATCTCCAGCATGGTCAGGGCCGACAGCACCCGCCGCACCGGCAGGTCTGTGGCCACGGCGGCCTCGTCCGCCAGCAGCGGGCGGTCCGTAGGCAGCAGGCGCAGGATGCGCTGCTGGTCGTCAGTCAGCGCCGCGCCCTCCCTGGCCATGTTCAATATGGGCAGCGCCGGCGCCTTTTCCGGCTGCCGCACCGGCTGCGCCGATGCGGACGCAGGCTCCGTCTCCGCGCTTCCGGGCGTCTCCGGCAGCACCGCGCGGATGGGGCGCAGCTTCTGGGGAAAGCGCTGCTGGTACGTGCCCAGCACGTCCCACGCCTCCATGACCAGCCCCGCGCCGTCGCGAATCAGCTGGTTGCAGCCGCGGCTGGAGGCGGCATTGATGGGGCCCGGAACGGCGAACACGTCCCTGCCCTGCTCCAGCGCGGTATTGGCGGTGATGAGCGCGCCGCTTTTCTCCGGCGCTTCCACCACGACCACCGCCAGGCTCAGGCCGCTGATGATGCGGTTGCGCACGGGAAAGTGGCCGCCGCGCGGCTCCGTGCCCGGCGGGTACTCCGACAACAGCACGCCGGTGGCGGCGATGTCCTCGTAGAGACGGCGGTTCTCCGGCGGATAGATCACGTCCACTCCGCCGCCCAATACCGCCGCAGTGAACCCGCCGGCCCGCAGCGCGCCCTGATGGGCCGCGCCGTCGATGCCTTTGGCAAGGCCCGAGATCACCAGACCGCCCTGCCGCGCCAGCTCATAGCCCAGCTGGGAGGCGGCGCGGGTGCCGTAGGGCGAGCACTTCCGCGTGCCCACCACCGCCACGGCGGCCTCCTCATCGAAAAGCGGCATGGAGCCCTTGCCGTACAGCAGCACCGGCGGGTCGTACATGTCCCGCAGACGGGCGGGATAGGCCGCGTCGTCCATGGTGACGATGAATTGCCCGTCCCTGGCGCAGTCGGCCAGCACCTTTTCGGCGCGGGCCAGCGATTTGTCCGACAGGCTCTCCGCCTGCTGTCTGGTAATGCCCTCCACCAGACACAGCTGGTCCGGCTGGGCATAGTATACGTCCTCGGGCGAGGAAAAATGCTCCAACAGCAGCAGCTTCGCCCGATTGCTCAGCATCGGCGCCGTGGTCAGCCACAGCCAGTATTTCAGCGCCGCCATCCCCCTCATCTCCCTTTTTCAGCGATAGGCCTCCCACAGCAGCACCGCCGCCGCCATGGCCGCGTTCAGTGACTCGCAGTGCGCCTGCATGGGGATACGTATCGTTTTGTCGCACATGGCCAGCACCTGCTCCGTCAGTCCCCTGCCCTCGCTGCCGATGGCGATGGCGCAGCGGCGCAGATCCAGCGCCCGCACGTCCTCGGTATCGTCCCGCAGGGCTGCGCCGTACAGCGGCAGCCCCGCCGCGGTGAGCCGCTGCCGCATGGCCGCGGCGTCGGTACACCACACCGGCATGCGGAACACCGCGCCCATGGACGAGCGCAGCGTCTTGACGCTGTACGGATCGGCACAGCCGGTGAGCAGCAGCACGCCGTCGCAGCCGAAGGCGTCCGCCGTCCGCAGCACCGTGCCCACGTTGCCCGGGTCCTGTACGCCGTCCAGCACCACGTAGCGGCTGCCCGGCAGCATCTCCGGCAGGGCGGTGTCCGGCAGGCGGCACACCGCCAGCATGCCCTGGGGCGTGCGCATGGGCGAGATGGAGGCCATCACATCCGGCGGCACGGCCGCGCACCGCACCGACGCATCCAGCCCCTCCGGCGGCTCTACGCCGTCGCTGACGGCCACGGCCAGCACCCGCGCCCCGTGGCGCAGGGCTTCCTCCACCAGCTTGGGACTGTCGCAGAGGAACTCCCCCTGCTGCCGCCGGAAGGCGGCGCTGTCCAGCCGGCGCATATGCTCCAGCAGTGGATTTTTACGACTGGTGATGCGCTCCATACGCCCTCCCCATTTTGGCGCGCCGCCGGTAAGGCGGTGTGCCCGAATATTCTTTATAATATAGGTGTGTTTTCCCGTTGTCAACACAAAATCAGGGAACGCCGGTGGGCGCTCCCTGATTTTTGTCTGATTTTTATGGTTTTCCGGTTAGACGCAGTGGCCGTTCCGCCGGATCACGTCCACCACGCGGTCCACGCACTGGCGGCAGATAGCGTCCTCCGGCGCTTCCACCATGACCCGCAGCACCGGCTCCGTGCCGGATTCCCGCACCAGCACGCGGCCGGTGTCCCCCAGCTCCGCAGCCACGGCATCCACCGCGGCCTGCACATCGGGGTCCTCCCGCGCCGTCTTTTTGTCCCGGACGCGGACGTTCTCCAGCACCTGGGGATAGATGGTGAGGCCCTCGGTCAGCTTGCTGAGGGGCTTCTTCTGCTCCAGCATCACCTCCATCAGCTTCAGGCTGGTGAGCACGCCGTCGCCGGTGGAGGCGTACTTGGAGAAGATGATGTGGCCCGACTGCTCGCCGCCCAGCGCGCAGCCGTTCTTGGCCATGTACTCGTAGACGTACTTGTCGCCCACGGCGGTCTTGGCGTAGGAAATCCCCTCGCGGTCAAAGGCGCGGTACAGGCCGAAGTTGGACATGATGGTGGTCACCACCGTGTTGTGGGGCAGCTCGCCCTGCTGCTTCAGGTGCCGCCCGCAGACGTAGAGGATGTGGTCGCCGGTGATGATGCCGCCCTGCTCATCCACGGCAAGGCAGCGGTCGGCATCGCCATCGTAGGCGAAGCCCACATCCAGCTCGTTGGCCAGCACAAAGCGGCGCAGGGCCTCGATGTGGGTGGAGCCCACGCCGTTGTTGATGTTGAAGCCATCGGGCTCATCGCCCATGACGTAGGTCTTGGCGCCCAGTGCGTCAAAGACGCTTTTGGCGATGGTCCAGGCACTGCCGTTGGCGCAGTCCAATCCCACGCGCTTGCCCTTAAAGGAGAACAGCCCCAGAGAGATGAGGTAGCCCACGTAGCGGTTGCGGCCCGCCACATAGTCCACCGTGCGGCCGATGTGGTCCCGCCGGGCCAGAGGGATCTGCTGCCAGCGCTGGCCGAACACCTCCAGCTTGCCGTCCAGATAGTCCTCGATGAAGGCGATGGTGCCCTCGTCCATCTTCTCGCCGCTGCCGCTGATGAGCTTGATGCCGTTGTCGTAGTAGGGGTTGTGGCTGGCGGAGATCATGATGCCGCAGTCGAACCCGTCCGTCCGCGCCACAAAGGACACGGAGGGCGTGGTGGTCACATGCAGCAGATAGGCATCCGCGCCGGAGGCCACCAGTCCCGAGGCCAGCGCGTACTCAAACATGTAGCTGCTGCGGCGGGTGTCCTTGCCGATAACCACCCGCACCGGCGTGGTGTCGCCGCTGCGGCGCTTGGTCTCACCGTAGTACCAGCCCAGAAAACGTCCCACCTGATAGGCGTGGTCCGCCGTCAGGTCCACATTGGCCTCCCCACGGAAGCCGTCTGTTCCGAAATATCTCCCCATAGTCGCTCCTTACTCCTCCCGCTGGGCGGCGATATCGCCGCCGCGCTTATAGATGCTGTCCGCCGGTACCGTCCCCCGCACGGAGGACAGCGGGTAGACACGGCTGCTCCGGCCCACCACCGTGCCGGGGTTCAGCACGCTGTTGCAGCCGATCTCCACGTGGTCGCCCAGCATGGCGCCCACCTTCTTGCGTCCCGTCTCCGCACGCTCTGCGCCGCAGCGAACCACCACCAGCGTCTTGTCAGACTTGACGTTGGAGGTGATGGAGCCCGCGCCCATATGGGCCTTATAGCCCAGGATGCTGTCGCCCACGTAGTTGTAGTGAGGCGTCTGCACGCCGTCGAACAGGATGACGTTCTTCAGCTCCACGGAGTTGCCCACCACGCAGTTGTCGCCCACCAGGGCGCTGCCGCGGATGAACGCGCCGTGGCGCACCTCCGTGCCTGCGCCGATGATGCAGGGTGCGCCCAGATAGGCGGTGGGCGCCACCACGGCGGTCTTGTGTACCCAAACCTCCGGCGCACGCTGCGCAAAGTCCGGCTCCAGTGTGGGCCCCAGCTGCCGGATCAGGTCACCGATGCCGGCCAGCGCCTCCCAGGGATAGGTGAAGCCCGCCAGATACGCCGCTGCACGGGTATGGGACAGGTCGAACAGGTCTTGAATGGTATACATGACAATAGCCCCCTTGTCTCCGCGCCTTCTGCTCTATGATACGCTCTGACGGCGCGGTCAGAAGCATTATACTATTCCGCCGCCCCCTCTGGCAAGAGTTTCTGCGGAAAAAGAGGAAAACAGGCGGTCCAAAATGGGCCGCCTGTTTTGCGTGTTTACTTGTCCAACGGCTTCATTGTGGGGAACAGGATGACGTCGCGGATGGAATCCGTGCCGCACAGCATCATGCTGCAGCGGTCGATGCCGAAGCCCAGGCCGCCCGTGGGGGGCATGCCGTACTCCAGCGCCATGACGAAGTCCTCGTCCATCATGTCGGCCTCCTCGTCGCCGTTGGCGCGCTTTTCGGCCTGTGCCTTGAAGCGCTCGTACTGGTCGATGGGGTCGTTCAGCTCGCTGAAGGCGTTGCCCATCTCGCAGCCGCAGATGAACATCTCGTACCGCTCGGTGAGGGCGGGCTGCTCGGGGCTGCGCTTGGCCAGCGGGCTGACCTCCACGGGGTACATGGTGATGAAGGTGGGCTGGATCAACGTCTCCTCCACCTTCTGGTCAAAGGTCTCGTACAGCGCATTGCCCCAGGTATGGGGCACGCCGTCCATGTCCACGCCCACGCTCTTGGCCAGCTCCACGCCCT
>OHBM01003123.1_pt1 | contig 10364 bp, 9 predicted proteins | sample 1577251 | NCBI WGS metagenome assembly OHBM01 (sample SAMEA3541557, study PRJEB24748) | human gut metagenome | biome: human gut; feature: human-associated habitat; material: faeces | place: China | collected 2012
TCGAAAGTCTGGTCCTTGCGGTTGAGAACGATGTAGCAGTATGTGCCCTCAGCAAAGAATTATCACACATCGCAATTTCAAATGTATTAGAAAAATACCAGTTTTCTGAAAAAAGAGACCGTGCATTTTTTACAAGACTGGTGGAAGGAACTTTAGAGCGTCAGATCACGATCGACTATGTTGCAGATCAGTTCTCAAAGACGAAGATCAGAAAATGTAAACCACTGATCCGTGCATTGCTTCGTATGGGAATCTATCAGATTCTTTATATGGATCAGGTTCCAGATTCTGCTGCATGTAATGAGGCAGTGAAACTTGCAAAGAAACGAGGATTTTCCCGATTATCAGGTTTTGTGAACGGTGTACTTCGTAATATTTCAAGGAAGAAAGATGAGATCCAATATCCATCAAGAGAGAAGAATCTTGAGACATATTTATCAGTTGCTTATTCTATTCCAGAATGGATCATAAAATTCTTTCAGAAGACATATGATAACGAAACAGTAGAGAAGATCATAGCTTCTTATCTGGAAGAGAGAAAAACAACATTATGTTGTCTGATCTCCAAGGGTGGGAAAGAAGCTGTCAGAAAAGAACTGGAAGCAGAAGGCGTTACAGTAGAAGATGGAAGTTTGATCGAAAATGCAGTGCAGATTTCAGATTATGATTTTTTGTATCGTTTGAAAGTATTTCGTGAAGGAAGTTGTTATGTACAGGATGAAAGTTCCATGTTGTGTGCCAAACTTGCCAGTGTCCAGAAAGAGCAGTTTGTGATGGATCTTTGCAGTGCACCAGGTGGTAAGTCCTTATATGTTGCAGATCAGCTGAAGGGAAGCGGGCGAGTGTTATCAAGGGATCTAACGGAATACAAGACAGATCTGATCGAAGATAACATCGACCGTGTTGGGTTTACGAATATGGAATCCGAAGTATTTGATGCGAGAGTGTTGGATGAAGAACATATTGAGGCTGCGGATGTTGTGATCGCAGATGTACCATGTTCAGGACTTGGAATCATGGGAAAGAAAAATGATATTAAATACCACATTTCAGAAGAAGGCATGAAGGATCTTGTGAAGTTGCAGCGAGAGATTCTTGCGAATGCAGTGCAATATGTCAAGCATGGAGGTACATTGATCTATAGTACCTGCACGATCAATCCAGCAGAGAATGAAGAAAATTTCCGATGGATTCTTGATCACTTTGATTTTGAAGCAGTTGATATTACAAAAGAACTGCCAAAGGATCTAAAGATTGAAACTGCCCAAGAAGGATTTATTCAGTTGTTGCCAGGAATACATCCATGTGATGGATTCTTTATTGGTAAATTAAGGAGAAAATAAAGTTATGGATTTAAAATCAATGACACTTCAAGAGATGCAGGAATATATGGAATCCATTGGTGAGAAGAAATTCCGTGCAAAACAGATTTATGAATGGTTTCACAAACATCTTGCTCTGTCTCTTGATGAGATGAATAATGTACCAAAAAAATTAAAAGAAAAGATCGAACAGACGCAGGAGATTTATGGTGTAAAACCTGTAGACTGCTTTATTTCAAAAATCGATGGTACAAGAAAATACTTATTTGAGTTATATGATGGGAATATTATCGAAAGTGTTTTGATGAAGTATAAACATGGAAATTCTGTCTGTATTTCATCTCAGGCAGGGTGCCGTATGGGATGTAAGTTTTGTGCATCTACGCTTGGAGGATTAGATCGTAATCTGACGCCATCTGAAATGCTTTCACAGATTTATTATATTCAAAGAGATACAGAAGAAAGAGTATCCAATGTTGTCATGATGGGAACAGGGGAACCGATGGATAATTATGATAACGTATTGAGATTTTTAGAACTGATCACATCAGAGGATGGATTAAATATCAGTCAGAGAAATATTACGATCTCAACGTGCGGAATCGTGCCAAAGATCAAAGAACTTGCTCAGAAACATTTACAGATCACATTGGCCATTTCTCTTCACTCACCAAATGATGAGATGAGAAGAGGACTGATGCCGATCGCAATGAAATATTCAATCGATGAGCTGCTAGATGCATGTCATTATTATTTTAAAGAGACAAACCGTAGGATGACATTTGAATACAGCCTTGTGGCAGGGGTTAATGACCAGCCAGTTCATGCAGAAGAATTAGCAGGCAGATTGAAAGGGTTTCCATGTCATGTAAACCTGATTCCAGTTAATCCGATCAAAGAGCGTGATTTTAAGCAATCTATGCCGAAATCCGTTATGGAATTTAAAAAGATACTTGAAAAAAATCGTGTAAATGTTACCATAAGAAGAGAAATGGGCGCAGATATCAATGCGGCCTGTGGACAGCTTAGAAGAAAAAAACTGCAGTCAAGATTGTAAAGGAGAACGATATGCGATCCGTAGGAGCTTCACATATAGGCAAGGTAAGGACAGAGAATCAGGATAGGATTTTCTTTCATGACCAGCCTGTTGGAAACTTAAAAAATCTTTATATCGTGGCAGATGGAATGGGAGGACACCGTGCCGGTGGGCATGCCTCCTCTTTTGCAGTGGAACGATTTGTACAGCTGATCGAGGAATCGAAACAGACCGATCCGATCGAATTAATGAAATCATCCATTGCGTCTGTGAATCAGGAAATGATCGCAGAAAGCCAGAGTAATGAAGAATATAGGGGAATGGGAACAACATTCGTTGCAGCAACCATCTCTGATGGCAAAGTAACGGTTATGAATATTGGTGATAGTAGATTATATTATGGAAATCAAGAATTAACACAGATTACAGTGGATCATTCTTATGTGGAAGAACTGATTCATGCAGGAATCATGGAAAGAGAGGAAGGAAGATTCCATCCAAAGAAGAATGTCATCACAAGAGCACTAGGTACCGTAATGGCGACACCAGATTTCTTTGAGTTTGATGCCAAAGATGGATATTTGCTTTTGTGCAGTGATGGACTTTCCAATATGATATCCGACGAAGAATTGAAGGAACTTCTTCTTGAGCACAGTCAGATTGCCAATAAGGTCAACCAGATGATCACCCGTGCGAACGAGTACGGAGGAAAAGACAATATTTCATTGGTAATTGTGGATTTAAAGAGATGAGGTGAATGATAGATGTTAGAGATTGGCACGATGCTGTCAGGCCGTTATGAAGTGCTAAAGCGCGTTGGAAGCGGTGGAATGGCAGACGTTTATATGGCGAAAGATCATAAATTAAACCGGAACGTCGCAGTGAAGGTTTTAAAAAGTGAATACGTAGAAGATGAGAAATTTTTAAAGAAATTCGAGACAGAGGCACAGGCAGTTGCAAGGCTGTCTCATCCTAATATCGTGAATGTATACGATGTTGGAATTGAAGATGGGATCAATTATATTGTTATGGAGCTTGCAGAAGGGATGACTCTGAAAGAATATATCCGAAGAAAAGGGTATTTATCTCCGAAGGAGACGGTAGAGATTTCCCTGCAGATCGCGTCAGCGATCTCACATGCCCATAAGAATCATATTATTCATAGAGATATTAAACCACAGAATATTTTAGTTTCAGAGATTGGAAATGTAAAGGTCACAGACTTTGGAATTGCGAAGGCAACAAGCAGCAATACCGTTACATCAACAGCAACAGCGATGGGATCTGTGCATTACATTTCTCCAGAACAAGCAAAAGGAAGATTCTGTGATGAAAAAAGTGATATTTATTCTTTAGGTATCACGATGTATGAGATGGTAACAGGACATGTGCCATTTGATCATGAAAATGGTGTAACGATCGCATTGATGCATCTGCAGAATGAGATCACACCGCCAAGTCAGGTCAGAGATGGAATTCCAGACAGTTTAGAGAAGATCATTTTAAAATGTACAATGAAGAAGCCAGAAGACCGCTATCAGACAGCAGATGAATTGATCGCAGATCTGAAACTCGTGTTTGAAGATACTTCTGGTGAATATGTGGGAATTGTTCCAACGATCGATGATTCTCCAACGATCATGATCGATCAGAACGAACTGAAACAGAGAATCCAGACAAATGATGACACACAGCCTGTGGAAGATTCAGATAGCAATGCATATCTGGAAGAGGATGATGAGGAAGAAGAAACAGGAATGAACTCAAAGATCGAGAAACTTGTCATTGTTCTTGCAGCAGTGGTAGGTGCGATCATTTTGATTTCTATTGTCGTATTTGTTGTCAAAAGTTCTGGATTATTCAAATCAGGAAAATCAACAACACAAAGTACGATCGCAGCAACAACAGAAGCCAAACATCACAATACTACAGAAAAATACACAGTTGATAATTATATCGGATTGTCTTTAGAAGCAGCTAGAGAGGCGATTGATAACAAGTTCAAGATCAACGTGACAGAAGAATATTCCGATACGTATGCAAAAGGACTGGTCATGCAGCAAGATCCAGAAAGCGATACGGAATTAGAAGAAGGAAAAACGATCAAGTTAGTTGTGAGCAAAGGACAGAAGATCGAAGATAAAGTTTCAGTACCTGATGTGCGAAGTAAGACGAAGTCTGGTGCACAGAGTGAATTAAAAGCAGCAGGACTCAAAGTCTCAATAAAAGAAGCTTACAGTGATGATGTTGCGAAAGGAGAAGTTATCTCTCAGACTCCATCACATGGAAGTAAAGTTTCGAAAAATACAACTGTTGTGATCACAGTCAGCAAAGGCAAGAAGGAAGATCAGACGGTCAGCGTTCCAAATCTTCGTTATTACACGGAATCTGAAGCAAGTCAGGAACTGCAAAGATTCGGATTATCATTGGGAAGTGTTTTAACAGAATATAGTGACAGTGTGGAAAAAGGACTTGTCATTCGTCAGAGGATCAGTTCTGGAAGCAAGGTTAAGAAGGGAACAGCCGTTGGGATCTATGTCAGTCTTGGACCTCGTCAGACAGCGACAACAGCGGATGAAGAATCAACAACAACAGATGAAGAATAAAGGAAAAGCAGGTGCAGGAGATATTTCATGCAAGGAAAGATCATAAAAGGAATCGCAGGATTTTATTACGTACAGACAGAAGATAAATTATATGAATGTAAGGCAAAAGGAATCTTCCGAAACAAGAAGATGAAACCGTTAGTCGGAGACAATGTAGAAATCGATATTTTAGATGAGGCAGAGCAGGAAGGAAATATTACAAAGATCTATGAGAGACATAACGAGCTGATCCGTCCAGCTGTGTCAAATGTAGATCAGGCACTGATCATATTTGCAGCAAAGAATCCAAAGCCAAATTATAATCTGTTAGATCGTTTTCTGATGATGATGGAGAAACAGGATGTTCCTGTGATCGTCTGCTTTAACAAGGTAGATCTTGCAAAAGAAAAAGAACTGAAATTATTAGAGAAAGTCTACGAAAACTGTGGACATATCGTTCGTTTTATCAGCGTTAAGGAAGAAGAAGGAATTGATGAGATCAGGGAACTGATCCACGGTAAGACGACGGTTCTTGCTGGACCATCGGGGGTCGGAAAATCATCTTTGATGAACCTTCTGCAGCCAGAGGCACAGATGGAAACAGGGGAAGTCAGTGAGAAGATCAAGCGAGGGCGTCATACAACAAGACATTCAGAGCTGATACGTATCGAGAAAGATACGTATGTCCTAGACACCCCAGGGTTTAGTTCTTTATTCATTCATATGTTTGAAGAAGATGAGATCAAAGACTATTTTCAGGAATTCGCACCATATGAAGATGAATGCCGATTCCAGGGATGCAGTCATACACATGAACCAGACTGTGGAGTGAAAAAGGCATTGGAAGAAGGAAAGATCTCAAAGATCCGTTATGATAATTATGTAAATATTTATACAGAACTAAAAGAAAAGAGAAAATGGTAATGCGAGTATTGATTTTAACAGGCGGAACAGTCGAAGAAAATTTCGCGAAAGACTATATCAGTAAATGGAACCCAGATCAGGTTATTACAGCTGATAAAGGACTGCTTTATGCTAAGAGACTGAATATAAAACCAGATATTATTTTAGGTGATTTTGACAGTTGCAGTAAGGATATAATGCAAGAATTTTCAACAGACAAGAAGATTATCGTACCATGTGAAAAAGACGATACTGATACAGGACTTGCAATACAAAAAGCAATTGAGACAGGTGCAGATGAAATCCTTATGATAGGTGGAACTGGAACAAGACTCGATCATGTTATGGGCAATTTCGGACAGTTGTTTTACGCACACAGCAAAGGTGTGAAGGCAGAACTTGTTGATGCAAACAATCGTATCAGGGTTTTAAATCATGAAGATACAATATCAAAGAAAGACCAGTTTGGTAAATATGTATCCTTGATACCAATATATGAGGCACGAGGTGTCACACTAACAGGATTTAAATATCCATTAAAAGACCATACATTAGTGTTTGAGCAATCGCTCGCGATCAGTAATGAATTAGAAGCAGAAGAAGGAATCATTTCATTTAGTGAAGGAAAACTGCTTCTGATAGAAAGTAGAGATTGAGGTTATACAAGATGAAGAAAGAAAAAGTAACAACAAACAAAGTAACAAGTAAGCTTGAAAAGGTTCTCTGGGCTGTTCTGATCCTGATGTTTATCGTATCATTGATCGGAATGTTTTTAGGACAATATATGGATGGTAACGTATTCTATAAAATGTGTGTGATCATGACAGTATTAGCTGCCGCCATTTTATCAGCAGAACGTTTTTATTTTGGAAAAGAAATGGGAAGAGATATGCCAGAAGCATTTAAGATCGGTTACTGGCTGATCATCGCATGGGCAGTGATCTTACTGATCCACGCAGCAGGACTGGCATTTTTACCATTTTTAATGGAACTTGAATACAGAGTATTATGGGTAGTGGTTCCAACGGTCAGCTTATTATGGATGACAAGATATATCTTCGGAGACAACCTAGACTGGGATAAGACAGACAAGAAGGGTTGGAAAGAAGGAAGAATGAACTACTCTCAGAAGAGCAATAAGAAGAATATCGGGAGATAGAACATGAATTACAAACAGGCAAAGATCGCTGATTCAGCAAAAGTAGCAAAAGAAACTGTTTTAGTTGGGAATATTACTATAGGAGAAGAATCTACGGTACTGTTCTTTACAGCAATGCGCTGTGAAGGAGAAGAGTCTATTGTGATCGGAAATCAGAGTAATATACAGGAAAATTGTACGATCCATGTAGATGAAGGGAATAGTGTAAAAATCGGCGATGGAGTGACAGTTGGACATAACAGCGTGATCCATGGATGCCAGATCGGAGATAATTCCATGATCGGGATGGGATCTGTTGTTATGAATGGAGCAAAGATCGGTAATCACTGCTTGATCGGGGCAGGAAGTCTTGTAACACAAAATACAGTGATCCCAGATAGATCTTTAGTTATGGGAAGTCCAGCAAGAGTCAAACGTACATTGACAGAGGACGAGATCAAATATCTTGAGGGAAGCAGAGAAGAATATGTAGAAGTAGGAAAGCTGCTTCGAGAAGATGGGATACTTTAAGAATAAGTTAGAAATGGAAGGTATGGAATGAAACCTGGAATAAAAGATGTGGCAAAAGTAGCGGGAGTTTCTCCCACAACAGTATCCAGGGTATTAAATAACCGAGGATACATCAGCGAAGAAACAAGAAAAAAAGTATATGATGCTATGGAAGAGATCAATTATTATCCAAATGAGATTGCCAGAGCGTTGTTAAATAACAGAACGTATTTTGTCGGGGTTATCGTTCCTACTGTAACATCACCATTTCATGGAGAAGTTGTAGAACAGATAGAATATTATTTATCACAGAAAAATTATAAGATGCTTCTGTGTAACAGCAAAAATCAGATGGATACAGAGAAAGCCTATATTGATATGCTAAGACGCAATCAGGTAGATGGAATGATCGTTGGAACACATAACGCAGTCGTAGAGACATACTCCAAGTTAAAGATGCCAGTCGTAGGAATTGACCGTTATCTTGGAGAACATATTCCAGTCGTTTCATGTGATAACTATGCAGCAGGGCAGATGGCAACTAGACATTTGATCGATAAAGGATGTCAGCACATTTTATGTATCCGAGGAAACAGTAAATTAAAGATGCCAGGTAACAATCGAAGTCAGGCTTATATTCAAGAGATGGAGAAAGTAGGGCTTCCTCAGATGATTTTAGAAGTACCGTTCATCATGGAGAATGTGGAGAAGCAAAAACTTATTTATGATATGTTAAATGCACACCCTGAGATTGACGGTATTTTTGCAGGAGATGATTCGCTTGCAGTGATTGCACTTCATGTCGCAAGGCAAAAAGGAATCAATATTCCGAAAGATCTAAAGATCATCGGAGTAGATGGAACAAAGCAGATTTTAGGATTTGTTCCAGAACTGACAACGATCCAGCAGCCAGTTAAACAGATTGCAAAGGTAGCGGTGGATAAGCTGATCGATCTGATTGAAGGAAAAACAGCAGAAAGCTGCATGGATCTTCCAGTAAAATTACTGGAAGGACAGACAACATAACAGAGAATAAAAAAGGAAGAGAAAATACTACTCTTCCTTTTTTGATGCCTAAAAATATGCTAGAACGTACAAAATAAGATAAGTTTTATGCAAAACTACCAAAAATCACCCAAATATTTTGTGCAAAAATTAATATGGTAACGATTGACATATGAAAACGTTTGACATATAATAAAGCCATAGAAAGCAACAAGGTAAATCAAAGAAAGGATTAAATTATGTATCAGTTATATTATCAGCCAGAAGGTATTTGGGTAGGAGATATTATGCCTTATGGAAAAGAAGGTCAGTTTTATGTATATCATCAGAGAGATACAAGAAATCCAGGACCTTTTGGAGAACCATTCGGTTGGGCATTAGCAACAACAAAAGATTTTGTAGATTACAAAGACTATGGAGAAAGCTTAAAGCGTGGAACGGATGAAGAAGCAGATCAGTTCATCTATGCAGGAAGTGTTTTTGAAACAGAGGCAGGATTTCATGCATTTTATACAGGATATAATAGAGAATTCTTAAAGGCAGGAAAGACATCACAGACATTGCTTCACGCTACAAGCAAAGATGGGATCACATGGGAGAAATCGAAAGAAGCATTAGAGATTCCTCCACAGGAAGGATATGATAAGAGAAACTGGAGAGATCCATTTGTCCTATGGGATGAGGAAAGAGAAGAATATCTGTTGATCCTTGGAGCAAGAAAGGGAGAAGATAAGAGAAAACAGACAGGACGTCTCGTACATTTCACATCAAAAGATTTAAAGAAATGGGAATTTAAAGGAGATTTCTGGGCACCAGGAATCTACACAATGTTTGAGATGCCAGAGATCTTTAAGATGGGAGACTGGTGGTATCTTGTATTCTCAGAATACAGTGAGGGTAATAAAATCCATTACAGAAGAAGCAAGAACCTATACGGGCCTTGGGAAGCACCATTTGATGATGCATTTGACGGTAGAGCATACTATGCAGGACGTACAGCATTTGATGGAGAACGAAGAGTACTTTTTGGATGGGTGCCAACAAGAATCGATAACGATGACAAGAACGCATACTTGTGGGGAGGAACTTTCGTGCCACACGAAGTATTCCAGAAAGAAGATGGAACACTTGGGGTAAAACCGGTAGACCAGATGATGGAAGCATTCGATGGTTGGAAAGATTTATTTAACCCTTGTATGAAAACGATTGACACAAAAGAAGAAACACTTCTTTGTGAAGATACAGGAAGCATCGCAGCATTCAAAACAACTGTAAAATTTGAAGAAGGAACGAAAGAATTTTCTATCAGATTTTACAAAGATGAAGAAACAGAAGTTTCATATGAATACAGATTCTTTGTGGAAGAAAATAAAGTTGTCTTTAACAAATGTCCAAATTATCCATGGTATCAGTGCTTTAACATTGGACTTGAGCGTCCGATCAAATTGGAAGCAGATAAAGAATATGAAATCTGTCTGATCATAGACCAGGATATTTCAACATTATATATTAATGGAACGGCATTAAATGCAAGATTATGTGATCATCCAGGAAATGGATTGGCACTGACAGTGACAGATGGTACACTAGAAGCAAAAAACACAAAAATAGCAACAAAAATAAACAAATAAAAAGAGAGAAATAAAGGAGACAAGTATAGATGGATTACAAAAAAATATCACAAGATGTGGTAGATCACGTTGGTGGGATCAGTAACATCAAAGGTGCGACACATTGTGTGACAAGACTTCGCCTGATTTTAAATGATGAAACAAAGAAGAGCAGGTTCAGGGCTATGAACTATATGAGTTTTTGATAATGTACAATAAGTTGCGCAAATTGAAAAGAGCAAAAAAGAAGACATA
>OHBM01003124.1_pt1 | contig 10361 bp, 13 predicted proteins | sample 1577251 | NCBI WGS metagenome assembly OHBM01 (sample SAMEA3541557, study PRJEB24748) | human gut metagenome | biome: human gut; feature: human-associated habitat; material: faeces | place: China | collected 2012
AAAAGCCCCTTACCTTAGCCGGAAAAACGAGACCAATGTACAGCAGCGAAGACTTCTTCGAGGACGTGGTGACAGGCGGCAGGAAACATCTTGGACACCTGAGGCTTTCATCGCATGCTTGGAATTGTCTTAAAATACATTATCTTTGTGAAAAACATGATGATATGATCACGAATTTTGATCAACTTGATTTTGCCACATATTGCATCGGATGCTTGTCAATGAAGTTGTCATTGCCTCAACCCGATGTCTATCGTCGTTTGAAGAGTTCCGGCATTCTTGATGATTATATTGTCAAAGGTTATGACATACTTCATACCTTCAGCCGAGAGTACTTGATGTCCGACCTCATCTCCTACATGAAAGATAAAGGAGTGCTGTCATGATAGTCTTCCATTCTTCTCCATGCATCGTGAACCATCCGGATGTCTCTTTTTCAAGAGACTATCTGGATTTTGGCAAGGGCTTTTATGTCACGACTATAGAGGAGCAGGCGCGGAAATATGCCAGGCGGTTTTTATTAAGAGGTATGAATGCCTACTTGAACAAGTATGAACTTTCTGATGACCTGCGAAATTACAATGCACGTTACTTCGATTCGTATGACGATTCATGGTTGGATTTTGTGGCGTTATGCAGAGCCGGAAGAGATAAGTCAGACTACGATATTGTTACGGGTGGAATCGCAAACGATAAAGTGTTCAGAACGATAGACCTGTTCTTCTCCGGCGAGATCACAAAAGACGAGGCCTTGCGAAACCTGCTTTACGAGACGCCCAATGTTCAGATTTGTCTAAGGTCGCAAGAGCTTTTGGATGCGGAACTTACATACATTTCAAGTGAGGAGATCAGATGATTGACGCAAGTAAACAAATCGTGCTTCAGGCAAAGTACGCAAGAATAATTTCACTGATTGCCACTAAGTCAAACATCACTCTTGACCAAGCGATGGAACGATTCTATGGTTCAGAAGTGTTCCTCTTGATACAAGATGGTGTTGCCGATCTGCACTGCCGCAGCGACCAATATCTGGCCGATGAGGTTTGTCGTGAGAAACTTAAACAATAGATGATTGTCCGGATGCCCTTTTTCTCTATCGCAGGGACGGGCGATACCCGATAGACAACAACCTTGAGGAACGTCAGGTGAGACCGTTCACGGCATTGCGTAAAGTGATCCAGCACTACGGCAGTGACGAAGGCGCGGAGATGGCCTCGGTCTATTTGAGCGTGGTGAGCACGGTAAAGCTAGTGGGGGTGTCGGTATGGCGTTTCCTCGAAGACTTCTTCGAGGACGTGGTGACAGGCGGCAGGAAGCATCTTGGACACCTGAGGCTGTCGCCAGCGTAGAAATAGTAAAAGAATAATCAACAAGAAATACCAAAAACGGACAATTATTGGCCTGGCGACGGGTCGAGCGGACGCTATGTCTCTGACTTTGAGTCTAGTCCAAAAATTGACCACTAACACAATATGTTGAGAAAAATAGGACTATATATACAGTCTCTCAGTCTATTGTTTATTGTACTGATTGTTTTGACTATTGGAGTTCCATCCTCTGATGGGGTCTCTGATGAAACTGATATTATTGGAATTATTGTGCCGATAGTTTGTGGCATCGCATTATTTGTTGGTTTCGTTTCATTTATTGATTTTTTCTGTTTTGAGATTAAAGGTACGAGACATTTGTCTGTCAAAATCATAAAGATTGAAGATATTGGATATTAACCTCAGACTTTTATTTCGACTTATATTATTCCTTTAGCATTCATTGGTGTTAATTCTGTTCGTAATATGATTGCTCTTCTTATTATGTTGATTGCAATTGGAGTAATATTTCTTAAAACGAACATCTTTTATGCAAATCCAACGTTATCATTGTTAGGGTACAAATTGTATAAGGTGTCTTGTCATATGAGAAACGGAGGAGATCATACGGGTGTTATTATCATATCAAGATGTATCCTTTCTGTTGGCGACAATATAAGATATATTGAACTCGGTGAAGATGTTTATTATGCATATAAAACTATATAACCATGAACAAACAAGATCTTAATCAGTTGCTTGATTTCCTTGTGCATCCACAAGGAGAATTGCAAACCATGTTGTTTGCGTTGCTTTTTGATGGTCGACTCATGTCTTTGGATGTGAGAAATGATGATCTTGCACCAATAGGTGATATGTTTTCCAATTTCCTTGTTGAGAGTGTTATCAATAAAGATGATTTTTTGGTGATCCCATTGTCAGATGCTGATGAAAGAAAGAATTGTTTTTATGAATATGATTTACTTGATAGACCACAAGAGTTAGATTCTCTTTCGGAAATAGAGAACAACCATGTGAATAATTTTGATTTTAGAAATGAGGATTTATCTGAGATAAAAGCTTTAGTGATTGTTTTAGGTGATAATGAACATCATGTATGCCTTTATAAAACAATTAGTGCTATTGAAATAATTGGTAGAGGAGGATATCTGTTATGGAAAGCACATCAACGTTTTGAGAGGTTTGAGGATAAAATGCTGCGAATTAGTTGTAGTGCTCAGATTCTATATGTTGAGAATACGTTTATTGTCTTAGATTTGAATATTTTAGAGAAAACTTTTGGTTTCCACGAAATAATCAAACGCGAAGCAGAATGTGGTTTGGCCGCAATTGGTGATATTGGAATTGTTAATAATATTGAGGCTTTGAGAGAGTTGATGTCAGATATGTCATTTGCTCGTAAACTCACAAAAGTTGCGCAGCATTCTCCCGTTTTGTTAAATCATATTCCAAATGCAAGCATTATAGCGTTTTCCAAGACACATCCAGCCTTGAAAGGAAAGATGAAATATACCGAAGACAATTCTCAATTTATTTTAGACACAAAAGTGTCTAAAAATCTATTGGTTAAAATGTTGAATGACGACTTTTTGACTTCGGACTTGACCAAGTTGTATTATGATAGTTTGGCAAAGGATAATATAGTGGAGGCTAATTGAAATAATAGCTTGTATGCATTTGACTGAAAATAATTGACAATCATGCGGATAATAGGAATAAAGGTGAAAGATGGTTCTAGTTCTGTGATCAAGAATCTAAAACCAGGAGGATGGTATCCGTTTGGGGATTATGAAGAACCGATTGGCGATAATTGTTGCTCATGGAGGAATGATGAATATGATAACCTGTTGTCAGAAATCTATAAGTCCTCAAGCGATGAGGCACTGCCTAAAAATTTGCGTATTTCGGTATCGAGCATTGTTGGGCAAAATGGATCTGGTAAGACAACTTTGCTGGAACTAATGTTCCGCATTATTAACAACTTTTCTTGCATATTGTTGGATAAGAAACAGACTGCGCAAGAGAAGGCAATGAGTCAGTCTGGGCGAGAGCTTAGCGAGGCTAATGGTTTTTCGGCATCGCTGTATTTTGAGACTGATGGCTACCTTGGCTCTATTGACTATAGTTATGGAAATATAACTTACCATTATAAATCAAAAAACGATTATTCTAGAATTGATAACGAAAACTTCGATGAAAAAACATTGTCTGTAAGCAAGCGAAAGAAACTGCTTGCGGGCTTCTTTTACACAATATGCACAAACTACAGTATTCATTCTTTCTGTCAAGAAGATTATTCTTCCATTACACTCTTTAAACCAGAAGGAGAGGATGGTGTAGATGGTAAATGGGTAAGAGGATTGCTGCACAAGAATGATGGTTATCTCGCTCCGATGGTAGTCGTTCCATATAGAGACGAACATGGAAACATAGACATAAAAAATGAAAAAGATCTTGCTGAGCAACGTTTGGCTACATTAAGTATACTCTTTTGGTCACAGGGAAAGTACTTTGTGGACAAATACCGACCTGCTTATTTAGAGTATAGGTTTGACGAGAAGAGTTTGGCATGGTACTCCCAAAAACTTTCTTGGTTGTGTGAAGAACGTTTACCATTAAATAGAAAATTGCATAACGGTATTTATGAAGGCTTTTCAAAGGCATGGTCCAAACGCTTAGATCGTGAAGTAAAAAGTTGGAGACAACAAGATAAAGAGGTTCAATCCACGTTAGTTACTTATCTTGCTTATAAAACGACAAAGATCTGCTTTAACTATACTTCTTTTGGCGTGCTGTTTGGCTTGCGGCCACTTACCCGTGAAGAAGTCAAATCTGTCAAGAAGAATAGGGAAAAGAAAATACGGAGAGAATTTAAGGACGAAGATAGTCGGTTTATGCGTGTTCTAAAACCAACAAGAGGATGTTATGTGAAGGTGGTTGATGCTATTCTGTCCGAACAAGAGCACACACATATAACTCTCAAAATACGTCAAGTCCTTGAGTTCTTGAAACGAGGCGTTATTAAAGCAGTCATTGCCCCAGTAGACTCTGACACATATTTGGAATCTGTCGTGAAGATCTCTGCCGATACCTTTATAGAAGAGAATTTGAGCATTACAAATAAAAATAAAACAGTGTCTGAAGGAAGACAGAAGAAACGCTTTGAGACATATGATGAGGTCTATGAGATTCTCCCTCCTGCATTTTTCCAATGGAAATTGTATCTTTTGCCGAAGGGTGAAAAACTCGATAAAACCATGGATAATGGTATCTTAATGAGCAAGATGAGTAGTGGAGAGAAACAGATACTTCAAAGTGCCAGTTACTTGCTTTACCATATTAAAAACATCGAGAGTATCAGAGAGGATAGTAATAGAAAAGCCTATCATCACGTAAACCTTGTGTTGGATGAAGCAGAATTGTATTATCATCCCGAGATGCAACGCACAATGATAGCCAATGTGATTAAGATGCTTTCATGGTGTCATATTAACAACACCAAAATCAGAACTGTGAATATCATAGTTGTGACTCATTCTCCTTTTGTACTATCTGATGTTCCCAAGAGCAGGATTCTTTACCTAAAGGAAGGAAATGTCGAAACAAAAGATAATCAGACCTTTGCTGCGAATGTACATGACCTTTTATATAACCAATTTTTTATTCAGAACCCTATTGGCGAGGCCGCATACTCTTCTGTCAAACAAATTATTGAAATATACAATAAAGAGAATCTTACTTTTAAAGAAGAAAATTCTTTTACTGAAAGATTGGACTATTATAGACATGTGGTTACCCTCATCGGTGAAAACTATTTGCGAAAGTCGTTGGATGATATGTTAGAGGCTATCATGACAAGAATTAAAAATAAGAATGTTCTCAAGCAGGAATATGAAAGGTTAAAACAACGTTTATCTGAAATTAAGGAAGAATTAGGGGAAGAAACGTATGAGGAAGATTGAGTATCCTGAAGTTAATAGGATGAGAGTGCTGCTTACGGAATACAAAAATTTGTTTCGAGCTGACATTAGACATATGCAACATAATTGGCATCAAGCCAGAAATCTGCTTCGTCATTATAGCGTTGCTGCCAATTCTGATATCTTATATCCTGATAGCATAGCAGACATTTTTGTGAAAACATACCCGCAACTGGTAGATATGTACTTGGATTACATACAAATTCAGGGCACTAAAGTACATAAGGTGTATGATGATTTGCATAATAAGTTGAAACAGCTGTTCCACTACTCTGGAGAGGAAAATAAAATAGTAAGAGCTTATCAGCCTAAGATTGCAGAGTTCTTCATGAAGCATTCTGAGGAATTAGGCATCTCAGTATGCTATTATTGTGAGATAAGCTATATAAATACCTATGGGTTTTCTTCGTTATATGATGATGTTGCCAAGTTTCTAGTAAATGCAGATAAAATTACATTAATGAGATATGTACGGAAACCTTCTGGCAAACCATATACGGATAAAATCATAGATGACATATACAAACTCTGTCATGGGAAAACAGAAGCAACGGCCGTCACTAATTTTGACAACTATCGTTTCTTCAAGAACATGAATCCAAGGAAGAGCGAGACATTGACGAATATGAGAAGAAATCATTTTGATTTGGATCATTTCCTTCCCAAAAGCCAGTGCCCTTTGGTAGGATTGTCATTATATAACTTTGTTCCAAGTTGTTCTGTATGTAATGAAAAACTAAAAGGTGCTGATATGATAGGTGGGGTAGACAGGAAGAAATTACTGGCTTTATCACCGACGAGCACTGATTATAGATTTGCGAATGAGATTAGTATTCAGATAAAACACGACACAAATGTATCTACTTTGAGAATGCAAGAGCATCCTGATGATTTTATTTTGAATTTTGTTCCTCAAAATAACCGATATCAAGAGATTATAAGTGAGTTTAGGTTGGATGAACGTTACAACTACCATAAGCAAATTGCTTTGAAGTTGCATGATTTGTATCAGGATTTCGCTCCTGGACATATAAAGCAATTAGTGTATTTATTCAAAGATAAAAAATCCTACACAGAGATAGAAAATCAGATATTTCGCGGTGAATATTCTGAAAAGGAAGCTCGTTGTTTTGATAAACTTAAGAATGACATTAAAAAACAATGCGGAAGATAAAAGAATGAGTTTAATACATTTTAATGAATATAACTTTTATCACAAACTTTGATTTTAATAACAATGAAACGAGTAATTAATTAGGGTGTTAAGTGTTTGTAATTTTTGACCATGATTTCAGCTTGCTCGTCTCAGTATCCGGCCACGTTTGGCGGCGAGGTTCTCTGGAAGCGTTTTGCGCTCCCATGCCTTGACGTCAGCGATGCTATTGTGCTCAAGCGCGGCCTTGAAGTCAAAGGTCCTCGCAGACTCCAGCGTGGAGAGTCTGTTGTGCAGGGGCAGCACAAGGATGAAGCGTACGCGTCCACATTTCCGCATTGAGTTCTGAACAAGTCTGCGCATCTTTGTCTCAAACCAAAAACAGAGTCAAAGATGAAGGAAGATCCGACAATCAACTACGCGTTCGCGCTCAAGCACTACAACCAGAACGGCCGTGGCCGCTCGATGAAGAAGTTCTGCGAGGAGGAGGGGTATGACTATGAGAAGTTCATGCAATATTCACGCAGGGGCCAGAAAGATTACAGCGTCCTCAAGGAGGCCGACGATCGCCAGTCGTCTGGCGGGTTCATCCCGCTGGTCGTGGACAGAATGCCGGAAGGAGGCCCCGGCATCCGCGACGTGCGTTTGCGGTTCACGAACGGTATGGAGCTGTCGCAGTGCGATGGCGACATCAGCGAGCTGTTCGGCATGGTCAGGAAGATGCTTGGATAGTGGCGCCATGGTGACGATGTCAAGTGAATATTCCATCTACCTGTATGGGGAGAAGGTGGACCTGCGCAAGGGAATATCCGGCCTGAGCGGTATCGTCCGCGATGAGATGAGGCTTAATCCGAACACCGCGAAGAGCGTCTACGTGTTCAGCGGCAGGAACTTCGTGCGTAAATCAGAGCGTAACGCCGGCCGAGGCAAGGATGACGATGCCCCATCCGGCCGCGGAGAGAACCGTGAATCCGAAAAGAAGGACTATGTTGACGTGGAGAGCCAAAAGGCGAAGGATGTCGAAATGGCTTCAGGCGACGGGAGCACAGTGGACATAATGAGGAGAATAGAGGAGCGTTTGGAGGTGTTCCGTAAGTCGGACTTCGTGGGCTGCGGAGAACTGCTGAAAAAGGCCCTTAAATATGCGAGAGGGGAATGGCCGGCGATGAAGAGGGTTCTTGAGTGTGGCGACGTGGAGCTTTCGAACAACCTCGGCGAGCAGATGATGCGTCGGATAAAGATGAACCTGAAGAACGCCGGGAACATCGGAAGCGAGAGGTCGGCCAGGCACAACGCGTTCATGTACTCTGTGATCGAGAGCTGCAAGATGGTGAGGCGGAACGTGGAAGACTATCTGAAATCCCTTTTGGATCGGCTTCGGACGGCAAGGGACGGTGACGACCAGACGAACTGCCTGCCTTGTTATCTGCCCGCATAGCAGAAAAATCAAAATAATCGAAAAAATAAGTTTAAGGAAACCGCTGAAAATCAGCGGCAAGCGTCAGCTTGCGGAAAAGTGGACGCGTACGGGCGAGTGGCTGCTATTTGCTTGTCCCTGACGCGGGTCCCAAAATTGACCAATGACAGAAAGTCAAGTTAAACAATAATGATGAAACAGCTGAACGCCAGATGTTTGACGATGGTCTGTGGAAGAGTAGAAGTGTACCTAATGGCATAAATGATAATGAAAAGTATTTTGGATAAAACATATATAGGTGTCATTGGAAAGAAACTATTGTGCCAATTATGCTGTTGTATTTCACCAACAGTGATGGGGATAGTTCTATCATCTTCGGCAATAAAGATTTGGATACTCAATATTGTGCCTGAATACGCAAGAGGTTTATTAAAGACGGGGAGGATACAGTTTTTTTAGTTGTGCTTTTTGCCTTAATTATACCATGTTTAGTTTATGTCTTGGTTGAATATTTAGAGTTCAGAAACAAGAAATCCGGATATGATACATTACTATACTTAATGTCAAATATTGATAATGTAGTTAAAGAAAAGAGACAAAGATTTAAAGAAGCACGTAATTCCAACTACAAAACAGAGGGAACAATCTTTAGAAACATTTCAAAGCCAAGAAGTCAGATAAAATGTCTTTGCCAGGCATTTTGCCTTATGATGCAATTTCTTACCGATGATGAAATGGTTAAATCTTCTATACTTTATTGTAAAAAATCGACAATCGGAGATGTTCTTGCTGTTTGTGGGGAAGACAGTATAAAATGTAAAATTGAGGAGTTGAATAATCAGTCATTAGCGAAAGAGGTTGTTGGTACAGGCAAACCGATAATCATAAACGATACAGATAAAAGTGCAATTTTTTTTAAACCAAAAGGATGCAGGGCTAAATCAGCTTTAGCATTACCTATTTTCGACGGAAACGAACTTGTATTTGTGGTTTGCTTTTCTTCTCCGAATAAAGGGTGCTTCAAGGAAAATAGAATAGCGAAATATGAAAGGATAATAGAGGAAATATCTGACAGAGTTTTGTCGAATTTTCTGAAAAATATTTGCCCCATCCATCTCAGCCGCTTCATAAATGCTTCGGTCAATGCCTAAGATTGCCGCCAGATAGACAATTGAACCATATCCAACGCCCTTCCAAGCGTTAAAGAACACAATAATGTATTTCCAGGCGGCGGGCAACGAATAAACATCGATTGGATCCATCCCAAGTGCTGTCAGCAGAGAGTTGAGTGCGCCGTAACGATAATTCAGGAGATTGTACACGAATGCACCCACAATGACCCATGATATAAAATGGGGCAGGAGCAGCGCAGACTGAAGGGTTTTCTTAAAGCCCCGCCCAGCAAGTTCAGACAGGACGATGGCAACCAGAAGCTGCAAAACGGTATTCACGATCAAGAAGGTTCCGTTATACAGAACCGTATTGAGGGTGACCCGCAGCGCTTGTCCCGATTCAAAGAAAAATCGGAAATTTTTTAATCCGACCCAAGGACTTTTGAAAATTCCACCGTCATATGTAAATTCTTTGAATGCGATCACCACACCGGTCATTGGCAGATAGCTGAATATCAAGAAGTACGCCACAGCCGGTAAGAGCATAATAAGATACACTCTATATTGATAGAGCTTGCCGTGCTTTATCCGTTCCAATTTGTATCATCGCTCCAATCTTTTCTGTTTGCACTTAAATCATAGCAAGGATGCACAGAAACAGAAAGATAACAAAATTGAGATTTATGGAAGAATACTATATTTGTGCCTTTCACAACGGCTGTACCATGTGTTATACTCTGCTTAACGAAAGGTGGTGCGAATATGGCACGGCTTCTAATTGCAGACGACGAACTCTATACCCTCGACGGTATTCTCCAGTGTATTGATTTTACGCGGCTCGGGATCTCAGAGGTTCAAACTGCCGCGGACGGGCTTGCTGCCATTCGGCTGCTGGACACGTACCAGCCAGACATTCTGCTCACAGACGTTCGGATGCCCCATGCGGATGGCATTGCCCTCTCCAAGCATATTCGAGAGAATCTGCCATCCTGCCAGATCGTTTTTATGAGCGGGTACTCTGATACGGCATATCTAAAGGCCGCCATCGAGCTCAAGGCCCTGAATTATATCGAAAAGCCCTTCCTCCTCTCGGAACTATATGAAGCACTGGAAAAAGCCGTTTCCGCGCATCAGGAATATCAGCTGCTGCACGAAAAAAATTTAGCGTTCCATACCGCGCTTACACACCTCCGCAGCGCTTTTCTGAACACGCTCATTGACCAACCCATCTTCCAGGAACCGTCGCCCGAAAAGATAGCCGCCCTTGGAAGCACACTCCGCCCCTCCAGCTTTCTCCAAACTGCGATCTTGAAGCTCGACGTATATCAAGTGGAGAAAATCTATGGCAGGGGTGGGCTCCGGCATATCCTG
>OHBM01003128.1_pt1 | contig 10356 bp, 12 predicted proteins | sample 1577251 | NCBI WGS metagenome assembly OHBM01 (sample SAMEA3541557, study PRJEB24748) | human gut metagenome | biome: human gut; feature: human-associated habitat; material: faeces | place: China | collected 2012
GGTCATGCTGCCCATGTGGATGAACTTTCTGCTGCGCACTTATGCCTGGATGGGCCTGCTCAGCATCAATGGCCCGGTGAACGCCGTGCTGGGCTTCTTTGGTCTCGGACCCTATTCCATGCTGAACACCTCCGGCGCGGTGGTGCTGGGCATGGTGTACAACTATGTGCCCTATATGATCCTGCCGCTCTACACTAGCATGACCAAGATCGACCAGAGCCTTGTGGAAGCGGCGCAGGACCTGGGCGCTTCCACCACCAAGACCCTTGTCCGGGTGCTCATCCCCATGAGCGTGCCCGGCATCAGCACCGGCATCACGATGGTGTTCGTCCCGGCGGTGTCCACCTTCGTCATCAGCCGTATGCTGGGCGGCGGCTCCAACCTGCTCATCGGCGACCTGATCGAGATGCAGTTCCTGGGCAACAGCTACAACCTGAACGTCGGTTCGGCCATGAGCCTTGTGCTGATGATCATCGTCCTGCTCTGCATGAGCTTCACATCCAGCTTTGATGAAGATGAAATGGAGGGCGTGTCCTGATGAAAACCAAACATCTGCGCCTGATGCAGCGCGTCTACATCATCCTGTTCTTCTGCTTCATGTACCTGCCCATTGCCTATATGATCGTGTTCAGCTTCAACCAAAGCAAGGGCTACGCACTGTTCACAGGCTTTACCCTCAAGTGGTACACCAGCCTGCTCCATAACTCTGCCATCCTGAGCGCTTTGCGCGTCTCACTGGAGGTGGCCCTCATCTCTGCGGTCATTGCAACGGTGCTGGGCACGGCGGCCTCGCTGGGCATTGCGTCCATGAGCCGTAAGAGCCGCCTGGTGGTCACCAATATCACCTATATTCCGGTGGTCAACCCGGAGATCATCACCGGCATCTCCCTGATGCTGCTGTTCGTGGCTTACCAGCGCTTTGCCGAGGGAGTCTCCTGGCTGCCCGATACCATCATGGGAATGCCCACGCTGCTGATCGCGCACATCGCCTTCAATGTGCCCTATGTCATCTTCAACGTGACCCCCAAGCTCAAGCAGCTGGACATCAAGCTGTATGAGGCGGCTCTGGATCTGGGCTGCGACCCCAGGCAGGCGTTCTTCAAAGTCATCCTGCCTGAGATCAGCCCGGCCATCCTGTCGGCCTTCCTCATCTGCCTGACCTACTCCATCGATGATTTTATGATCTCCTATTTCAACTGCGGCACGGTGGAGACCCTGCCCATTGCCATCTATTCCATGACCCGGAAAAAGGTCAGCCCGGAGATCTATGCCCTGTCCACCATCATGTTTGTGGTGATCCTGACCATCATCCTCATCTCCAATGCCATGGAGAGCCGGGAGTACCGCCGGGATCAAAAGGCACTGAGAGGGGAGGACGTAAAATGAAACGTTTTGCTGTTCTGCTGCTGACGCTGGCCATGGCGTTCTGCTGTGCTGCGCCCGCCTTTGCCGCCGGAACCATTGAGGTGACCGAGGACGTTTCGGTCTCGGACGATTACGACTGGACCCGCTTTCAGGGCCAGAATCTCACCCTGAACGTTTACAACTGGGGCGAATACATCTCCAACGGTTCTGATGACAGTGTGGATGTGGTGGCCGCCTTCGAGAAGCTTACCGGCATCAAGGTCAACTACACCACCTTTGATTCCAACGAGTCCATGTACGCCAAACTGAAATCCGGTGCAGCCAACTACGATGTGGTCATCCCTTCGGATTACATGGTGGCAAAGATGATCGCCGAGGGAATGCTTGCACCGTTAGATTACAGCAACATCCCCAACTCCCAGAACATCGATGCGGTCTACCGTGATCCGGATTATGACCCCACCAACGCCTATACCGTGCCCTATATGCTCTGTACCACCGGCATCATCTACAACACCACCATGGTGGAGAATGCCCCCACCAAATGGGCTGACCTGTGGGATGAGCAGTACGCGGGCAACATCCTGATGTTCAACAACAGCCGTGATGCCTACGCCATTGCGGCGTTCAAGAACGGTACCAGCATCAACCCCGAGACCCCGAAAGAGGTGGACGAGGTGGTGGAGACCCTGAAAGCGCAAAAACCGCTGGTGCAGGCCTACGTCATGGATGAGATCTTTGATAAGATGATCGGCGGCGAGGCGGCCATCGGCGTGTACTACTCCGGCGATGCCATCACCATGATCGATGATAACCCGGATCTGGCCTGGGTGTTCCCGGAGGAGGGCAGTGTGCTGTCGGTGGACTGCATGGCGGTGCCTGCCACCAGTGAGCACAAGGAAGCTGCGGAGATGTTCATCAACTTCATGTGCGAGCCGGACATCGGAAAAGCCAATGCGGAGTATATCGGCTACACTACCCCCATGCAGAAGGTGTGGGATATCCTGGACGAGGACCTGAAGTACAGTGAGATCGCATACCCCTCTGAGGAAGTGGAAGCCAAGGAAAAGGTGTTCACCGCCCTGAGCGATGAGGTCAACAACGAGCTCGATGTAAAGTGGAGCGAGATGAAGAGCTACAATGAGGGCGGCAGCGGCGTTGTGTTCCTGATGCTGTTGCTTGCCATGGTAGCACTGGCCTGCTTCAACATCTGGCGCAAGCTGCGCAAAAAGACCCGGAATCAGTATTAAGAAGAAAGAGCCCTCTCCGTCAAAGCCTCTGGCAATGCGAAGCAATGATGGAGGGGGTCCTCTTTTGGAAAGGAAACGTATGAATCAATATACCTATCATACCACCGTCCTGAACGCAGACGGCGATTTTCGCCGGATGATCAAGCCCAGCGCCCTGTTCCGCTATGTGGAGCAGGCGGCGGCAGACCATGCCCGCGCCTACGGCATGGATGATGCTTTTTTCAAGGCGCACCACACGGCGTTTCTGGTGGGCAAGCAGGCGGCGCAGATCACCCGGATGCCCCTGCGTGCCGAAAAGCTGACGTTTCTTACCGCCTGTGAGCCGTGCAAGAAAGGTTCGATGAAGCGGCTGACCCGCATTCTGGACGAGGCAGGGAAGGAGTGCGCCCTGATCGACAGCCGGTGGATCGTGGTGGATACCGATCGCGAGTGCATCCTGCGCCAGCCCTCCTGGCATACGCCCGGTTACTGGAACGAGGATCTGGACGGGGAGCTGCCCCAGCTGGTGCACAAAGCAAAGGAACTGACCTGTGCAGGCAGCCGGACAGCCAGCTACTCCCTGTGCGACCTGAACGGCCATGTGAATAACGCCTGCTATCTGGACATCGCCTGTGATGCCCTGCCGCTGGAGGTGGTCAAGGCCGGGCCGCTGAAATTCGTTTCCGTCAAGTACCACCGGGAGATCCCGCTGGGCAGTCAGGTCGAGGTGTTCTATGCGCCCTCGGCCGATGGCTGGTATGTGGTGGGCCGCCGCGAAGAACACGCTGCGTTTGAATGCTACCTGGAATTTACAAAATAAATCCGGAAAAATTACAATTATGTTACAAAATCCGCGAAAAAGGTCTTGCAAAACGGAAACAAAAGAGTTACAATATGGTTACAGAAAGCGATGAGCGCTTTTTGAGACTGAAATCTTTTTCTTCTTGTTGAATAAGAGATATCGGGTGCAGGGCCTTCTCCTCCTCCGGCTGTTCTCCTTCACAGCTGTCGGCCACTGTACCGCACAGGCGGTATCTCGCTTCGTGTGCAAAAAAGTCCGTCCGGTTTTCCGGTACGGACTTTTTTGCATTCCACTTTGTACCAGAAAACCGGCCTGTCAGGCGGAAAAGTATGACCTTGCACGTTTTTGGTGGTCAATTTTACTGTTTTTCCGCAAAGGACAGTTCTAAAGTTTGTTGCCGCTGGGGTTTGTATTCTGACGGGGTTTGTGGTAAAGTATAGTCAATCAATTTATAAGCAGCAAACATGAATTATTTTGATGCTGGTCCGTTGTTGATGCGTTAAGAAAAAAGGAGTTTAGAGTATGGCTTATTTCTATGAAGAACCTTCCCGCACCTTTGGCGAGTACCTGCTGGTTCCGGGTTATTCCTCTGCAGAGAATGTCCCCACGGCAGTCAGCCTGAAGACCCCGCTGGTCAAGTACCGCAAGGGGGAAGAGGCCTGCCCGCTGGAAATGAACATCCCCATGATCAGTGCCATCATGCAGTCGGTCTCCGGCGATAAGCTGGCCATTGCACTGGCACGTGAGGGCGGTGTGTCCTTCATCTACGGCTCCCAGAGCATTGAGAACGAGGCTGCCATGGTGCGCCGCGTCAAGAGCTATAAGGCCGGTTATGTGGTCTCTGATTCCAACCTGGCTCCCACCGCCACCCTGCACGATGTGCTGGAGCTCAAGGCCCGCACCGGCCACTCCACCATCGCTATTACTGCCGATGGCACTCCTCACGGCAAGCTGATGGGCATTGTGGCCTCCCGTGATTACCGTGTCAACCACACCCCCGATGATGCTTCCGTTACCACTTTTATGACTCCCATCGAGAAGCTGGTCACCGCACCGGAGAATACCTCCCTGCACGACTGCAACAATATCATCTGGGACAACAAGATCAACACGCTGCCGCTGGTGGATGCTGAGGGCAACTTGAAATACTTCGTGTTCCGCAAGGACTACGATTCCCACAAGAAGAATGTCAACGAGCTGCTGGATGCCAACAAGAGCTATGTGGTCGGTGCCGGCATCAACACCCGCGATTATGCCCAGCGCGTTCCCGCACTGGTCGAGGCTGGCGTGGATGTGCTCTGCATCGACTCCTCCGAGGGCTACTCCGAGTGGCAGAGCCGTACCATCGCCTGGATCCGTGAGCACTACGGCGATACCGTGAAGGTGGGCGCAGGCAACGTTGTGGATGCCGAGGGCTTCCGTTTCCTGGCAAAGGCAAGGATGGTGCAAACTTCTCTTCCAAGGATGACTTGAAAGTTGGTCAGACCGTAGTAGTAAAAGGAATCGTCAAGGCATTCACGAAGAATGATGGCACTATTGTCAATGAAATCGACAAGAACAGCACCATCATCTCTATCGAGAATACAGGAACTACATCTCCTGATAATCCAGCAACTGGTAAGGGTTCTCTCAGTGACCCATACAACGTGGCAGAAGCTATCGCAGCCATCAAGGCTGGCACAGCGCCTACTACACAGGTTTACCTGACAGGTATCATCTCAGATGTTGCTTTCTATAATGAGACATACAAGAGCATCACCTATTACATCTCAGACGATGGCAAGAGCAAGGATATGCAGGTTTACTCTGGTAAGGGTCTGAATGGCAAGGACTTCGCTTCTAAGGAAGATTTGAAGGTGGGTCAGAAGGTTACTATCCTGGGTAAGATCATGAAGTTCACCGACAAGAACGGAAATGATATCATGGAGGTTGACAAGACCAGCTCTATCGTTAAGATTGAAGGTGAAGGTACAGGCGGCGGTGAGGTTAAGCCAGACCCAGACCCTAAGCCAAACCCAGGCGAGGTAGCAACAGGCGAGAATGGCAGCTTCGAGAACTGGACAGATGGTAAACCAGCCAACTGGAAAACAGCTTCTACAGCAGGCAATGCTACCCTTTCTCAGAGCGAAGACGCTCATAGCGGCAAGTACTCAGTAAAAGTAGGCGGATCTGCTAGTGCGAACAAGCGCTTAGGCTATAAAGAAATAACTCTCAAGGCTGGCGAATACAAAGTTAAGTTCTATGTTAAAGCCGTAACAGAGAAAGGCGCTTCTGTCCGTCCAGGTATAGTTCCTGTTACAGATGGAAAAGTAGGCGATTATATATATGGTGATTACGTTAACGAGCTCAAGAATACAGAGTGGAAACTAGTAGAGCAAACACTCACTATTCCTGCTGACGGCACATACTGCTTCGTCATAATGAATGCAAAGAAGCCAGGCGGTGATGTTCTCATCGATGACTTCACTGTAACATTTGGCAGCACAGCGATTATCAAGTAATTCCCTAAGTAGATATTATGTATTAGAAAAAATACTGATCCCCATCGTCCTCTACACAAACAGAGGCGATGGGGATTTCTTTTTCCTATCCATATTGTTAAATATCAAAGATTTATCCCCCTTTCCTTGCATGTTTCAGAAAACTTTCTTATCTTTGCAGCAGAATTATAAAATAAACTCATAAACAGATAAAATTATGGCAACACCAATCAGAGTCATTCCTACGCTTCACGGCGAGGAAGCAAGAAAATTCATAGAAAGAGCTGAATGGGTGGAAGCTCATCCAGGGCAGACAAAAATGGATCCAAAGTTCATCAAAATGATGAAAGAGTTTTTGCGTGAAATGAATTTGAGTTAAAATGACAAGATTCTAATTAGTAAATTAAAAATATAAATCATAATATTAAGGAGGAATAAATATGGCAAGACCAATAAAAGAGACTCCAATTCTCTATGGAGAAGAGGCTCGTAAATTTGAAATGAGGATGCTTAATCCAACCCCAGTTTCTCAAGAAAGAAAAGAACAAATCATGCGCGACTACGAATTTCTTCGTGGTAAAGGCGTAAATTGCAGTTTCTAAAAAATGGCATTAGACAAAAACAACATCATATACAGAAGACTTGATGAGCATGAAGACATCAAGTGTTTTGATTGCGGAGATGAGGACTTGAACGACTTCATCAAAAATGACGCACCCTTGTATTATAAATCACGACTCTCCACAAGCTACATTCTAGAAGATAAAACTACAGGAGAAGTCATTGGTTACTTCAGTCTTGCCCATGATAGGATTTCATTAACCGATTTTCCAAGCAACTCTTCATACAATCGATTTAGAAAGAAGTTTTTTGCACAAGGGAAAATGTTTAAAAGTTACCCTGCCATCAAAATCTGCCGCTTGGCAACAAGTCTCAACTATCGAGGAGAAGGAATCGGTTCCATGATCATCAACATGATTATTGCCTCATACCAACAAGACAACAAAGCTGGTTGCAGATTTGTTACAGTAGACGCTTATGCCAGCGCATTACCCTTCTACTACAACCAAGGCTTCATGCCTTTGTCGAAAGAAGATGAAGGCGCAGATACCCGACTGCTTTACTTTGATTTAAAACAGCTCTAAACAGTAGCCAAACAAGGGTTCAACCACCTAATTCTCAAATATTTTTTAAAAAGAAGAAGAAATATTTGGTGGTTTCAGGAAAAAAGCGTAACTTTGCAGCCTGAAATTGATAACAGGCTATAATGGGCATGCCCCGATAAGGGACACGAAATGATGCAACAAGCATCCCCATGACGTCTAATTTTAATAACCCAATAAAAATAAAAAAGAAAAATGAAAAAAGGTATTCATCCAGAGAACTATCGTCCTGTAGTATTCAAAGATATGTCTAATGGCGACATGTTCCTCTCTCAGTCAACATGCAAGACTAACGACACTGTTGAGTTCGAAGGCGAGACTTATCCAGTAGTAAAGATTGAAATCTCTAGCACTTCTCACCCATTCTATACAGGTAAGAGCAAGCTTGTTGATACTGCAGGTCGCGTTGACCGCTTCATGAACCGTTACGGCAAGTTGAAGAAGTAATATACCTTTTCATTTAAAGGATATATTATCGCAAGATACAAAAGTGCGTTCGAGCGTAGTTGCATATACGCTGGTACGCACTTTTTTCGGTTTTATACATTTCTACGAGAAAGACTATTTTTATATTACAAATTATATTCTAACACGACTTTTATGAAACGAATCAAAATTTACCTTTTGATGCTTCTCGCTGCACTCACAGTAGGTAGCTGTGGAAGCGATAATGACGGTCCTGGTGGGGACAACGGTGAAACTGGCGGTGGCGGCGGAATTGTCAATACGAATAAAAACATCAATGTTGTAACCCCAGGGATGCCTGACGAAATCACACGTTTGGAATTTCCAAAGGTGAAAGGTGGAACAAGTAAAGTCATCGTTCACGAAACTGCTCAATATGGTGTCAACTTCTGCACAGAATTTGATACCAGTAAGAAATCACAGCGATGGAGTTGCTATGCTGTCTATAAGAGTAACAACCTGAAAGGCTGGAATAGACAGAACTGGAGGTCTAAAGAAGGAGTATCATGGAATGGTAAGACTTGGAAAGGAGATCCTTTCCAGATAGACCCAGAAATTCCTGCTAACTTGCAACCAAGTATTAAAGAATTTCAATCTTCCGGTTTCCAGAGAGGACATATCGTTGCTTCTGAAGACAGAATCTGCAGCAAGGATGTAAATGGACAGACTTTCTATATGACCAATATGCAGCCTCAGATAGGAGAGTTCAATGGTGGTATTTGGGCTGAAATGGAAGCTAAAATCAGAAACTTTCTGACATACAATATGAGCACTCAAGCTGCGTATGCCAATGATACCATGTATGTCTGCAAAGGTGGAACCATTGACAAGTCTGAGCAGATTTTGGGCTATACTAAAAATAGATTTATAGTCCCAAAATACTTCTTTGCAGCAGTCATGATCAAAAATAAATCCGGTCATAAAGCTATCGGATTCTGGTTTGAACACAAAAAAGATTATCCTTCCACAGAAAAGTTGAGCGCACATATTGTCAATATCGCCAAACTTGAGGAACTTACTGGTATTGACTTCTTCTGCAATCTTCCTGATGATGAAGAAAGACTGATCGAGAACGTGAATATCACACCATCCTATTTGCAAACTGTTTGGAAAATAACAAACTAAGTTCTCTGATACTTTACAACAATTCACTATACAGAATAAGAGGATGCATCGAAACGATTCGTTTGATGCATCCTCTTAACTTTTCCTCCAACACAAGGTTTATCTTCTGCTATTAAAACGAGAAGACGTTCCCTTAATCGGACTCTGACAAGCAGCCTTACCAAATGATTTATGCTCAGTTACACCTGCTCCACGAGTCTGAGCCTTGGCATGATTGGTATCGTTCAAGCGCTCAAAATCAAAATAGATAACATCGCCCTTAACGCTTCCCGTGCCTATCATATAACCGAAGAAAGTATCATATCCCTTCTTGTCTTCATATCCCAAATGGAAACCAACCTGAGAAGATCCATAGTCTAACACAAAGGTTGCCCCACTATTCTTGTACTTGATATAAATATCTCCATTATCCTCTATGTACCAGGAGAAATCCAAGGTCTGGCTCTTATCTTCAATGACATTTCCTTGAGAATCCAAGAGATAATCAGTCTCCACACCCTCTCCACTATAAGATTTTGAATTCTGATTATATTGGAAGAACTTCATGGTCGTATAATAAACATCTGTGCTGCGCGATTCACCATCCTCATTGATATAAGAATAATCCATCTCACCGCCCCATTCTCCACAGAGAGTCTGGGCCATCGCCGTACGTTCATCACCGCCCTGGTTGTTCCCATTACCACCCTGATTCCAATAATCATTATTCCAGTGCCAGTCGCCATAGTTATTGCTCCAACCGTATGGGTCATGCCAGCAACCATCATACCAAGGATCATCGTCACAACTGACAAATGTCATGGATGCTACTGTTATCGCAGCCAACATCAACAAAGATTTTATATATTTCATATCTCGTCCCTTTCTTTTTAATCTGTTCCCTGAGGAAACAGCAAGTCTCTTTACTTATTCTTATAATTGACCACTCTTCTCAGATATTTCAGCGAATCAGAATCTGAGGAAGAAGCACGGGTATCATCGAAAGTTCCCTGATGAGGCTTAGCCCAACCATATTCCCAGGAATCATACCAATCATCACTATCATACCAGTCATAATTCCATCCGTTAGGAGAAGCCGTCTTCACCAATCTGAAATCCGCGCTGCTATTTCCACATTCAACCGTTCCATAGAAATAATCATCATCCAAAGAATAGTTATAAATCGTAGCATACGAGTTTTCCTCTATGAAGTGAATTTTGATGACACCATTACTCACCGCCCACTCTATATGATTAGCAACGTAATTCCAAGGAGCATTGCTGTATCGGTCTATCCAATACCCCTTTCCGTGGTCGGAATAAGAGTTGCTTGGTATAAACGTTATCTCAGAAGTGGTAGAAGCATAATAATGATCACCATACGTCAATCCAATATCCATATAGCCTTTCCAAGTGCCATATAAAGTATCGCCAATGTCAGCGTCCTCATCGCAAGATGTGAAACTGAGGCTCATCAAAGCCACGATAGCCATCGTCAAGAGAGTCTTTAAATTTTTCATATCCATATAAGTCTTTAAATTAGTATTTCTTTGTTTATTTGCTGCAAAGATACGCCAAATAATCATACCAACAAAGGGTTTTTAGGAAAAAAACAGGGAGAAATCCCTATGATGTAATGGAATATCCCTAAACAATTTGGAAATTACAAGTTTTTTGTTTATCTTTGCATAAGATAACTGAGCCCACTTTAAAAAGGGGCATATTTTGAATCCAGTCTGACCAGTGTG
>OHBM01003129.1_pt1 | contig 10356 bp, 10 predicted proteins | sample 1577251 | NCBI WGS metagenome assembly OHBM01 (sample SAMEA3541557, study PRJEB24748) | human gut metagenome | biome: human gut; feature: human-associated habitat; material: faeces | place: China | collected 2012
ATCACCCCCGCTTGTAAGCACGCCAATCGTTTTGACGCGGCATGGGCGTGGCCGAGATGAAGGTGATCGCCGACTGCATCGCCGATTGCATCTGGCACTACGACGAGAAGAAGGACGAGATCAGTGACCGTGTGCTGAAGCTGACCCGGGATTTCCCTCTGTATCAGTAAATATCGCATTGTTTGAAAGAGGAAGCGCCTTCGGGTGCTTCCTCTTCCTTTTTTGCTGGGTTTGTGTTACCATAAACGCAAAGACAAAAGGAGAAATGACCATGAAGCGTACAGGGCTGTTACATCTATATTACGGTGATGGCAAGGGCAAGACCACCGCTGCCATGGGCCTTGCTTTGCGGGCCATGGGCAGCGGAAAGCGGGTGGTGATCCTGCAGTTCCTCAAAGGCGGCAAAAGCGGCGAGGTGCCGCTTCTGGAACAGCTGGGTGCAAAGGTGTACCGCGGCAAGACGGGGCAGAAATTCGTGTTCCAGATGAACGAAGCGGAAAAGGCCGCTGCCCGGGCCGTGCAGAACGAAAACCTGACCGCCGCACTGGCCGAGCCTGCCGACCTGCTCATTTTAGATGAGGCCGGTTCGGCCTGGGAGCTGGACATGGTGGACAAAGACCTGCTCCGGCGGGCCGTTCTGGAGCGTCCCGCCGCGCAGGAATGCGTGCTGACCGCCCACAAGGCCCCGCAGTGGATGCTGGATGCCGCCGACTACTCCACTGAGATGAAATGCCGCCGCCACCCCTACCAGAAGGGCATCAAGGCGCGCAAAGGCATCGAATACTAAAAATGCCCGGAGAACCGCAGCTTTCAGCGGACCTCCGGGCGTTTTTGTGTTTACTGTTTTGCGATGATATCGCGGCTGGCCGCCAGCAGGCCAAGGGCCAGCGCAGCGCTCAGGATATCGGCCACAGCCTGAGCCATCAGCACACCCTGATACTGGAACAGATGTACGCAGACCACCAGTGCCAACAGAAACACCACGCCCTGACGGCTGATGGAGAGCAGGAAGGACGGTACGATTTTACCAGTTGCCTGGAACAGCACCGTGAGCAGGAGCACCACGCCGCCAAAGGCTGCGGTGTAGACCTGCCAGCGGAGCATCTGCGCACCAGTGGCGATCATCCCGGCATCCTGCACGAAGAGCCGCATCAGCGCCCCGGAATTCAGGCAGAGGATGAAGGACAGCACCACGGCGATGGAAACGAGGAAGGTCAGACAGAAGCGGATGAGCTTGCGCATCACGTCCCGCTTTTTTGCGCCGTACAGGTAACCGAACAGTGGGATGCCGCCGAACGAGAAGCCAACCAGCACCAGCTGGGCGATCATGCTCACCTTGCTGGCAATGCCCATGGCGGCAATTTTGTCGTTGCCGTAGGGCAAGAGGAACTGGTTCATCACAATGACAGTCAGGCTCTGCATCAGGTTGCTCAGCGCGGCAGTAACACCCACGCCCAAAATCTGCTGCAGCTCCCTGCCAGTGACGTGGCACTGGGACAGCTTGACAGACAGGCAGCGGCTCTTTTTGTGGAGCAGCCACAGGAAGTACAGGTCGCTGCACAGGTAGCCCACAATGGTGGCAATGGCCGCACCCCCTGCGCCCCAGCCCACTGTGGTGATGAGGATGGGATCGAGGATGATGTTGATGACCGTGCCGCCGATGCTGCCGATCATGGACTGGGTGGCCATGCCCTCGCAGCGGACGAGGTTGGAATGGATAAAGTTCAGCACCGTGGCCGGGGCACCAATGGCCAGCACGGTGTAATAGGCCTCTGCGTGCGGCATCGTCTCAGCAGTCGCACCCAGAATGCCCAGCAGCGGGACGCGGAACAGCATCATCAGGGCAGCCAACACCACGCCCGTGGTCAGGGCCACATAGAAGCAGAACGAGCTGACCCGGCCGGTGCCCTCACGGTCGTCCTGTCCCAGCAGGCGGGAAATGAGTGAGCTGCCGCCCTGGCCGTAGATGTTGCCAAAGGCCATGAGGGCTGTGAACACCGGCGCACAGAGCGAAACACCCGCAATCAGCGCCGTATCGTTGGACTGCGCAATGAAAAAGGTATCGGCAAGGTTATACACCACGCTCACCATCAGGCCGAACACCGAGGGCAGTGCCATCTTGAAATAGGTGCGGTACAGATGATCGAGATCAAAAATAGAATCCATTGGTTTTTCCTCCACTTTCGTCCCTATTATAAGGGTTTTGCTTGCATTTGTTTGTGACACATGGCACAATAAAACAAAAGAAATGAGGTGAACTCATGCAGGAAATTCGTGACCCAGCCTGTCTGGAAACGCTGTACCGGAAGCTGGAACTTTCCTCCCGGACCAGCACAGCAAAACGCCCGCGCAGGAGCTTTCCTGTGCGGGCGCTGCATTTCCTTTTGTGTTTTACCGCACCAACAGCAGCAGCCAGGCGGATGCCACTGCCTGCAGAATGAGCCAGCGGGCCACGACCTGCTCATCACTCCAGCCCAGACGCTTGCGCACATGGTCGTGCAGCGGGGTCAGGGTGTTCTTGAGGATGGAGATGTGCAAAAACCGCTTGAAGCTGATCTTCAGGATGCCCAGGCTGCCGTCCACAATGAACACCAGCGCGGCCAGCAGAAAGGCGAAGGGATGGCTGCTCTTGAGGGCCAGAACGGCCAGGAAGAAGCCCATGGCGCGGCTGCCCGCGTCCCCCATCAGCAGGGTGGAAGGCTTGGCGTTCTGCCACAGGTAGGCCAGCAGGGCACCAATGAACACGATGCCTGCGGTGGCGTAATCCCCCAGTTCCTCCCAGTAGGCCAGCAGGAAGGTGCCGATGCTGACCACGGCAAGGCTGGCGGATAGGCCGTCCACGCCATCGGTGCAGTTGACCACATTGATGCTGGCCCAGATCAGGACGATGATGAGGATGAGGTAGACGGCATAGGGCAGGCTGAAGCTCCAGCTCAGGAAGTTGACCTCCGTGCCGTTGAAGTTCAGGTAGGTCACGCCCGCCACAACGGCGATGACCAGATCGATCAGGCCCTTTTTGTACTCGTTCCAGGCGGTCTCGGCGGCATCGTCAAAATAGCCGGAGAGCATGGACGCAATGAGCAGGACAGTGTAGATGACATACTCTGCTTTAAAGGGCACCACGGCCAGCGTGACCAGTGCAATGCAGAGCACGAAGATGAGGCCGGAGCCCCGGGCCTTGCCCTTGGAGAGTTCGCCATTCACGGCAAACGCGCGGCCATGGTCGTGGGGGAGCTTATCGTGGAACACCGAGTCCATCAGCGCGGTCAGCGCAAATGCAAGCAGAAAGCCCAGCGCATCCACGGTGCGCGGGTTGCCAGAAAGCAGTTGAAGCATAGTTTTTTTCCTCTTTCCCGGAGCGGCAGAGACCGTTCCTGTTCTTTCACTGCTGGATACAGATGAAGTGTATCACGCCCGGGCCAAAAAATCAATCTCTGGGGCAATGGCTCCCCCATGGGCTGATAGGTTGACATTTTTCGCCCCCCTGTCTATAATGGGAGGACAAACGCCCTTTCGAGGGTATTTTTTTGTCTCACAGGAAAATCGGAGAAAAAGGAGAAGACATGAAACTTTCACTTGAACAGCTTTCGGCCCGGATGCGGCAGGGTGAGACCATCCCCTCCCGCCAGACGGCCCAGGTGGCTCTGGCGCTGAGCATCCCCTCCATTCTGGAGCAGTTGGTGGTCACTGCCATGGAATACATCGATGCTGCCATGGTGGGCCACATCGGTGCAGAAGCTACTGCTTCCATCGGCATCGTCAGCTCCAGCACCTGGCTGCTCCACGGTGTTCTGGTGGGCCTGTACACTGCCCTCTCCATCCAGATCGCCCAGTATCTGGGGGCCGACCGGCAGGATGATGCCCGCAGCGTGCTGCGGCAGGCCATGCTTTTCAATGTGATCCTGGGCGTGGGTGCCGCCCTTTTCGGCCTGGGCATCAGCCCCTTTCTGCCGGAGTGGCTGGGAGCTGACCCCTCCCTGCGGGCAAACGCCACAGCTTACTTTGCCATCTGGTCAGCGGCTCTGCCCTTCACCATGGCCATGGGCATGTACCTCTCCATCCTCCGGGCAGCAGGCAACGCCCTGACCGCCAGCCTCATCAGCGTGCTGGTCTGCGTGCTGGATGCCATCTTCAACTTCTTCCTCATCAACCCCACCCGGACGCTGTGGGGCATCACCGTCTGGGGTGCCGGGCTGGGTGTGCCCGGCGCAGCCCTGGGCACCGCCCTGGCCACCATGGTGGGCGGCCTGCTGGCTTTGGCCATCCTGCTGCTGCGGGAAGGCCCCCTCTGCATCCGGAAGCCCGCTCCCTGGAAGATCACCCGCTCCTGCCTGCGGAACCTGCTGTGGGTGGGCGGCCCTCTGGCAGGAGAGCGCGCCGCCATCTCTCTGGCGCAGGTGGTGTTAGTGCGCATCGTGGCTGGCCTGGGTACCGTGGCCATTGCCGCCAACAGCCTGGCTGTCAACGCCGAGGGCCTGTGCTACATGGCGGGCTACGGCATCCAGAGCGCAGCTGTCACCCTCATCGGCCAGGCCGTGGGTGCCAACCGGAAGGATATGGCCAAGCGGTTTGCCTGGCTGTGCACCGGCCTTGGCATGGGGGTCATGGCCCTTTCCGGCGTTGGCCTGTGGATCTTTGCCCCCACCCTGATGAGCCTTTTCACCACCGATGCGGCTGTCATCGCTCTGGGTGCTCAGGTTTTGCGCATCGAAGCCTGGGCCGAGCCCATGTTCGGTGCCTCCATCGTGGCCAGCGGTGCCATGCAGGGTGCGGGCGACAGCACCTCCTGTTTTGTGCTGAACATATTCAGCATGTGGTGCATCCGGCTGACGCTGGCGTTCCTGCTGGCTCCCCGGCTGGGCCTGATGGGCGTTTGGGGTGCCATGTGCTGCGAACTGAGCATCCGGGGCCTGCTGTTCCTTATCCGCCTTGCCCGGGGCAAGTGGCTGGAAAAGGGCGCGCTGTCTTAAATCGAATCGATAATAAAAAAGAAAGGACGCTCTCGCGTCCTTTCTTTTTTATCACTCACTTCCGGCCATGCAGGATGGGAGAGAGCGGCTTATAGATCAACATGCAGATCAGGGCATCCAGCAGGCCCTTGACCAGAGTGAAGGGCATATTGAAGATGACCAGGCACTTGATAAGGCTGTTGGCAGAGGGCAGGATAGCCTGATACATGCCCAGGATGGCTTCCAGCGGCATGTGGTAGAACTTGACGTAGGCCGGGTAGGTGATGAAGTAGTTGGACGGCACACTGAACAGGGCCATGGCCACGGCACCGGCCACGGCACCGATGATGGCGTTCTTGCGGCTCTTGTGGTGCTTGTAGAGGTAACCGGCCAGTGCGGAGAACACCGCGCCCAGCATGAAGTTGCACAGCTCACCCACCAGCGCGGTAGAGGTGCCCTTGATGACCACATGGAGCAGGTTCTTCATAAAGCTGATGATCACACCGTACACCGGGCCAAGGGCAAAGGCACCCAGCAGAGCGGGCAGGTCGGAGAAGTCCATCTTGACGAAGGACGGGATGAGCATCGGGAGCGGGAACTCGATGAACATCAGGATAAAGGCCACTGCGCTGAGCATGGCGGCAACGGTCAGGTTGTGGGTCGTATCTTTTCTCATAATTTTCCTCCCGGGGCGGCTGCCCCATTCAAATAAAGACTGGAAAGCCCTTTTCTCGCTCGCTGGAACCGGGAAGACAAATGAAAACGCGCCCTGCCATAGCTTACACTATAACAGGGCGCGCACAAACAAATCAAATTGCCTACCGTTTCTTGCATCCGGACTATACCGTTGGCCCCGGAGTCTCACCAGGTCAGCACCCTTGCGGGTGGTCGCGGGCTGTACCGCCAGTGGGGAATCTCACCCCGCCCTGAAACGAACTTTCTGGCCAAGAGTATAACGCGGCTGCTCCGCCTTGTCAACCCCTTTTTTATTTGCCCTGCATGGGCCGGATATGGTATACTGTGGGACAGGATGTTACAATTTTTGATACAAGGAGCTTTTTGCCATGATTTTTACCGTTCGTGACCTCGGGTTCGAGATCGGGCCTTTTTTGCTGGAGGGCTGGTGGGCGCTGGCTGCCCGGGCTGTCTGCGCCGCTGTCATCGTTTTTGCGGGGCTTCTGGTCGGCTGGCTGCTGCGCCGGAAGATCTTTCCCGCTCTGCAGGCCCGCAGCTGGCACTTTGCCGCCACGCCCATCCTCCTGCGCAGCTTACAGAGCCCTTTGGCGCGGATGGCCTTTTACAGCGGCCTGTATCTGGCCCTGACCAGCCTGCCGTGGGCCATTCCGGGCCTGACAAAGTTTCTGTTCACGGCCTATAAGATCGCAGCGACCCTCCTGTTCTGTCAGGGCCTGTACAATGCTTCTGAGGTAGCCGACCTGCTGCTGGCCTCCTGCAGCCCGGAGATCCGGAGTAACAAGACCCTGCGCTCCCTGCTGGACACCACCTACAAAGTGCTGGTCATCATTCTGGGTGTTGCCACCTGCGCGCAGATCGTCGGCTTCCCCATCGGCAGCATCGTAGCCGGTGCCGGTCTTGTGGGCCTGACCATCTCGCTGGCCGCGCAGGAAAGCGCCAGCAACCTGTTCAGCGGCATCGTCATCCTGCTGGACAAACCCTTTTCCATCGGCGACTGGATCACCGTGGGCAATGTGGAGGGCGAAGTCATCGACATCAACTTCCGCTCCACCCGCATCCGCTCCATGGATCACAGCGTGGTCATTATCACCAACAGCCAGATCTGCGCCTCCACTGTCCAGAACACAGCCCTGCGCACCATGCGGCCCTATAAGTTCACGCTGGGCGTCACCTACGGCACCACCCGTGCCCAGCTGGAAAAGCTGATGGCTGACCTGCAGGCCATGCTGGACAACAGCCCTTACACCAACAAGGGCACCAACATCGTCCGGCTGACCAGCTTTGGCGATTCCAGCATCAACATCCTCATCTCGGCCTACCTGACCACCAACGTCTATGCCACCTTCCTGCAGCAGCAGAATGATCTGAACCTGAACATCATGGACGTGATGCAGGCAGACGGCGTGGACTTCGCCTTCCCCTCCACCAGCGTCTACATCGAAAAGAATTGAGCATACCAGAACGCCCCCTGTGTGCCTGCTGCGGCGCACAGGGGGCGTTTTTGTCATACGTCATTCCCGGGTCCTGATCTCAATCGTTCTGCCGCCAAGATTTTCATAGACGCGGTGGGAGACGGAGAGCACCGTGCGGCCCGCGGAGGCACGGCGCAGAGCCTCCAGCACGCGGGCCTCGGTTTCGGCATCCAGATTGGCGGTGATCTCATCCAGCAGCAGCACGGCGGGGTCTGCGGCAGCGGCACGGGCAATGGACAGCAGCTGCCACTCTCCCTGCGAGAAGATGCCCTCGGTGCAGACTGTGTCATAGCCCTCCGGCAGAGCCCGGATGGCAGCATCGATCCCGGCCAGTGCGGCGGCAGCCCTTGCCATTTCCCCGGTGATCTGCGGGTCTCCCAGCGTGATCTGTTCCAGCACGGTGCCCGGCACGCGGGAGAAATGCTGTTCCACACAGCCGATGCAGGTGCGGCGCTCCCGGTCGGTGATGTCCCCCACATTCACGCCGCCGATGGTCACCGTACCGGTCTCCGGCTGATACAGGCCCAGCAGGAGCTTGAACACGGTGCTCTTGCCCGCACCGGTGCGGCCCACCAGCGTGACCTGCTCCCCCTGTTTCACGGTCATGGAAAAATCCTTCAGAACGTGCCGTTCCCCATAGCCGAAGGTGACGTGCGCAAATTCCACATCGCCCCGGGCAGCCTCCCTGCGCGCGGGCGGGATCGTGCGCTCCGGCTGGTCGAGAAAGGCATCGATGCGCCTGACACCCGCCATGGCCGACTGAATGGTCTGGATCTCCATGCCCAGGCTCTCGATGGGGGCGAAGATGCGGGAGATGTAGTTGATGACGGCCACCGAGGTGCCCACCGACATGCCGAACAGGGTCAGGAGCTGTGCGTTCCCCGAAGCGGAGAGCAGCATCACGATGCCGACCACAACGGCATTCAACAGCAGCACCACCGGCGAATAGACAGCATCATAAAAATTGGTGCGCTCCATGGCGGCATAGCTGTCACCGATGCACCGGTCATACCGGCGCTCCATGTAATCTTCCAGCCCCAGTGCCCGGATGGTGCGGATGTTGTGGAGGGTCTCGGGCACCTGCCCGGAGACTGCGGCGACCGCGCGGCGGTTGTCCAGCTGCGCGGCCAGCATCCGCTTCTGAACGTAACGGGTGAACACGGCAAACAGCGGCAGCACCAGCAGCAGGATCAGCGCAAGGCCGGTGTTTTTCACCGCAATGACCCCCATGATGGAGACGATGCGGCAAGCATCTGCTGCCATGCTGATGATGCCGGAAGTGAACAGGGCTTCCACCGTGTCCACATCGCCCGAAAAGCGGGCGGCCACCTCGCCGGGGTTCTGCTCTGCCAGTGTACCGGCGGGCAGGCGGCTCAGCTTCCGGGACATCTCCGAGCGCAGGGCATGGGTCATCCTCTGGCCAAAGAGCACCAGCAGGCTTTCCTGCGCCGAGGTGAGCACACCTTCCAGTGCAAGGCTGCCGAAGTAGAGCAGCACGGCCAGAAAGGACAGCGGGAGGCCCGCGGTCAGGCGGTCGATGACCCGGGCCAGCAGCAGGGGCGGCAGCAGGGATGCCGCCACCGAAGCTGCCACGCACAGCACCGTGCCCACCGTGAGAAAGCGGTGCGAAGCCGCTGCCATCCGGACGGCAGCAAACACGCCGTGGTCATTTTTCTTTTTCATGCGCCCTCTCCCCCTTTCAGACCGGTCTGGCTTTCATACAGCTGGCGGTAGACCGGAACCGCTCCCATCAGCTCCTCGTGGGTGCCAACGGTGGTTCTGCCGCCCTCCATAAAAATGATCTGCTGCATCTGCGGAAAATGGTACAGCCGGTGGGAGATCAGGAACACCACCTTATCCCTGGCATATGCCTGCAGCTCGGCAAAGATTGCATCCTCGGTGCTGCGGTCCAGTGCCGAGAATGGGTCATCCAGCACCAGCACCGGGCGGGGATGGGCCAGCGTCCGGGCCAATGCCAGACGCTGTGCCTGCCCGCCGGAAAGCGCTACATAGGGGTTCTGGGCAAAATGGAAAATGAGGTCGATCTGGCCGTCTTTCAAGGCCTGGACCTCCTCTTCCATGGAATCATACCCGACCAGTGAAAAATCCAGCTTCTGGTTGCTGATGCTGTCGGATGCAAAGGTGATGTAGTCGTTGATCACCCCCACCAGCTGCCCGCTCTCCGGCACATAGGTACTGATGCCGGCATCGCTGGTCAGAAAACCGATCCGGATGTCTCCATGCTGCGTGACCCAGTCCTGTTCCTCACGGGACAGCACAGGCGTATAGGAGGCAGAAAGATACCGCTGGTACAGCTCGTCGGCGTAAAACGGCTTGTCGAATTCCATCTTGCGCATGGCGTGATCCAGTTCTTCCTTCAGGTCCTGCCGGGTCCTGCTGATGGCAAAGTAGATGTCGGAGCCGCCGGTCTGGGCAATGGCAGACATGCCGTATTCCACCCAGCCAGGCGTCTCGGTGGAAATGACGCAGTCGATCTCGCGGCCCTGCGCCTGCTGCTTGTCCTGCTCGAAGCTGTTGGACCACACATATTGCAGATGCAGGCCGTGATCCTCCTCCCACTGATAGAACTGGGCGGCCTCCACGCTGGTTTTCATCAGGGCGATGCGTTTGCCGTTCAGAGTGCGCAGGTCCGAGGCCGAAATGTCCGTGTGGGTCAGGTCGGCATACAGGTAATAGATTTCCCGGCCCATCGGCAGCTCACTGAACAGCATGTCCTGTGCACGGTCCTCGGTGTAGGAAACACCAGCCATCAGGTCAATCTCGCCGTTTTTCATCATCTGGAGCAGGTCCGACCAGCCGGCCTTGATATATTCATAGGTCCAGCCGGTGTATGCCGCGACCGACTGCTCGTATTCGTAGGCATAGCCGCTGCGCTCGCCGTTCTTGCCCGTGATATTGTAGGCGTCCTCATACCAGCCCACACGCACCACTTTTGACGCGGCTCCCGCTGCGTGTGCAGGAAGCGGCAGCAGCGCAAGCAGGCACGCCAGCGCTGCCAGAAGGCAGGCCCATCGGCGCAGATTCACCCTGATCTGACACATAAACAACTCTCCTCACAGAAACCCTCTGGGTTTGTCTGCCATCAAGGCTGCTGCCGCAGGCTCCGCACCGGGCAGAAGACAGCATTTCTGCATAATATTATTTCAATTATAGCGCTGCAAACCCCGCCTTGCAAGCGGTTTTATCGGTTTGATACGGCCAAAACGCTGCCGGCGGGG
>OHBM01003135.1_pt1 | contig 10335 bp, 10 predicted proteins | sample 1577251 | NCBI WGS metagenome assembly OHBM01 (sample SAMEA3541557, study PRJEB24748) | human gut metagenome | biome: human gut; feature: human-associated habitat; material: faeces | place: China | collected 2012
CTTCTTTTCCATTCTATTTTGCTTTAACATAAAAGAAAGAATTCTTTCTTTCATAATTAATTTCCTTATAATTCATAATCTGTTCTGTACTTCCAATAAACAGGATTCCATCAGGCTTTAAGGCAGAATTAAACTTTCGGAACACTTCATCCTTTGCTTCCTCAGTAAAATAGATCAGTACATTTCTGCACACAATCAAATCACAACGGTCAGGATATGTATCTTTCAATAGGTTATGCTGCTTAAATTCAACTCTTGACTTGATATCGTTGGATATCTGATAGGATGGACCTATCTTGGTAAAATACTTTTTCTTTAAATCTTCTGGTACGGATGCGATACTTTTCTCATTATAAAGTCCTGTTTTGGCTTTATCTATAACCTGTTTATCAATATCCGTTGCTATGATTTTTACCGCCGTGACGGCGAGCGCGAGCACCAGCTCCACGAACCACCACGTTTTCCAAAGCCGTGTGCCGCGCGGTGCGTACTGCAATGCGAGCAGCAGCACGGCCGCCTCCAGCGCGGTAAGACCCCAGCCGAGCTGCCCGCAGGTGAGCAGGGCGATACCGGCGGCGGTGCACACGCAGCCCAGCAGTACCTTCCAGATACGGCGCCATTCGATCTGCATTCCGTTCTTCCTCCCTTTGGCGGCAAATGTGCGCGCCCATTGCGTCGTTTTGCTCTGTAAATTGTTTATTCTATCCGGTTTCACAAAAAAATCAAGACCTAAATGAAAAAAAGCTTACATTTTCTCAAAATTTGTGTTACACTACTTCAAGGGGGCAGGTTTGCGGCCGCAGTGCGGCCGCATGGCCGCCCGATTTGTTTGTTTTTGAGGCCTGGCGGAGGAAAGGATAGTCAAATGTACGAGATTGGTCAATTGATCGTGTATGGAAACGAGGGCGTCTGCCGCGTGGAGGAGATCGGCACGCCGAAGATCTCCGGTGTGGACAAGCACCGCGATTACTATACGCTTGCGCCCATTTACCGCGAGGGGAAGGTGTTCACGCCCGTGGACAGCAAGGTGTTCATGCGCCCGGTGATCTCGCGCGAGGAGGCGCTGGCGCTCATTGACCGCATCCCGGAGATGACCGCGGAGGTCTATGAAAACGCCAATCTCCGTTTTCTCAATGAGCACTATCAGCACTGCCTCCAGAACTATACCTGTGCTGACCTTCTGCAGCTGATCAAGGACGTGCGCGCCAAGCGCTGCCGGATGATCGAGCGCGGCAAGAAGCTCGGCCTCGTCGATGAGCGCTATATGAAGCGCGCCGAGGAGATGCTCCACGGGGAGCTGGCCGTTGCGCTGGGTATGACGCGCGAGCAGGTGCCGCAGTTCATCAGTGATGCGCTCGGTGACGCGGGCGAGCCGGAAGCCGCCCTTGCCTGAATCGGAAGTTGGAAATCCCGCCGGACATTGCGTCCGGCGGGATTTTTGCAGTTTTCCCTTGACAGACGGGCAAAGTGCGTGTATGCTACGGTTTGAATTCGGGACTAATTCCCGATTTGGAGGCGAATCATGCGAAACAGTTATCACACGCAGCAGCGCTGTGCGCTGCTGGCGTTTTTGTCTGCGCACGCGGACGAGCAGTTCACGGTCGAGCAGCTGCTCGCGGCCATGGGCGACGAGGCCCCCGGACGCAGCACGGTCTACCGCGCGCTTGACCGGCTGGTCGAGGAGGGTACGGTGCGCCGCTTCGCGCCCGAGAGCGGCGGCAGCGCCGCCTATCAGGCCATGGACCCCGGTCACTGCGATGCGCACCTGCACTTGAAATGCGTCGGCTGCGGGCGGCTGATCCATCTTGACACCGGCGTCTCCGACGCGCTGCAGGCAGACCTGCTGCGCGCGGCGGGCTTCACGGTCGACGGGCGCAGCACGACGATCTACGGCACGTGCGCCGCCTGCGGCGGAAAGCGGGGCGGCCATGCGTAAGATCTTATGTGTGCTGCTCTCGGCTGTGCTGGCGGTGTCGGCGCTGTCCGGCTGCGCGGTGCAGAAAAACCCGGATGCAGACGATGGCAAGCTCCATGTCGTCACGACGATCTTTGCGCCCTATGACTTTGCGCGGCAGGTCGGCGGGGACGATGTGTCGGTCACGATGCTGCTGCGCCCCGGCTGCGAGGTGCACGCCTATGAGCCGACGCCGAAGGACATCATCGCCATCCGCAATGCCGATGTGTTCATCTACGTCGGCGGCGAGTCGGATGCGTGGGTGCAGACGGTGCTCGAGGGAGTGGATAACCCCGATCTGCGTGTCGTGACGCTCATGGACTGCGTCGAGCTGCTGCACGAGGAAACGGTCGAGGGAATGCAGGCTGAACGGCACGGCCACGACCATGATGAGGAGGACGAGGACGAGGAAGAGCTCGATGAGCACGTCTGGACGTCTCCGCGCAACGCCGCGCGCATCTGCCAAAAGCTGTGCGACACGTTCTCGGCGGCGGACAGCACGCACGCGGCACAGTATGCGCAGCGCTATGGGGACTATGTGGAGCAGCTTGACCGACTTGACGCGGAATTTCAGGACATAGTGGAGAATGCTGCGCGCAAAACAATGGTTTTTGCAGACCGTTTCCCACTGCGGTATTTTGCCGACGCCTACGGACTGGACTACTATGCGGCCTATCCCGGCTGCGCGGACGCGGCTGAGCCGTCGGCTGCCACGGTGGCATTTCTGATCGACAAGGTGCGCGCGGAGGGCATCCCGGTCGTGTTCACGATCGAGCTCTCGAACGGAAAGCTCGCCGACACGATCTGTGAGGCCACGGGCGCGAAAAAACTGGAATTTGCGACCTGTCACAACGTGACGGCGCAGGCATTTGCAAACGGCGCAACGTATTTGCAGCTCATGGAGCGCAACGTACAGGCGCTGTGGGAGGCATTGAACTGAATGGCACTTATTACTTGTGAACACGTCTGTCTCGGCTATGACGGGCAGACGGTGCTGCGCGACGTGAACTTCACGGTCTCGCGCGGCGATCTGCTGTGTGTGGTCGGCGAAAACGGCTCGGGCAAGTCCACGCTCATCAAGGGACTGCTCGGTCTCAAGGCGCCGGAGCAGGGCAGCATCACGCTCGGCGACGGACTCGTGCGCAACGAGATCGGCTACCTGCCGCAGCAGACGCAGCTCCAGCGCGACTTTCCCGCGAGCGTGGCGGAGGTCGTGCGCTCGGGCTGCATCAACCAGATGCGCGGCCGCGCGTTTTATTCCCGCGCCGACCGCGCCCGTGCGCAGGAGAACATGGAGCGCATGGGCATCGAGGATCTGGCCAACCGCAGCTACCAGGCGCTCTCCGGCGGCCAGCAGCAGCGCGTGCTGCTCGCGCGCGCCCTGTGCGCCACGCGCAAGCTCCTCCTGCTCGACGAGCCGGTCACGGGGCTTGACCCCGTGGCGACGGGGGAGCTGTATAACCTCATCAAGCTCGTCAACCTTTGCAACGACATCACCGTCATCATGGTCACGCACGACATTGACGCCGCGCTGCGCTATGCCACGCACGTGCTGCACCTCGGCCATCAGCAGTTGTTTTACGGCACGGCGGCGGACTATAAGCAGAGCGATGCCGCGCGCCGGTTTCTGGGAGGGCGGAAGGTATGAAGATCATTCTGGAGATGCTGTCGTATCCGTTTCTCGTGCGCGCGCTCGTGGTGGGCGTGCTGGTGTCGCTGTGCGCGTCGCTTCTGGGCGTATCGCTCGTGCTCAAGCGCTACTCCATGATCGGCGACGGGCTGAGTCACGTCGGCTTCGGCGCGCTTGCGATCGCAACGGCGTTCAATCTCGCGCCGCTGGCGGTGGCGGTGCCGGTCGTGGTCGTGGCGGCGTTTTTGCTGCTGCGCCTGTCGCAGAGCGGCAAGCTCAAGGGTGACGCCGCGATCGCGCTGCTCTCGAGCAGCGCACTGGCCATCGGCGTGATGACCGTGTCCGTCACGAGCGGCATGAATACCGACGTGAATAACTATATGTTCGGCAGCATCCTGTCGCTGTCGTCGGCCGACCTGCGCCTGAGCCTGATCCTGTCGGCGGCGGTGCTGGCGCTGTTCGTGCTGTGCTATCCGCGCATTTTCGCCGTCACCTTTGACGAGACGTTCTCACGCGCGACGGGCGTGCACACGCAGGCGTACAATATGCTCCTTGCGGTGCTCACGGCGGTCACGATCGTGCTCGGTATGCGCATGATGGGCGCGCTGCTCATCTCGAGCCTCATCATCTTCCCGGCGCTGACGGCAATGCGCGTGTTCGGCACGTTCCGCTCGGTCACGATCTGCGCGGCCGTGGTGTCGGTGGTGAACTTCCTGCTGGGCATGGTGCTGTCCTACGTGTTCGAGACGCCGTCCGGCGCGAGCGTCGTGGTGGTCGATCTCGTGGTGTTTCTGCTCTTTTGCGGCGTGCAGCGGATCTTGTGCCGCGTGAAAAAATGACGTCCAAAGCGGCGGCTCGGGTCAGAGCCGCCGCTTTGGACGTTTTCAGCACTGCATCTGCCGGAGCATCTCCTGCCGCAGGTGCGCGATGATGCGCTTTTCGAGCCGGCTGATGTAGCTCTGCGAGATGCCGAGCAGGTCTGCGACCTCCTTTTGCGTCGCCTCGTGCGTGCCGCCGATGCCGAAACGCAGCAGGATGATGCGCCGGTCGCGCTCGCACAGCGTCTCGATGGCGTGCAGGAGCATGGTGCGCTCGGCGTCGTCCTCGAGCGGGCGGCTCACGGCGTCTGCGTCCGTGCCGAGGATGTCCGAGAGCAGCAGCTCGTTGCCGTCCCAGTCGGTGTTGAGCGGCTCGTCAATGCTCACCTCCGTTTTCTGCGCGCTGCATTTGCGCAGATACATGAGGATCTCGTTTTCGATGCAGCGCGAGGCGTAGGTCGCAAGCTTGATGTTCTTGTCCGGCTTGAAGGTGTGGATGGCCTTGACGAGCCCGATCGTGCCGATCGAGATCAGATCCTCGATGTGGATGCCGGTGTTTTCAAACCGGCGCGCGATGTATACCACCAGCCGCAGGTTGTGTTCGATGAGCAGGGACGCGGCGTCCTCGCTCCCGGCGGTGAGCGCACGGATGGCCTGCTGCTCGGCCTCGCGCCCGAGCGGGGCGGGCATGGTATCGCTCCCGCCGATGTAAAACACCCCCGGCGCACCGCCGCGCAGCCGCAGCCGCAGCGCCGTCCAGAGCGTGTGCAGTCTTTCCAGTAGTCTTGGCACGAAAACCCCTCCTCAGCTTTTTGGCGGCAGCACCATGGAAAATGCCCCGTCGGATGTGAGCGCCTGTGCGCTCAGGGCCAGCAGCATCGGCTCCGGCGCACCGTCGATCATCACGCTGTCCGGTCGGAACGCCGGCAGCAGCGCACCCGTCACGCCCACCGCGCGGTACGGCAGCAGCACGACCCGCCCGGTGCATTCCGGCAGCGCGCCGAGCACCGATAACGTCTGCACCGCGTCGTCCGGCAGCGCGTGCAGCGTCGGAAACAGCGGCAGCACCGCCGCGCGCTCGACTACGGCCGCCGGCAGGCCGGATACCGGGTCATGCAGGTCGTTTCCGCTGTCGCGCAGAGCGCGGACGGTCGTACTGCGTCCGGCGAGTGTGACCGTCACGGTGCGCACCTCGCGCGCGGCAGTCTTTGCCCGCCGCCGGAACACCGTCGACACGGCCGCATAGCACACGGTAAATGACAGCACCAGCACCCGGCCGGACACCGTCACGAGCGCACCGCTGCCCGGCGACACGCCCGCGAGCATGCTCGCTGCGTATACCGCGCCGCCGAACGCGGCGGAAACCGCGAAAAACACCACCGCGCACTGCGCCCAGTGCGCCTCGCCGCCGAAGGCGATGAGCGCCATGGCCGCGCCGAGCGCGAGCTTCATCGCGCCGCTGCCGAGCCAGCCGCACCCGGGCAGCACCATGACCGCTGCGTACAGCGCGCCCGTGAGCGCTGCGAGCAGATACCGCCCGCGGCGCAGCACCACGCCGCACACGCGTGCGGACGCGAGCATAAGGCAGTAGTCGAGCAGCAGATTGAGCCCGAACAGGCGATCGAGATAGATGACGTCCATGGCACTATCGTATCACGGCGCGCGCGGGAAAATGCGCAAAAGCCGCCGCAGCAAAGTATCCGGAAAAAAGCACGGTTTCCCGGTGCGGGAAATGTCGCAGAGCGTTGATTTTGCAGTGGGCGGCTGTTATAATGATGCGTGATTTCAAAGCAGGTGCGCGCAGTGCGCTGCGTGCTTTCGCTATCCGCTTGGGAGGCAAACGATGAAAGCTGACAAACGATCTTTGGCACTGATCCTGGCGCTGGTGCTCATCTGCACGGTGCTGCCGGTCCCGGCGGCACAGGCTGCGGATGTGCAGCCGGTGCTCTCGGCTGCGCTGGCGCGGCAGGCTTCCGCCGCCCCGTCGCCGGGCTATGGTGATGAGTGGACGGTGCTCGGTCTCGCGCGCGGCGGCTATTTCACCGCGGACAGCGACTATTTTGCGCGCTATTACGCAGACCTCGCGGCCAAAGTGCCGGAGCTGACGGCGGCGTCCGGGCGCGAGGGCGCGCTCAACGCCTACAAGTCCACGGACAATTCGCGCGTCATCCTCGCCCTGTCCGCCATCGGGCGCGACGCGGCGCAGGTCGGCGGGTGCGATCTGACCGCGCCGTATGCGGATTTTGCATGGGTGAGCAATCAGGGCATCAACGGGCCCATCTTCGCGCTGCTCGCGCTCGACAGCCGCAATTACCTGCCCGGCAGCGCGGTGCGCCGTCAGTGCGTGGATGCGATCCTGAGCGCCGAGTGCTCCGGCGGCGGCTGGGCGTTCGGCGGCTCTGCTGCCGACCCGGACATGACGGCCATGGCGCTGCAGGCGCTGGCGGCCTACCGCTCCGAGGCGGCGGTCGCGGCGGCCGTGACGCGCGGTCTGGATGTGCTCTCGGCGATGCAGACCGGCGACGGGGACTTCGCTTCATCCGGCGTTGTGAACGCCGAGAGCGCCGCGCAGGTCATCGTCGCGTGCACGGCGCTGGGCATCGATCCGGACACGGACAGCCGCTTTGTCAAGGGCGGCGGCTCGGCGGTCGATGCGCTGCTGACGTTTTATGATGCGGATGCGGCCGCCTTTCGCCACACGGCCTCCGGCAGCGTGAACAGCCTCGCCACCGAGCAGGCGGTGTATGCGCTTGTGGCCGTGTCGCGTCTGCGCCGTGGGCAGAGCAGCCTCTATCAGGAGACGGACACGCCCACGGTCAAGACGCCCGACGACCCCGGCGCGTCGATCGCGCGCGTGCTCTGCACGGCGGACGGCAGCGGCCTCATCCCGGCAGGATACCGCACGGTCGCGGTGTGCCCGCCGGATGCGTCGGCGGACAGCACCGTCACGTTTTCCGACGGGACGCAGCTGCTCTACAGCCCCGTATTGTCCGAGCACAGCGGCACGCCGACGTGGGTGTGGCTCTTCGCACCGGATGTGACGGATGACGCGCTCAACGACCCGGCAAGCTACACCGTGGCAAACGGAAAATCTGCCGTGCTCACCGTCGGCGATATCAACGTCGACGGTGTCATCAACGCGCAGGATGCGCTGGCCATCCGCACGGCCTGCGCCGGGGAGACGACTCCGGCGGCGAACGTGCTGCTGGCGATGGATGCGGATCTCAACGGCCGCGTGGACGCGCAGGATGTGCGCGCGGTGGCCGACAGCTTTGTGTATGATACGGCGCTGCCCGCAGCGCAGGAGGACGAAACATGAAGTCTTTCCGGACAAAAAAGAATCTTGCCATTGCGCTCAGCGTCCTGCTTGTCGCGGCGATCGTGGTGCTGTGCATCGCGCTGCGGCAAAAGAGCGATGCGGACGTTGACCCCACGCTGACGCTCGTGTGCACGCCGGCGGATGCCGACGGTGTGTGCACAGTCGATGTGGAGCTGACCGGCCTGCCGGACGGCGGACATTACGGGGCGGCGAGCATCGCCGTGGCCTTCGACCCGGCGCAGCTGACCTTTCTCGGCACGGACGACGGGGACATCCCGCTCGTGATGGGAAGTCTCCCGGCGTGGGAGAGCGATCCCGCGCGCGCAAACGAGACCGGCAGCGCGCGTGCGCTGTGTCTGCCGGAGGAGGGGGCTGCGCTGGCCACATCGACCGGCAGCGTGCTCGTGCGCCTGCACTTTCGGCTGGCCGACGGTGTGACGGAGTCGGCGCTGACGGTGACGGACGCGGTGCTTGCCGCCGCGGACGAGACCGAGAGCCTCGCCTCGGCAGCGGCCACGCTCACGGTCGCCGGCGGGACGGTGCGCCGTGGGTAAGCGGCGCGCGCTCGGGCTGCTGCTGTGCCTGCTGCTGTTGCTGTGCACGGCCTGCGGCGGCCGGACGCAAAATGACACCGGTGATCTGCACTGCACGGTGACGATCGAATGCGGCACGGTGCTCGGGCACATGGACGAGCTGAGCCCCGGCAAGGCGGAGATCATTCCGTCCGACGGCGTGCTCCTGCCGGAGACGGCGGTCGCCTTTTCTGAGGGCGACACGGTGTTTGACGTGCTGCAGCGGGTCTGTCGGGCGCAGGGCATCCACATGGAGTCAAACTGGACGCCCGCATACAACAGCGCCTACATCGAGGGCATCGGCAACCTCTACGAATTCGACTGCGGCAACCTCTCCGGCTGGATGTACAGTGTCAACGGCGTCTGGCCGGACTATGGCTGCAGCAGCTGCACGCTGCACGACGGCGACACCGTCGTCTGGAGCTATACCTGTGATCTTGGGCGCGACGTCGGCGCCCGGCAAGGAGAACCATGACTGATTCTTTTTCGGCACTGCATCCGGTGCTGACCTTTTGCTATTTTGCGGCGGTGCTGCTGCTGACGATGTTCGTGCTGCACCCGGTGTTTCTGGCGCTGAGCCTGCTGGGCGCGTTGGGCTACTGCGCGCTGCTGCGCGGCTGGCGCAGCCTGTGGCGGACGCTCGGCCGGCTCGTGCCGTTTCTGGTGCTGATGGCGGCGCTCAATGCACTGTTCAACCACGCGGGCGTGACGATGCTGTTTTATCTGCCCAACGGCAACCCCGTCACGCGCGAGGCCCTGTGCTACGGCGCGGCTGCGGCGGCGATGTTCGCGGCCGTGATCCTGTGGTTTCAGTGCTGCAGCGCCGTCATGACGGCGGATAAATATCTGTACGTGTTCGGCAGCGTGCTGCCGGGCGTGTCCCTGCTGCTGAGCATGGCGCTGCGCTTCGTGCCGAAGTTCACGGCGCATATGCGCGCCGTCGCTGCGGCGCAGGCATCGCTCGGCTGCGGCACGCGTGAGGGCGGTGCGTGGCAGCGGCTGCGCAGCGGCGCGCGTGTGCTGTCCGTCACCGTCTCGTGGGCGCTCGAGAGCGGCATCACGGCGGCGGACTCCATGAAGAGCCGGGGCTACGGCGCCGGCAGAAGAACGTATTTCGGCAACTACCGCTTCACCCGGCGCGACGGCCTGCTCAGCGCCGTGCTTGTGCTCGCGCTTGCGGGCGTGTGCGTGGGCATCGGCCGCGGCGCGCTGTATGTGCGCTATTACCCGTCGATACACATCGGCAGCGCCGGCGTGCGCGGCGCGGTGTGCGCGGCGTGCTTTGCGCTGCTGTGCTTTTTGCCGCTGCTGCTCGATGGAAAGGAGGCGCTGACATGGCGTCGTTTGCGCTCGAACATCTGACATTTTCCTATCCGGGGCAGACGCGCCCGGCGCTCGACGATCTCACGCTCACGATCCCGGAGGGCGCGGTCACGGTGCTCTGCGGCGAGAGCGGCAGCGGCAAGTCGACCCTTCTGCGCCAGCTCAAGACCTGCCTCACGCCGCACGGCGAGGCCGGCGGCACGGTGCGCTTTGGAGATGCGCTTTTGAAAGACATCCCGTTTGCCGAGCAGGCGCGGCGCATCGGCTTCGTGCTCCAGCACCCGGACGATCAGATCGTGACGGACAAGGTGTTTCACGAGCTCGCGTTCGGGCTCGAGAGCCTCGGCTGCAAGGAAAAAACCATGCGTCTGCGCGTCGCCGAGATGGCGAGCTACTTCGGCATTGCCGACTGGTTTGAGCGCGACGTGCAGACGCTCTCCGGCGGCCAGAAGCAGATGCTCAACCTCGCCTCCGTCGTGGTCATGCGGCCGGATGTGCTCATTCTGGACGAGCCGACGAGCCAGCTCGACCCCATCGCGGCGAGCACGTTTTTGCACACGCTGCGCAAGCTCAACGAGGAGCTGGGGCTTACGATCCTGCTGTCCGAGCAGCGGCTGGAGGAAGCCGTGCCGCTGGCGGATCATCTCATCGTGCTCGAGCAGGGACGATTGCTTGCATCCGGCGCGCCGCACACCGCGGCAGCCGCCGTGCGCGGCCGG
>OHBM01003136.1_pt1 | contig 10333 bp, 10 predicted proteins | sample 1577251 | NCBI WGS metagenome assembly OHBM01 (sample SAMEA3541557, study PRJEB24748) | human gut metagenome | biome: human gut; feature: human-associated habitat; material: faeces | place: China | collected 2012
GTCCGGATGTAAATACCCCACTGGCTGTTTTAATTTGTTTATTTCCGTGGTCTACGCAGACTAACATAAGATCAGCTCCTTCTCTTTTTGTGCTTATACTGTGTTTATACGACTTTAATACGCAGTGTTACAACAAACAAGAAAGACAGGTGCGGAAAAATCCACACCTGTCTTTTTCAAATTATCATCAGTGATTAAATCTACATTCGTGTCGAGTATAAACACCCCCTTTTCTAATTCTCGGCAAAAAGGAATAATAATCACTGCAATCGAATGCGAAACGCCTATCTTTCAAACACGGTCTCCCCATTGAATGTCAACCGGCAGATGCATTCAGGCTCGATTGGCTCGTCAAACCGTGTCCAAATCATGCAACTATCGTCGGCTTGGTCGGCGGTGAAGCTCCAATCACAGGGGATAGGCTTGCCGTCCTCGTCAAACGCTTTGAACGCGCCGAGGATGCCGGTGGTGGAATCCACATAGTCGGCGAAATACACCGCCATAGACAGCTTGGAGCACTCGATTTTTTTCGCCAGAATCGTCTCACCGGCATAGGACAGGGGAACATTCTCTGCCAGCACCTCGCTCTGCACGGTGACGGGCGTTTCGTCCAGCGTGACCTTCCAGCGTCCCGGCAGCACAGTGGTAAAGATATACTTTCCGCCCCAGTGCAGCTCAAGATAGGGAAGTGCCTCCTTATCAACGGTTACGAATCTCCAAAAGTATTGCCAATCGGCATCAGTCTCGTTTGGATCAAACGTATCCGGCGTGCGGAAACAAACTCTTGATTCCGGATAGATGACCGTATCTGTTCGTGTGTCGAGGAAATACCAGTTCTGCTCCCACGATGATGACCATTCGTTGGAACTCACCGATCCCTTCATGACCAACTGCAGGATGCCGTTATCCCAGCCTGCATTACAGATGGATATGCCGCCGGTCAGTTTTACATCCGCGTCGCCCGGCTGCCATAGATACTCAAGATGCTGCGGCAGCTGACTGCGAGATAGTTTGGGCAGGTTGGCGTTCTCTCCGGCATTTCCTACCATTTTCGCCACGTTGAGGTCTACCTTTACATCCTTGAACAGCTTTTGCTCCTGCCAATAAACGGTATCTTGGGGACGACATTTACCCCCGGATCATCGATGACGATACGTTCAACGCCGTGGAGGCGGAACGGCTGAAGCGGGAGAAAAAGCTCGGCAGAGACAACATTCCGTCAAAGGAAAAGCCCGTTCCCGTTATATTCACGGAGTTCAGAACAAAAAAGGCAGCACAGAAATTTACCGACCCTATCGCGCAAGCTGAGTTCGCGCAAGCTGAGTTCGCATACGGTCGGATAGAAGGCAAGGTGAACGAATAAATGGCAATGGCTCAGAACATCACATTCATTCCGGAGGTAAAAACTGTGGGAACGCAGAAGCCGGCGGAGAAAAAACAGAAGGTGCGCGTCGCCGCCTACTGCCGCGTTTCCACGGAGTCCGAGGAACAGGAATCCAGTTACGAAACGCAGGTGGCGCACTACACCTCCTACATCAACGGAAATCCGGAATGGGAAATGGTCGAGGTGTACGCGGACAACGGGCTCTCCGGCACGCGCACGGCAAAGCGTGAGGCTTTCAACCGCATGATAGCTGACTGCGAGGCCGGACACATCGACATGATCATTACCAAGTCAATCAGCCATTTCGCCCGTAATACGGTCGGCTGCCTCAAATACACTCGGAAACTGAAGGAACTGAACATCGCGGTGTTCTTCGAGAAGGAGAACATCAACACGCTCGATGCCAAGGGCGAGGTGCTTATGACCATTATGGCAGCGCTGGCGCAGCAGGAGTCCGAATCACTGTCGGCGAATGTCCGGCTCGGCATCCAGTTCCGCAATCAGCAGGGCAAGGTTCAGGTCAACCACAACTGGTTTCTCGGCTACACCAAGGACGAAAGCGGGAAACTGGTCATCGTGCCGGAGGAGGCCGAGGTGGTCAGACGCATTTACCGCGAATACCTGGAGGGCGCAAGTTTCGTAAAGATACGGCGCGGACTTGAAGCGGACGGTATTCTCAACGGCGCGAAACACGCCCGGTGGCATGAGACGAACATCAAGCAGATCCTCACCAACGAAAAATACATCGGAGACGCGCTCCTTCAGAAAACCTATACGGTCAGCGTCCTTGACAAAAAGCGCAGCGTCAATGACGGCGCAATGCCGAAGTATTATGTGGAGGGCTGAAGCCATCATCGACAGGGAGACTTTCCTCCTGGTTCAGGAGGAGATCGCAAGGCGCTCCGCTCTGTACAAGGGCGGCAAAAAGCGTATGTACAGTTCAAAATACGCGCTTTCCGGCAATGTGGCCTGCGGTCACTGCGGCAACATCTACAGGCGTGTCACCTGGTACGTCGGCGACACGAAGCCCGTGGTATGGCGGTGCGTCAGCAGACTGACCCCCGGAGAGGAATGCGTCGGAAGAAGCGTGCCGGAGGAGGAACTGCATGCCGCCATTGCCTCAGCCGTGAACATGACCTACGCCAGCAGGGACGATATAATCCCGGTTCTGAAGGAGAACATCGAGAGCGTTGCCGGCTGCGACGTCGATGAAGAAATCGAGGTCATTGACAATATGATCCGCAAGAGCCAGATGGATCTTCTCGATGCTGGCAGGGACGAAGCCCGCGTCCAGGAAATCGGCGAAAGGATAGTATCCCTCCGCGAAAGACGGCAGAACGTTCTCACGCAGGCGGCAGTCCGCGAGGACGAAATCGACAGGATCAAAGCCATGATCTGCTTCATCGAGGAACAGACAGGCGAGGCGGAATACAGCGAGATCCTCGTCCGCAGAATGGTCGAGAAGGTCACAATCCACGATGACAGGATTACGGTCGAGTTCAAATCCGGGCTGGCGATAGATGTGGATATGTAACGCTACGGCAAGGCTGCAATAACGATGCATAAGGGCACTCGGAAATTTCCGGGTGTCTTTTTCTTTGCGTTGCCTTGAAAAAAACCTAAACTTGTGGTATAATAAATTATCTTATGAGTGCAATTATATTTCACCGGAGGCGAGGTGCGTTATGGTAAAGAATGATTTCGATATAGACATAAAAGTCAAATGCCTGGAAGAACGCGTCACCCAGGCGCAGCTTGCGGAGATGGTGGGGACTTCGGCTCCGTACATCAGCAGGCTGATAAACAAGAAGGACGGCATCGTGAACAAGGTGTTCGTAGAGATGCTCGAAAAGCTGGGTTACGATATCCAGATTACTTATGTAAAAAAAGATGTTTAGAGTCCAGTCTAATCATACTGTAACGGAGGTTTATTATCTATGCTTTCGGACGAACTGAAAAATATAGTTGATAAAATTAGTGAACAGGGGAAAATGTCGTTTTTCGATGGAGTTACCGAGGAACTGATTACCCGGTTTGAGGAAGAAAACAATGTAAAACTCCCAACGCAATATAGAGAGTGGTTAACGTTTTCTGATGGCGGCGAGTGTTTTTTGCCCGCCGGTGTACAGTTTTATGGTATTGAACATAAGCCGACAATAGATGTTAATAGTGCTGACTGTCCTGATGACAAGTATGTTGTAATCGGCGCGTTGTCCACAGGTGATCCTATTCTCTGCGAGAGGGATGGGGAAAAAATCTCAATTTACAATCTTGAAGGCGGACGGATTGAAGAAGATGAAGTATATGAAGATTTTTACTCATTCCTGAGCGATCTTTATGACTTGCTCGGGATAGGGGGTTAATCCTATGTCGAGAAGAACAGCTGATGCGAGTAAAGCGATCAGACTTGCTTGGGAAAAGGAACAGCAACGCGTATTAGAGGGTGAAGGTACACGAGATTGGACTAAAAAACAGCAGCAGGATATTATCGACCGAGGTAAAGCCTACGACGAAGACGGTAAAGCCTTTGAAGGACAGCATATGAAAAGTGCAGCGGAGTATCCTGAATATCAAGGTGAACCCGATAATATACAATTCCTTACTCATCAAGAGCATTTTGAGGCTCACCGCGAGAATTGGCAGAATCCTACAAATTGGTATTATGACCCTGTAAACAAGCTGTTCCATGATTTTGGTGATGGAAAATACATTCCATGTGAGGTAATTAAACTTAGCGCCCCAATCTGTACAGATAGTTCAGCGGTGCTAAACGAAAACAATTCCACCCTTGAGAAAAAAACTGTTGAGAGTGAACCTGAAATTGCAGATGGGATAAAAGCCGAAACTATTAACACTGAGAACAAAAACCTCGCTGTGAAAAGTGATAGTCCGAGAGCTGATTCAGCTCCAATTGCAAATCAATCCGAACCGTTTATTATCCGTGGATTTCACAAAGTTACAGATGGGTGGAGAAACTTTAGAACCAATCACCCTATATTGTCTTCAATTATAGTTGAGGGGACGAAAGTTGCTGCTGGAGCAGCCTTATCTTGTGGTGTTTCAAAAGTTGTAGGTGGTTCACATAGTGGTGATCACAGCACCGTTTCAAGCATTAATAGGTCTACCGCAAACTCTTATGGAACGAGTAAAGCTGCTGAAACAATTGCTTCTGCTATTTCTGATAGCTTGGAACACGGTACACATGCTTCGCCTATTGAACATACCGTTTCTGGATATACGCGTCATTGGAATGGTAAAGAAATCCATGTCGCCCCATATATGCGTGGAGGCAAAAAGTAACTGAAAAGGATTGGATTTGAAATGAGGTATTAACATGCTGCTATTTTCTACTGTTTTGTCAATTAACGATACTTTGAGCAAAGACGATTTTATTTGCCTTGCTATAGAATGGAATCAAGGTAGTCCTCATGAGGAAAATGTTATTCCCGGGATGGTTTGGAACGGGGAAAGGAATATTCGATATGGGAGCGATTCTTTGTGGCTTGCTATAGAAGAATACCGGAATCAGAATACTATTGCTATACGCTATGAAAAGGCCGAAACGGACGGCGTGGTTTGGGATACTGACTATGTCATGAACTTTAATGATATGAAAATGTCAGTTCGCCTTGACAGAAGTTATCTTGATTCCGCGTTGACTGTTGAATCTGGATTTTCGACACCGCACTTTATTTCGCTCCTGGTGGAAAAGGGTTACATAAAGGACGATGGGAATCTACCCGTATCTAACAAACCAGTCATTATTGACAAGGATAATTTGGATATTCTGGTGGATGTCATTAACGGAGTCAGCCATTATCACTTGCCGGTAGTTTACATCTCTAAAACATTCTTTGGAGAATATCCTGTTAATGTAAAATGGATTGCCAGCCGGCTCAAAGGAGTGGCTCATGTACTTGTTCAAAAAGATGAATGGTTGAATACAAGGTTACGACGCGAATGCAGTGATAAAAACGAGTACTATGGAGCAGTTGGTATATATTACCCTAACCAGGCCGTAGGACATAAGAGATTTCTTTATCGCGCCTATGAAGGCAGTGATGATATTTTGATGGAGAGGGTTATACGAAGCGTTATTCAGTATAGCAACTCTCAGTTGGTGGATACACTTTACACTTGGTCTGGAGTTAACAATGCTTTATTACGCGACAGATACAGCCGCCAGAAAGAAGAACGGCTTGCTGCAGAGTTGGAGAAAGCAAAGGCGCTTAATGACGCGGATGAACTAATCGCATATTTCGATGACGATATTAAAAAACTTCAACAGCAGGTGGAGCAACTAACAAAAGCGAATGATGCCTTATCCTATGAAAATCAAGGGTTAAAAGCAAAGCTTGACTCGACAGAAGATGTTGCAGTTATCTATCTCGGTGTTGAGGACGAGTTTTTCCCGGGAGAAATCAAGGAAATGATCTTAGAAGCTGTTGCCGAAAAGCTGAAAAACACAGCGCCTAAATCGAGGAGGCATGATGTGCTGTCGGACATCATCCAAAAAAATGGGTTTGAAGGAACAGCTGAAAAACGAGCAAATTCAGTAAAGATTCTTCTTAAAGACTATAGGACGATGAGCGGAACTTTACGACAAGCGTTAATGGATCTGGGATTTACCATTACTGAAGATGGCAAACATTATCGGCTTACTTACTACGGAGATGGCAGATACAAAACCACGGTTTCTAAAACTGCAAGTGACCACAGAGAGGGCAAAAATATTGCATCGGCAATCATAAAAAATATGTTCTAAACTCTGGTCTGCCGAGACCATAGAATTATCACAGCCGCTCCATCGCAAGTGGTCAACGGCTTAGGCTTTTTGAGGACAGTTGCGGCAACATCGTTAATATGTGCCTTTTTATCAACCCCATTGTCCCAAGGCAAGATGTAATACCGCTTCGCATTGCCATCCTGCCCCCAATATGCTAAAATATCCTCCAAGGGAGGTGGCATCCATGCTTGATTTCAGTCGCCTGGAGCAATACCGGGAGAACAACCGCATAGAGGCCAAAAAGGCCCTGGGCGGTCTGCCCAAGAGCATTTGGGAGACCTACTCCGCCTTCGCTAACACGCTGGGCGGCATCATCCTGCTGGGCGTTATCGAGACAGCGGACAAGACCTTCGATTCCGTAGATCTGTCCGATCCCGACGGCTTGATCCGTGAATTTTGGCACATCATCAATGATCCCATGAAAGTCAGTGTCAATATCCTGGCCGAAAAAGATGTGTATGTGGAAGAGGTTGGCGGCGATCACATCGTCGTTATCAAAGTCCCCCGTGCGGATCGGGCCTACAAGCCCGTGTATGTTGACAATGACACCCGCAACACCTATCGCCGAAGCGGCGAGGGTGATTACCGCTGTACACACGAGGAGTATCAGGCCATGGTGCGGGATGCGGCTGTCCGGTCGCCGGATATGCACTTGGTGCGCAGCATGGGACTTGAAGCCCTCAACTCCGAGAGTGTGCGCAGCTTCCGGCAAAGGATGAAGCTGTACCGCCCCAGACACATGTGGGAGAGCTTGGACGACACAGCATTCCTGCAAAAAATTGATGCTATAGGCGATGACGGCGGCTTACTGCACCCGACTTTCGCCGGACTGCTGATGTTCGGCAATCACCAAGACATTCTCTGCGAATACCCTAATTATGCCATAACCTACCGTGAGCAGCTTGATACGAAAGGCAACTGGGAAGAAACCCCTTGGAGCGGCAATGTCTATAAATTCTACTACTGGGCGTACAACAAGCTGCAACAGAACGCGAAAAAGCCCGCCCGTCAAGCTCTGCGTGAAGTGCTGGCCAACTGCCTTGTTAATGCGGATTATCATGGCAGTGGCGGCATCATCGTCAGCAAGGGCTATCAGGAGATCACCCTCTCCAACCCCGGCAGCTTCCGTGTGCCTCTTGACACTGCCAAAAGCGGCGGCGTGTCCGACCCGCGAAACACCGCAATGGCCCGGATGTTCCGCTTCGTGGATGTAGGCGAATACACCGGCGGCGGCATCCCCAATCTGTACCGTATTTGGAAATCCGAAGGCTGGCCGGAGCCGGTTTTCTCGGAGAGCTGCTCGCCGGATCGCGTCTCGCTTACGCTGTATATGACAGGCCACAGCGGCGCAGAAAATGCAGCCGCCGGAAAGCAAGTCCCCCTGAGCGCATTATCCCAGCGCCAGCTGCTGATCGACTATCTCACAGACCACCCCACCAGCGACCTGTTTGCACTCTCCAAAGCCCTGGGCACCAGCTTGAGCCGCACGGAATCCCTCTTACAGCAGCTTGCCGATGAAGGTATCGTCGTCGTGGAGGCAGGCCAAGGGAATCGACTGTATAAGCTGAAAGCGTAAGGCAGCTCAAATCCTGCGCCGCAATAGACAAAGAATAAGAAAAGCCCCTCTGAAATCAACGATTTCAGAGGGGCTTTGGTCCGAGTAGTGCGGCTCGAACGCACGGTCTCCTGGTCCCAAACCAGGCGCGATACCAACTTCGCTATACCCGGATATTCAATTTCTGCCATGATACCACGGCGAGGGGTAAAAATAAAGTTTTTTCTGTCTGTGGTCATTCCTGTGGTCAAAGCCACTTTTGTGCCGCCTTCAGCAACCGGGGAAAGTCCCGCAAATGCAGGCGTCGCAAGGCTTTGCGGCGTTTCACCTTACCCCGTCCCGGATACCGCCACGGCGCTCCCAAAGCAGGCGCGCTACCAACTGCGCAACACCCCGTTATGAAGTTAGGCGATCCGGCTGGGCGTATTCTCCCAAACCACCCGCGATACCAGCTTCGCTATACCCGGATATTCAGCTTCTGCCATTATAACACGGCGAGGGGAGAAAAGCAAAGCTTTTTCTCGCTGCGGTCATTTATGTGCGCAATACATATTGGACAAGTGAAAAAAGCTATGAGGGATATGGTCTCATGTGATAAAGCTGAGCTGCCGCACCAGCTTATCCGGAAACGAGACCATATCCCTCATGGCCAAGAGAATAACACGGGACATGGCATCTCGGCGATCCCTGATGAAGAACACGGGGAATTACGGCTTCGGGTTCGCCAGCCTGTTTATCCCGATTATTTTACGTTCAGGGCGGCCTTCAGCTGGTCCACCCGGTCGGTGCGCTCCCAGGTAACGCCCAGGTCCTCCCGGCCCATGTGTCCGTAGGCCGCCAGCTGGCGATAGATGGGACGGCGCAGATCCAGGTCCCGGATGATGGCGGTGGGCCGCAGGTCAAACACCTGCTCCACGGCCTGCTCCAGAGCCTCGTCGGACACCACGCCGGTGCCGAAGGTCTCCACCAGCACGCTGACGGGCCGGGCCACGCCGATGGCGTAGGCCAGCTGCACCTGGCAGCGGCGGGCAAGGCCGGCGGCCACCACGTTCTTGGCCACCCAGCGGGCGGCGTAGGCGGCAGACCGGTCCACCTTGGTGGGGTCCTTGCCGGAGAAGGCGCCGCCGCCGTGGGGGGCGCTGCCACCGTAAGTATCCACGATGATCTTCCGGCCGGTGAGGCCGCTGTCGGCCTGGGGACCGCCGATGACAAAGCGGCCGGTGGGGTTCACATAGAACTTGGTGTTCTCGTCCAGCAGCTCCGCGGGCACGGTGGGCTTGATGACCAGCTCGATCATATCCCGGCGGATCTGGTCCAGGGTAGCCTCGGCGGCATGCTGGGTGGAGACCACCACGGTGTCCACCCGAACGGGAGTGCCGTTTTCGTCATACTCCACGGTGACCTGGGTTTTGCCGTCAGGGCGCAGATAGTCCACCAGGCCCTGCTTGCGGACCTGGGTCAGGCGCATGGCCATCTTCTGGGCCAGGGAAATGGCCAGGGGCATCAGCTCCGGGGTCTCGTCGCAGGCGTAGCCGAACATCATGCCCTGGTCGCCGGCGCCGTTATCCAGCTCGGCCTCGCCGGATTCCTTGGCCTCCAGAGACTTGTCCACGCCCAGAGCGATATCGCTGGACTGCTCGTCGATGTTGGAAATAATACCGCAGGTATCGCAGTCAAAGCCGTACTTGGCGCGGTCATAACCGATATCCCGGATAACTTCCCGGGCGATCTTGGAAATATCCACGTAGCAGCTGGTGGTGATCTCACCCATGATGTGCACCAGGCCGGTGGAAGCGGTGGTCTCGCAGGCCACGCGTCCGTTGGGGTCCTTGGCCAGAATGGCGTCCAGCACCGCGTCAGAGATCTGGTCGCAGATCTTGTCGGGGTGGCCCTCGGTCACGGATTCAGAGGTAAATAAGTAGGTTCTTGCCATGTTCTTTCTCCTTTGCTGTCCCTCGCCGGATGACAAAAAACGCGCGCTTCCGACATGGAAGCGCGTGAAAAGATCGTTTTCCGCTCCTCATCTGTCGTTTCCGTCGGAATTGGCACCTTGTGAAAACAGGTTGCCGTGGCTTCATCGGGCCGTTCCCTCCGCCACTCTTGATAAGGGACTTTGAAATTGTACTTCTATCTTAACAGGTATTTCCGGGATGTCAAGAGACTTCGGCAAATTTCCCGAAAATTCCTCCGTTTTTTTGTAGGAAACATCTTGACAAGCAAAATCTTATCGTGTATAATCCCCAACATCAAAGGCAATGGCGTCTTGGAGAGTGATCTTCAAGACGCTATTTTTGATTGTTATGCGGAGGGGCAACGGTGTCCCGGAATGTGATTCCGGGGGATCGGTGCCCCCTTTTTTATGAAGGAAAGGAGTTTATACATGCGTACAGTTTCTGACTATTTCGGCAGTCTGGTATTTGATGACCGGGTCATGCGGGCCAAGCTGCCCTCCGATGTTTATGCTTCTCTGAAGAGGACCATTGATGAGGGTGCTTCTCTGGACACCCATGTGGCAGACGCGGTAGCTACCGCCATGCGGGACTGGGCTGTGGAACACGGCGCCACTCATTTTACCCACTGGTTTCAGCCCCTGACCGGCGTCACCGCG
>OHBM01003137.1_pt1 | contig 10331 bp, 10 predicted proteins | sample 1577251 | NCBI WGS metagenome assembly OHBM01 (sample SAMEA3541557, study PRJEB24748) | human gut metagenome | biome: human gut; feature: human-associated habitat; material: faeces | place: China | collected 2012
TATGCCTGCTCCGCATTCAGCACCAAATGCAGCGCCCGGCCGAAGGCGCAGAGCATGTTTTACAGATCGTTCGATAATTCAGCAAAGTGGAAACTTCTTTAAGATTGGCCCGTATAAATCAATTAATAGCTTTACGGGTTCGCATATTTGGCGAGTAAACAATTTTAAATTTCCTGTATATGCGAAAGTGGACTATAAGGCTTGCTTTGATAGTATTTATACCCATGCTTTTGCATGGTGCATAGAGCAGAATACAGTTGACGCCAAAAACGCCAAAAACTCTAATTTGTTCGTGGAAATCGATCGGATTATGCAAAATATTAATGGCCGGTTTTCGAATGGGATTGTGGTGGGGCCTGAGTTCTCTCGAATGATGGCGGAAATACTGTTGCAATGGATTGATTGCGAGGTTGAAAGGTCGTTAGAAATTCAAGATATTATTTGCGGATCGGATTATAAAATATATCGATATGTTGATGATGTTTTCGTTTTTGCAGCAAACGACGTAGTTATCGAGCATATTGTTGAGCAGTATCGTTTGCATGCGGGGCGATATTTGCTAAGATTAAATGATTTGAAATTTAAAAAAGAAGCTACACCCTGTTTGCCGAAAGACTGGCTAGAAAGTACGAGGTTGATGGCGGACGCTATTGGCGATTTTTTCTATCAAGGAAAACGAAAGGACTTCTATGATCTTCCAGATGAGAAACAGATTTTGGTGAAAGACAATTTTATTCCTATTGACAGAATTAAAGATGAAATAGCCGTTTTAATGAAGAAGCATTCAGAAGATAGACACACAATTGTTTCGTTCTTGCTCTCAACAATGCTAAACAATATCGGAAAGAAAAAGAATGGATATAAACTCTTTCACCCAAATCATTGTGGAAAGGCCATGCTTCTAATCGATCTAACCATGTATATCTACGCATATTGTCCCTCGTTTGAATCGACGCGAAAAGTGATATCAATTCTATCATATATCAATGATGAGCTTGATTTTAAAACCAATGAAATCGTCAGGGAAAAACTGAGAAGATGTCTGTGGAGGTATGCATTTATTTTTGAAAAGGGTAACCTCTTTGATCTCTGCGATTGGTTTCCAGTGCTTTTGGAGTATGGCTTGACGTTGCCAACTAGGGTAGAGGAAAATATCATCGAGAAAATTCGAAAATTAGACAATCCAATATTGTGGGGAGTTATATTGTGTTATTCAAGATATTACGAAAATTTCTTTAAAAAATTACTTGAAGAGGTGGAATTGGTGATTGACGATAAAATTGACAGGATTTCAAAAAAGGAGGCAATGATGTATGAGGAATTTTGGTATGTTCTTATTTTTCATAACTGCCCTTTTTTATCAAAATCATTAAAGAAAAAAATCACCCGATTTGTGGAAGATATAACGCCGAGAGCACCAAAATTACCAAATACAATGAGTCCTTCCGATAAGGTGAAAAAACTCTTATGCGATTTTCTCCAACGTTCAAACCAAGGAAATAAACCTGAGAAGAGCTTTTTTAACTGGGGAAGAGTGCGAGCTTTTGATAACCGAATTACTTACAGAACTTATCAACGAACTGTTTTTAAAAATTACAAGAAATACCAAACGGGAATTATAACTAGCCTGGACTAAAAAACACAGGAAGGCGTATACGTTCGGAAATTTCCTGGTGTGAATTTCTGGAGTGGAAATATAACAATAGGCGTATTGAAACATTGGTCGCTGCGGAGCTGCAACTCCCGGCGACTTTCTATTTTGTAGACTTTATCACAAGATGGATGGTGCTCAACATTAGATTGACTGTTTGGCTTGTTCCAGTCTTGTGGGCAACGATGCTTCTGCTATGCAGATTCCAGAGCATGAACGGATAAGGGGACACCTTTTTGGTGAGGATATAGGAAATATCTTCTGTGTTCTGTGTCGAACAAATATCTCCCTTCTCCCACCGCTCCCTTCAAAAACACGTCCGGTGAAATTTCAATCCAAAAACCGCCGGGAAAGTGCAGGAAGGACCACAAACAACCTGCTACACAGCCATCTGGTATTTGCTCACTCCCATAAAATCCACCCTGATATCACCCCTCAAAGCCGCAAGATCACGGACTGAGGAGAGTACCTGGGCAGGGCAGACGCCCCGGCGGAGGCCCCGGGCCCCGGGCTCTCCGGAGGATGACGGATAAGAATATGCGCTATCGCTCGCATGAATATACCGCCCGAAAAAGAAATAAGAAAAACTTGAAAACGACGCTGAAACGTGGTATAATCTTGGTGCGAACAAGCCGGTTTTGGTACGACAACGGTATGCTGTGGTACTGTAACTGTTGTTTCGAAATTATGAACGATCACAAAAAAATCGTGAAAATTTAGCGTAGCTACGACGACACCTATCAGGTTCAGGTCGTGTCTTGGTACGACAACGAGAACTCCTACACCTCTCAGATGGTCCGTACCATCAAGTACTTCGCTGAGAACTGCTAATGACGTTCTGTCGTTAAAAATCGCCTGATTTGTCTACCAAAGTTTGTCTTGCTCAACTACGAACAAGCCTGACTAGGTATGACAACCATATCTAGGAATTTTTCGCCCTTCTTTTTGTGGTCCGCCGCAAAAGGAAGGGTGTTTTTTTTATGTGTTTGAAAGAGCTTCGGGACGAATTTTTGTATGACTGTGAATGCCGTCACCTGGCAAAGGGGTCTCTGCGGAATTATCGGGCATCTACCCGGTTCTTGCTGGAATTTCTGGAACGGAAGCAGATCACAGAACTGGAGAATGTGCGCCCACGGCACCTTCGGGACCTGATGAAGGAAAAGCAGGATGCAGGCAATACGCCCCGGTACATCAACGACCTGCTGAAGGTCTGGCGCACCTGGTTCAATTATCTGGTGGAGGAGGGCTATTTGGAAGAGCGAGATAACCCGGCCAAAAAGGTGAAGCCACTGCGGCAGCCCCGGACCATCATTGATACCTTTACCGCAGCAGAAATGAAGCGGATGATCCAGTTTTACGACGGCAAGGACTTTCTGGAGGTGCGGAACAAGACCATCATCATGTTGCTGTTTGACACAGGGATGCGCTGTAATGAGATGATCCTGATGGAGCCGGAAGATATCAAACCGGACTATATTCTGGTCAAGCAATGATGCAAGAAATTATTTTGTTTGTCTTATATATAGAACATAGAATAGGCTATAATGTCTTATATGATAGACAAAATGAGCAGTGGGAGAAACTACTACAAGCAACGATCTGCTGAAGAAAATTGCTGCAACCGTGACCGAACCGCACCACCATATCATCGTGACCTACGAGGAAGATTCTGACATTGAGGTAGACGGTGTTGCAATTTCGGTCGTTCCTCTGGTTGATTTTTTACTGACAACGTGAGATTCCTGCGACCACAACCGTATGAACCACATGATTCATGAAGCAAAAACCCGGTGGTGCGGATCACCAGCATCCGGGGAGGAGTTAAAAATCTGGAAGGGGACACTGACCCGGTAGAATGAGATAGTTGTTTCATCTCCCCAGACCGAATTAAAATCTAGCAGCAAAAGGCCTCTGCCTTTCACAGAAATGTGATGGGCAGGGGCCTTTTAGCGTAAAAAAAAAAAAAATAGCCTGACCCATGCAAAAGAGCACAAATCAGGCTGACAATGGATATGAAATTCTAAAATTCACTTAGAAAAGAGAGTACGCGTTGCAGGGAAAGCCAAGCAGATCGTTCGGTGAGCTATTGGATCTCTTGCTCCAGTTCATCGAACAGCGCACAGGAAAAGAACTGGCCAAGCGTGATATCAAGACCATCACAGAGCTTTTTAATGGTGGCGATGGATACACGCTGACGGGATGGGTCGAGCATACTATATACCGTAGATGGTGTTACACCGGCATGGGTCGCTAACTCGTTGGGGCGTATCCCATGCTGGTTGCAGAGCTGTTCAAAGCGTTTAGCAACGGCATCTATTACTGTCATGATGAAATTCACCTCAATAGGATGGTACAGAAGTTCGTGCAGTTTTGTGTACGCATCTGCGTATGCTGCAAAAGTATTTTATGATTTAGAGAATACACTGCTGCGTAATGGTAAAAATATATTCAACAAAAAAGTATCCTCCACATGGAAAATGGAGGACTATGGGCAAAATCTGGCGTTATTCCAACAGATTCAGTGCTTTTCTGCCCCTCATAGACACCTGATGGGAGAATATCCGATTCATCTCCCGGCGCTTTCGGGTCAGGTCAGAGTGCACATAGCGCTGCAAGGTGATGTTGGCGTTAGCGTGACCTAACAATTCGCTGAGGGTCTTTACATCGCACCCCGCCTGCAGACAGGTCGTTGCAAAGGTATGGCGCAGCGCGTGCGGACGTACTTGCCGGACAGTTGCCTGTTTCAGATATGTCTTGATGCTTTTCCGGTAGCAGCGGGGCTCGGTGGGCTTGGACTCGTTGCCGGACAGAAACCATGCAGCATTGCTGACACATCCGCGCAGCTTTTTCAGCATAATAAGCAGCTGCTTTGGGATTGGAATTTCCCGGCGGGAGGTGCGGGTTTTAGGCGTTTGGATGACCACCTTTGTATGCCCATTTTCACAGGAAATTCGGCAGACCGTCCGGTTGATTTTCAGTGTTCCGAGTTTCAGGTCAAAATCACCCCACTGTAAGCCGCAGATCTCGCCAATACGCAGCCCCAATTCCACCCCTAATAATAAGCCAATTTTGCGGGGCGTTGGGTTCTCCTGTACATACTGATAAAGCCGCTGCTGCTCCGCCGGGGAGAGGGGTACAGAAATTTTGTCGATGGCTTTTGGCAGCGCTACTTCCAGCTCCATCGGACGAATCAGGCGCAAGTGTGCGGCATATTTGCAGATACGGCGCAGCATTGAGAGGCATTCCCGGGCAGAGGAGTTCCCCAGCGGCTTGTGTGCGGCATCTATCGGCGCAATGATCTGCTGCATAGCCTGTTCCAGAAAACTTTCCTCAAGAGATGCAACTGGCACTTTACTCAAAACCGGAAGAAGATATTTGTGCAGCGTGTACGAGTAATGCGCATAGGTGGATTCTTTTACTGCATTCCGCTGGGAGTGCAGCCATACCTCAGCCAGTGCTTCAAAGGTCAGGTCGGTTCTCTTTAGATTGTAGAAGCCTGCCTCTGCTTTCTTTTGAATCAGTACACGTTTGACCTCAGCATAGACCGTGCCATAGACGTAGCCCCACTGGATTTTCCCCTCCGGTGTATGCGCTTTGATGTAGCGGCCTTCCCACCGGCCATCCTTGCGTTTGTGAATGTTTTCTCCCCGTCGTGCCATTTCTGTTTCCTCCTGCGTCTTGGACACCCTTCTGACCACTTATTCTGTCCACCTTCGTTTTTTGCTGGATTTTTCATGCAGAACTGGGCAATGTGCAAAAAACTTTCAGCTTCTGCGAGGTTTTTTCTAAGGTCAGGTGGGATGCATTTGTAAGGATTTCTATTGATTCCCAGATATAACCATGATAAAATAATAGAAGAATTCAAACAACGATGTCGAAAGATCGGTATCCTCCATTATCACTATGGAGGATACTTTTTTTATTAAATATATTCTTTGCCATTACGCGGCTGCACATTCTCTGTATCATAAAATACTTTTGCATCATACGCAGATGCGTATGCATAGCTGCACGAACTTCTCTACCATCATATTGAGGTGAACTTTATCCATGACTGTAAAAGATGCCGTTGCCAAATGCTTTGAACAACTCTACGACCAGCAGGGGATATTCCCCAACAGGTTGGCGACCCGTCCCGGTGCATATTCCAAAATTGATTTATTGTTTATATATTTTTATTCTACAAAATGCACCTCTTGCGAACATAAAAAACGAGTGTTATACTAAAGCCATCAAAAAACATTGGAGGTGTCCCATATGCCCCGTCCCAAAGGAAGCAAGAACAAGACCAAGACCGTAAAAGCAACCGTTGACTTTGCTGCACAGATTGCCGAAAAGCAGTCCTCAAAGGAAGCCGCTGCCGCCGAAATCGCATCCATCACCGCTAATATCGATGCGCTGAAAGCTGACCTGAAAACCAAGAAGGCAGCGCTGAAATCTATCGATAAGGAAATCGCCAGAATTGAAGCCAAAAAGGTCAAAGCTGAAACCAAAGCAGCGGAATCCGCAAAGAAAGCCGAAGCAGAGGATGTTCTGAAAAAGCTGCTGGCAAGCGGCGTGAGCGCAGACGATATCCTCGCAAAGCTGAAGTGATCTGAAAATTTCTGACGCAGCAGTTGACGGAAACATCTACGTCGCAAGCAGTGCAACTTGGTACCAACTTGCAATTTTTGAATCGGATTTTTCAAAATCCAAATTCAAAATGCTTGTTGGGCTGTGCCCAAACCCCTTGTGTTCTGCGTCCGGTGGATGCAGGCTGCGCATTTTTGCAAAACGCTTTTTTGATCTGAGTGCCGATGCCTGTGGTATCGGCACTTTTTGCACAGATAGATTCCCGGAAGCAGATAATAGTGCTATGCAGCACATCCGGAATTGTGCTATACTTGATTTACATAAACCTGTTTGCCCTAAAAAGTTGGAGGTGTTCATGGCTACACGAACCATTTGTTTTCCCATATCCGGCTACCCCTATTGCAAAGAACAGCCGGTGACATTCACATGGATAAAAGGTAGCAAGCGGCAGAATATCCGTGCCGTCCATGATGCCGTCCATACAACAGACCCGGATGTTTCAATTCTGGAAGTCAGCTCTGCATCCGTTCAGCCGGAGGGTGAGGCTGTTTCTTCTCTGCGGCTTCTGCTGCGTCTGGATTCTGTTGCGCAGGATGTGCCCATCAGCACGATTTTTGAAGCCGCCAAGGTATTTGAACATGGTGGGCCATTCGCTGACCTTCTGACCTGTGCGCCATCCAAAGTCCATAAGGACACTCGGCTGCGAACCAATGGAAAGTTGCTACGCTACTCTCTGGAAGGAAGTGAGTATCCGGCAGAGCCATACCCGGATTCATTTTTTGAGTGGCTCTACTGCCGTGCGTTGAAGCAGTTCCCTGAAAAGGCTGCGCAGCTGAGCAGATATAATGCCTTTTCTGATATTGCTGCCGCAGCGGATTCTAAAAAGTATTATGGCGATTCCTCGCGGGCGGCTGCAATCTATGTAGGCCTTGCAGCGGCAGGAAAACTTCCGTGCATCGATTCCTATGAATCATTCATTGCGGAAGTTTACACGGAGCCAAAGCCCTTGCCCAAGTCTGGAAAATCCGAGATTGCTTCAAAAAAGGCACCCGAGGTTTCTGCACCAGCAAAGGAGATTCCGACAGACGAATCGTCGCAGTCCGATCATGCAAATATTCCGGACGGTGCGCAGATGGAACAGATCCTTGAGCTACCCAAAGCAACCTGTCTGCTCCTCTCTTTGGCAAAAAATGCTGGTCTTTCTGCAAATAATTCCAGTGAGCTGGCGTATAAGGGAAAGGAATTTTTTCTTGACGCCTATCAGAAAGCGCTGAAAAACAAAACGCTCCAAATCAATGTCCATAAGAACAAGTTCACATTTCCGATGGAGGAGCATGACAGCGGATTTCATGCGGTCGGAGTACTGACCCGTTCGCCTGCTTGGGAATACGGATGGAAGTTCAACTATCTGGCCGAGAATACCTCCGAAGCAGAAAAGCCCGAAGTCAAAGCAAAGATCCAGAAGCCCTTGACCGCATTGGAGCATCTGGAACGCTGTGGATATAAAATCATCCAGCAGATCGTGCCGGAAAAACTTCCACCGATTGCTGTTCAGCGGATGGCATGGAAAACAGGCGAGGCTCTTTGCGACCCGGTAGTGGTGGATTTCTTGCAGTTTATCCGAACACATATGCAGAGCGACGGTTCTTTTTCGTTCCGCATCCCAAAGGGTGCGTCCAAAAAATCGTTTACCACACTTTCAGAGATTGCTCAGACGTGGGACAAAATGGGACTTTTTGCAGCCATTGTGATTTACCCGCAGAATATCGTCTATGAACTTGCGCAAAATGAAACCGTCCGGCATTTTTTGAGCGGAAAGTGGCTGGAGCTTTTTGTAGAGCATCAGGTTCAGCAGATTCTGAACCACTATCGGGAGGAGCAGGGCGCAGAAGTTTCGGTTTGCTCCAATGTGGTCCTTTCAGAAACGGCATCCGTAGGGAGCACGCATGAGCTGGATGTCGTGTTCTCCATCAATGGAAAATTTTTCTGGGTAGAAGCCAAATCCTCCAGCCGAAGCATTGATTATGGAAAATATGCTTCTCTGTGCGAAAAGCTGAACGTGACACCAGAAAGCTTGCTTTTAGTCAACAGCGATTTGTCCGTGGAAGAGTGCGAGGGTGTTTCTTATTTCTGGAATTACCGTGTTGCAAACTGTGCAACGATCACGCAGGAACTGGAAAGCATGATTGCTAAACAAATTGAAAGCACCGGAAATGCTGTTCTGAGTACAGACTGAACAATAAGCAAAAATGATATGTACCCCCAATACTGGACACCCAGTATTGGGGGTACATATCAAAACCGAAAAGCAGAAGCTTCCGCACAAAAATACGGTGCGGCAGCTTCTGCTTTTTATTTGCTGTGTCCCCTGCGTGTGCCGACAGTTCCGTTCCGCCTTATTCCTCCTCTGCGAAAGGGCGTTTTTGCCCGCCGCATTTGTGGCCCGGCTTTCCCGGGAATGGCCGTTCGTTTTGCCGAAAAGTCGTACTCTGCCCGGGAAAAAGCACCGGAAGACTGCTTCGGCCATTTATTCCGCCGTTTCTTACCGATTTTACAATGTTTTTTGCAAAAAAGGCTTTACAAATGAATTTCAAAAACATATTATATAATTATAGGTTCAACTTCTTTACGCAAATAGTTTCGTACCGGTTCGTATGGGGCAGCCGGGTCTGTGCTTTTTGCACTGCTTCTGCCTTACGATAGATCATTGGAGCCCGCCGGTGCAGCCCCGCTGCACCAGATCAAATACAGAAGGAAGGTTATGCATCATGCCTGAAAAGAAAGTTTCTACTCCCGCAGCCGATGCTCCGGCTGCCGAGGGCAAGACCCGCAAATCCACCAAGGCTCCCGCCCGCCGCGGCCGCCCGCCGCTGGCCCCCGAGCTGTATGTAGAGATGGGCGGTGAACAGTACAACATCACCGACATCATTGACCGCGCCAAGGCAGACTACCGCACCACCCACAAGGTCGGCGTACAGTCCTGCAAGGTATACGTCAAGCCCGAGGAAGACGCTGCCTATTACGTGATCAACAAAGTCTCCGGCAAGCTGGAGCTGTAACTTTTCCTGTCTTCTTTTCTCCTGCTGCAAAGCACTCCGCACCTGTTTTGCGGCAGGTTGTCCGTTCCCACACAAGGCTCCATTTTAAACCGTAAAAAAAGCTGCCCTGCATCCAAAAATGCAAGGCAGCTTTTCATTTTACATCAAACCATCTTTTCCAGAACGGATAATGCTGGATCACTGGGTCCGGGTCCGGGATCTCGAACACATAGCGCTCGGTAGCGTTGATCACGGTGGTCTTGCCGCGGGTGCACACGCGCGGCAGCTTTGCATCATAGTTCAGGTGCACATGGCCGTGCACGAACCACTGCGGCTCGTATTCATCCATCAGATCATTGAAGCACGCAAAGCCCTTGTGAGCATGATCCGTGCTGTCGTTCAGGCCAGCCGCCGGGGAGTGGGTGAGCAGCAGGTCGATGCCGCCCACATGATGGGCCTTGCGCCAGAGTTTGCGCACACGGCGGCGCATTTCCCTTTCCGTATACTGGAAGCTGTCCTCCCGGTTATTGTAGCGGATGCTGCCGCCCAGTCCCATAATGCGCAGGCCCTTCCACACATACACGCTGTCGTCCACACAAATGCATCCGCCAGGTTCATTTTCCCTGTAACTGCCGTCGTGGTTGCCGTGGACATACAAGATGGGCGCAGCCGTAAAGTTCGTAAGATATTCCAGATACTTCTGCGGCAGATCCCCGCAGGAAAGGATCAGGTCGATGCCTTCCAGATGTTCGCGGGTACCGTAGTCCCACAGTGCTTTAGAGGGCACATCCGAAATTGCAAGAATTTTCACATCGGTTTGCTCCGTTCTCTCTCGGCCTGAGGGCCGCTTATTTCACAAACCCTTTCAGGGTATTGAGGCCGTTAATTGACATCAGCGTATGCGTTTTTACATCCAGTTCATCGTAGTGCGGCAGCGCACCTTCCACGCATTCGTCCAGCCAGTCCATCTCCATCAATTCCTTGGGACTGTAGACCACGGCCTCCGGCGAGTGCAGCACATGCCCCTGCGCGTACAGGTCTTCCGGGAAGATGCGCAGGTCGTTCTCGCT
>OHBM01003144.1_pt1 | contig 10317 bp, 8 predicted proteins | sample 1577251 | NCBI WGS metagenome assembly OHBM01 (sample SAMEA3541557, study PRJEB24748) | human gut metagenome | biome: human gut; feature: human-associated habitat; material: faeces | place: China | collected 2012
GGAAACCGCCAGCGGAATGTGCTCGCGACGCAGCTTGAAGACCACGGTGCCCGAGTCGTGGCCCGCGGCGATCAGATTCTGCTTCTTATGCACCGTGATGATCCAGAAGCGGTCGTGCGCCCGCACGAACGACTGGATGCCGATGCGCTTCGTGCTGTCCCACACGCGGCTGCTGTGGTCCTCGCTGTTCGACAGAATCAGGTCCTCGCGTATTCGCGACCGGACCAGAGTACGCGGCCGATGACGCGGAACTGTTCGGCGCAGTCGCCGCTCAGGTCGAGGGTCACGGGAGGATAGGCGGGGTTGGTGCTGTGCAGGACGATCTGGCCGGGCAGCAGGTCGATGCGCTTGATGTAGATGGCATCCTCGAAGCCGATGGCGTAGAGGCGTCCGGAGACGATCTCGGTCTGTCCCTGATCCAGCAGGACGAGGTCGTTGTCCTGTATCTCGGGCACCATGCTGTCGCCCGAGACGCGCATCAGCACCATGCGGCGGGGATTGCCCTTGCGGTGCAAAAAGTCGCTGCGGAAGGCATAGCCGCCTTCCTGTTCGCTGCTGACTTCCAGACTGCCGGAACCGGCGGACAGGCGGGCCACCACCAGGGGCACGGTGATCATGTCCACATCGTCATCCACATCTTCCAGCATGAGGCAGGCGGGCATGGCACCGGACTCCACCAGCGGGAGGCGCATGGGGCCACGGCCGAAGAAGAGCCAGTCGGCATTGCAGTCTGTTTCCGCGGCGCAGATGCGGACCCACTCGTCCGGGACCTGGCCTTTGGCCAGCGCCTGTTCCACATCCGCCACGGGCAGGCCCAGGGCCCGGGCCAGTTCAACAGCGGTGTCCGCTTCCAGCGCCTGCATGAGGCGTTGCACGATTGTCGGATCGGAACGGGAATCGGTCATGGATGGTCTCCTCGGCACAGTATGGAAAACGCCATCATGCTAGCAGCAGGGCAGGGGGAAGGCAAGCAGTGGCAAGGCCCGGCGGGCAGAAACGACGGCACGGAAGGGGCGTCGGCCTGAGCGAACGGGGAGGGACACGGGCAGGCTTTCGTGCAGACCGTGGTCCCCGGTTGCAGGCATCGGCATACCGGAAAAGGGATAGGCCCGGTACGGAGGCCTGACGCCGGGCAAGAAAAAAGCCCCGCCGGAGCGGGGCTTGAAAACCAGGAAGCCGAAAGCCGGTCTTCCTCGCTCCCCTCTTTCAATCCAGGGGAGCAAAAAGACAAAGAGCGGGGAGGTGGAGGAAACCGCGCGCGGCCTTTCCCCCCTCAAGCGCAACGCGATACAGGCCGCAGCCAGTCTATCGAAAGGCTCACCTGTACCATTTACCCTCAATAATAGATGCGGTTTTTTACAGGCGGAAATTTCTCGTTCACCAAACGCAAAAAAGCCCCGCCGAAGCGGGGCTTGAAGACCGGGGGGCCGAAGCCCCCACGGTCGAACTTCTCAAGCCGAAGCCTAGAAGGAGTACACGAAGGACAGGTTCACGTTCCAGGCGTCGTACACGCCGCCGTCCTTGCCGGAGAAGCCGCGCATGGGGTTCTTGCCCCAGGTGGAGCGGCTGTCATCCAGCCACAGAGCCACGTAGGCGGCATCCAGCATGACGGTGAAGTTGTCGTACATCTTGTAGGTGTTGGTCAGGCCGATTTCCAGAGCGTAGTCTTCAGTGGTCAGGTACATGGGATCGTTGGTGCCGACACCGTAGTAGGTATTGATACCGCGCTTGTTCCCCCATTCGGAGGCGAACTCATTATAGCCGTCACGCACATACTTGGCCATCTTGGGAGCGTTGGTGCCGCCCATGAAGTTCACGCGCAGGGTGTGCTTCAGGTCTTCCAGGAAGCTCACGTCCTTCAGGCGGGCGCCGATGCCCCAGGTACCCACCATGGTGGTGCCCAAAACAGCTTCACGGGCGATGTAGGGGTTGCCGTTGAAGGCGAAGTTGGAGAACTGGTTGTTGCCGTTGGCGCTCACCACAGGCATGCGCTCGGAACCGTTCTTCGGGTTGCTGTCGTCACCGGAACCGTACCAGCCATACAGACCGGGAGTACCCCAATCCAGCTTGTATTCCAGCAGCAGGCTGGCCAGCCAGCCTTCGCGGTCCATCTTCTGGTCAGCGTAGGCGGCGGAACCGTAGTTCACATCCCAGGCGATGCGGAAGGGATCCCAGTAGGTCACTTCGCCGGTCACGCCAGCCCAGAAGGCATTGCCGTAGGTGTCGTTGAAGTCGCTGCCGCCGAAGCCGGAAATCATGCCAGCGTTGACACGACCATTGGCATTGGCGCTACCGGCCACGGTGTAGCCCTTGGTGTTATCATAGTTGAACATGCCGGGGCCCATAGCGGCGTACATGACCCAGGGGGTCACCTTCACGCCGTCAAAGGACAGGGGCAGCAGCACGGCGAACATGTCCATGTTGTCCATGTAGTTGTCCCACTTGGTGGAACTGGTGGAGCTCTTGTAACCGTTGTTGTCGTTGTAGGGACGAGCCCAGAAAGCGGTCAGGCCCACGTTTTCGTTGAACTGGTAGTTCAGGGTGACGGCGGCCACGTCATCGTCAAAGATCTGGGAGGCATTGGTGGTGAAGGCGGGCAGAGCGAGGCCCTGGATACCCATGCGGACCTTCAGGTCGGTCTGGGGCACCATCCAGTCGATGTAGGCGCGCTTCAGTTCCACGACCTTGCCGTCAGAGCCCAGAGCGCCGCCGTTGTCGCTGTCGCCCCACACCTGGTCACCGATTTCGAAGAACACGGTGCCGGACAGAGCTTCGGAAGCCACGGCGTCCAACTGCAGGCGGACGCGCTGGCGGGCTTCGAATTCGTCTTCGTTCTTGAAGCCGGAGTTGTTCTTGGCCTTGCTTTCACTAAAGTTGCCGTGCATGCCGTAGTCGAAAGACATGATCCACTGGCCCTTGGCCTTGAAGTCGATAGCGCTGGCGCCGGTAGCGGCACCCAGCATCATAGCGGCAGCCAGAGCGAGAGTCATAAGCTTCTTCATGATAATACCTTCCTTCATTACTTCCGCATCTTTCGATCCCATCCACTACGGGATCTTTTTCCCTTGCGGGACCCCATTCCTGACCTGTGCGGAGCGGGACAGGAATCCCGGCCGATACGGCCGGAGCTGAAAGCTCGTTTTTGAGAGCTCGCGGCAGCGATCCGCTTGTCCGTCGAACTTGTAAAAATTTTTAAACCCCTTTTATCAGTTTGTCAATATTAAGTGATAAAAAACGATATAGGCTTGTTCATTTCAGGCGACACCATAAAAAGAGTCTTTCTTTACAGCATGATAGCAAGACAATCTTTAAAATCGTCCATGCGAAATGCACCCGCAAAGCGAAAATTTCCACAGCCCTGACCGGAAAATCCCCTTGGGGCGGGACAGAAAACTGAACCATGCATTTTCCCCATCAAGCCTGGCCACGGCACCAGGACAAACGTGCCGCACCATGCCCGGAGCATGCGAAGGCGCCCGCCACTCTTCCCGGTATTGCCGGCGGCACGAAAGATCCCGCACGCGGACGGCTCTCCTGACAGTTCCAGGGACAGGCATCGACCGCAGGCCCCGATCACTCCCAAAAGAACAGCCAGGAAAATTCCCCGCCTCCCGGTTCCTTTCGGTGGCCCCCGTCCGAACCGGTTGCGAAATCCGACAGTTTGTGCCGCACGATGAGCCCCTTTCCACGGCACTACATTAGTATATGGATGACGGCGGCCATGCCCGCATGCAGGAGCAAGCGTCTCTCTCCCGCTTTCATAAAAATTTTGCCCGTCCGCCCCGTGTTTCCGGCCCTCTTCTTGCATTGACATGGACACGAGGAATGTATATAATTATATATTAAATTTTGTTGAACAATTCCAGCACATTACGAGGCAAATATGTTCACCAATCGCGGCAAGGCCCTGACTTTTGACGATATCTTGCTTGTCCCCAGCTATTCGGAAGTGACTCCCGACGCCGTGGACATCTCCACCTGGCTCACTCCTTCCATCGAATTGCGCATCCCCCTGCTCTCCGCCGCCATGGACACGGTCACCGAATCGGCCATGGCCATCAGCATGGCGCGTATGGGCGGCATCGGCATCATCCATAAGAACATGCCCATCGAACGCCAGCGCCTGGAAGTGGAACGCGTCAAGAAGAGCGAAAGCGGCATGATCCTTGACCCCGTTACCGTTTCCTCCCGCAACTCCGTGCAGGAAGCCCTGGACCTGATGGCGGATTTCCGCGTGTCCGGTCTGCCCGTCGTGGATGACGGCAAGCTGGTGGGCATCCTCACCAACCGTGACGTGCGCTTCATCGAAGACGCCTCCGCCATCCGCGTGGGCGAAGTGATGACCAGCAAGAACCTGGTCACCGTGCCCATGGGCACCTCCCTGGAAGAAGCCAAGCGCCACCTGCACGAACACCGCATCGAAAAGCTCCTCGTGGTGGACGAGAACGAGCGCCTGCGCGGCCTCATCACCATGAAGGACATCGACAAAGTCCAGAAATACCCCAACGCCTGCAAGGACAGCGCCGGCCGCCTGCGCGTGGGTGCCGCCATCGGCATCGGCCGCGACTGCGACGAACGCGCCGAGCAGCTCATCCAGGCCGGTGTGGACGTGCTCGTCCTGGACTCCGCCCACGGTCATTCCCTGAATGTGCTCAAGGCCATCCGCAAGGTCAAGACCGCGTACCCCAACTGCCAGCTGGTGGCTGGTAACGTGGCCACCTACGAAGGTGCCCGCGCCGTGCTCGAAGCCGGTGCCGACGCCGTCAAGGTGGGCATTGGCCCCGGCTCCATCTGCACCACCCGCATCGTGGCCGGTGTGGGCGTGCCGCAGGTGACCGCCGTCATGGACGGCAGCCGCGCTGCCCGCGAGATGGACCGCTGCTGCATCGCTGACGGCGGCATCAAGTTCTCCGGTGACATCGTCAAGGCCCTCGTGGTGGGCGCCCACTCCGTGATGATCGGCTCCCTGTTTGCCGGTACCGAAGAAAGCCCGGGCGAAACCATCCTCTACCAGGGCCGTACCTACAAGATCTACCGCGGCATGGGCTCCATCGACGCCATGAAGGACGGCAGCTCCGACCGTTACTTCCAGGAACGCAGCAAGAAGCTGGTCCCCGAAGGCATCGTGGGCCGCGTGCCTTACCGTGGCCATGTGATGGAAGCCATCTACCAGCTCATGGGCGGTCTGCGTTCCGGTATGGGTTATGTGGGTGCCCGCACCCTCAACGACCTGTTCGAGAACACCACCTTCTGTGAGATCTCGGCGGCGGGCCTGCGTGAAAGCCATGTGCACGACGTCATCATCACCAAGGAAGCCCCCAACTATCGCATCGACAACTAGCCTCAGACCTGCGGGCGATCGCTGCAGCGGCCGCCCGCATCCGTTTGGTGCTTGCATCCTGTTTTCCGGCAGCCAGGCTGCCCGTTCATGACATTATATAAAGGACGCCGTCCCTCCCGGGCGGCGTCCGCATACATTGCAAGGAACACTCATGGCGCACAGCAAGGTCATTATCATTGACTACGGTTCGCAGGTCACCCAGCTCATCGCACGACGTGTGCGTGAAGCCGGCGTGTATTCCGAAATCCATGCCTGCAACGTCACCGCCGCCGAAGTGGCCGCTATGGCTCCTTCGGCCATCATCCTTTCCGGCGGTCCTGCCAGCGTGGGCGAAGCCGATGCCCCCACCCTGGACAAGGGCTTCCTGGAACTGGGCGTGCCGGTGCTGGGCATCTGCTACGGCATGCAGCTGCTGGCCCAGAACCTGGGCGGCGAACTGGCCCAGTCCCTGACCCGCGAATACGGCCCGGCCGACCTGACCCTGAAAGCCTCCTGCGCCCTGTGGGACGGCCTGGACAGCTCCAAGGCCAGCCGCGTGTGGATGAGCCACGGCGACAAGGTCAAGACTCCCCCGCCCGGCTTCGTGATCACCGGCAGCACCCCCACCCTCGAAGTGGCTGCCATGGCCGATGAAAGCCGCAAAATCTACGCCGTGCAGTTCCATCCCGAAGTGCACCACAGCGTGGACGGCGACGCCATGCTGCGCAACTTCCTGTTCAAGGTCTGCAACATCGTGCCCGACTGGAGCATGTCCAGCTTCGTGGAACGCGTGGTCAAGGAAATGGCCGAAAAGATCGGCGACAAGCACGTGGTCTGCGCCCTTTCCGGCGGCATCGACTCCACCGTGGTGGCCGTGCTGCTGCACAAGGCCATCGGCCATCGCCTGCACTGCATCTTCGTGGACAACGGTCTGCTGCGCCTCAACGAAGGCGAGGAAGTGGTCAGCTACCTGCGTGAGCACTTTGACCTGAACCTCAACTTCGTCCAGGCCCAGGATCGCTTCCTCGACCTGCTCAAGGGCGTGGAAGATCCCGAGAAGAAGCGCAAGATCATCGGCCACACCTTCATCGACATCTTCGACGAAGAAGCCAAGAAGCTGCCCGAAGTGGAATACCTGGCCCAGGGCACCCTGTACCCCGACGTCATCGAATCCGTGTCCCACAAGGGCCCCAGCGCCGTCATCAAGAGCCACCACAACGTGGGCGGCCTGCCCGAGACCATGAAGCTCAAGCTGGTGGAGCCCCTGCGCGAACTCTTCAAGGACGAAGTGCGCAAGGTGGCCGCCGAGCTGGGCATGCCCGATTCCATCGTCTGGCGCCATCCCTTCCCCGGTCCCGGCCTGGCCATCCGCGTGCTGGGCGAGATCACCGAGGAACGCCTGAACATCCTGCGCCAGGCCGACAAGATCGTGCAGGAAGAACTGCGCGAGTCCGGCTGGTACCGCAAGGTCTGGCAAGGCTTTGCCGTGCTGCTGCCGCTGAAGACCGTGGGCGTCATGGGCGACGGCCGTACCTATGAGCACGTCATCGCCCTGCGCGTGGTGGACAGCGTGGACGCCATGACCGCCGACTGGGCCCGCCTGCCCGCCGACCTCATCGCCCGCATGTCCGGCCGCATCATCAACGAAGTCAAGGGCGTCAACCGCGTGGTCTACGACGTCTCCTCCAAGCCCCCGAGCACCATCGAGTGGGAATAATGCCGAAGCAGCAGGCTCCTTGTCCTGCTCCCGGCCACAGTGCCGGCGCACTGTGAAGACAGCATAAAAAAAGAGCTGACGGCTTGCCTGTCAGCTCTTTTTTTATCATGGCGCTGCAACGCTATGCCAGCTCGTCTTCCTCCACATCACGCAGCGCCTTGTTCCCCGCCGTTTTCCACTCCGTCCGGCCATTGGCGTTCCTGCCCAGGACGACAGCCGCCGCCAGAGAAGGGCTGGTGAAGATATGGTCTTTCACAAAATGGAAGTCCGCATCGACGATCCCTTTTTCGAGCAGACTGTCACGCAGACGGCGCAAGCTCTCTGCCATGCTGGGGACCACGGGCGAAGCGATGGTCGATCCCTTGAGCACGGCAAAACCATCCGCCACGACAAGCCCTTTGGCGGCGGCCCCCCTGGCAGCATTGATGAAAAAGCAGGTCGGCTCATTCTGCTGCCCCACGCTGCTTTCTTCCAGGGTATCGAAAAGCTTGTAGCCCAGCGTATTGACGAGCAGACGGGCGTTGCTGATGAACTCCTGCAACATGGCCTCGTCATATTCCGAGATCGAGGAGCAGGTGGGGACCGTGCTGTTGATGATGACGGCTCTTCCCGAATCCTGTGCCAGGCAATAGAACCTGTTCTCAAGATATTTCACATGCGCCTTGTTGAGCAGATCATCCTTGCTGATGACGACGATGGCATCGCTCCAGTAATCCGCATCATGCAGATGCTGCTTCAGACGTGTGCAGACCTTTTCCGCCTCACCGATGTAGACGGTATCCGTATTGTTCTCATCCTTCCCCAGCAAGAAATAGACGCCGGTGTTCTCGGCATCGGCCCGCTGGGAAAAGACAGAAAGTTCATTGCGCGAGACCTTGTAGATACGGCCGTTCCAGTTGGAGAGCTCGCACATGATGCGACCATTGGGATTACCGTCAAAAATATACATCTGTATCGTTTTGCTGAATGCCACAGATGCTCCCCCTCATGATGGCAGGTGCTTTCAGGATATTTTTTACCATGACAGTCTATCCTTCCCGGCCGCGGCATTCAACAGCCGCGTCCGTCTTCCCGAAGCAGTCCATCCCCTTATCCGCACCTGACGGCGATATCGAGCTATCATCGTCGTCCGCCGCTGGGCAGAGCCATGGAGCCCCTGTGACGCACAGCCCCGCTGGACTCCGCTTTCCGTTCCGGTACAGTACGCCCCTGTCCGGGGCTCATTTTCCTCTTGTCCTTGCTGAAGCCAGTCCCTATCCTCCCGAAAACATATGACGAGGCCAGCCCGTATCTTCGGGTATCTCCATAGAACACCGCATCCCTGTGAGCTTTCCATGTCACGCATCTTCCCTGCCCTTTTGCTCTCCCTGGCACTGCTTTCCCCTGCCATGCCTCTCCAGGCGGCCGAAGGATTGCCCGCTACGCCGCAAGCCGCCGTGGACGCCCTGTCCCTGGAGCGGGACATCCATACCCTTATGCGGGACAAAAAGGCCCTGGCCGGTGTGGCCCTGCTCACCGAAGACGGCCTCTGCGCCGGTGTCCACATGGATGCGCCCTTCCCCCTGCTCAGTGTCATCAAGTTTCCCCTGGCTGTGGCTGTGCTGGAAAAGATGCAGCACGAGCAGGCCACACTGACGACCATGATCCCCGTGCGGGCGGAGCAACTCCACACCGGCACCCACAGCCCTTTACGCGACCAGCGTGGCCGCCGCGACATGGAAGTCAGCCTTGAGGATCTGCTGCGATATACCGTCACTTTCAGCGACAACAACGGCTGCGACATCCTGATGGAATATGTGGGCGGCCCGGCCGTGGTGGAGGCCTGCGCCCGCCGTCTGGGGGCGGACAATGTTTTCATCGGTCATAATGAAGACTGGATGCACCTGAACATCTACAACCAGTATGCCAACTGGGGCACGCCGCGCAGCATGGCCCGGATGCTGCTGGGCTTTTTCAGCTCCCCGGACTTCTCCCAGGAGCACAAGGACTTCCTGACCGGCATCATGGCCGGGACGCCCGCCCTGCCCGGCAAGATCCTTGAGGGCCTGCCGCAGGGACTGACCGCCGGACACAAGACCGGCTCTTCCGACAGGACGCCCCAGGGACTCAAGCTTGCGGACAACGATCTGGCCTTTTTCCGCCTGCCCGATGGGCGCTATGTGGCCCTGGCGGTCTTCCTCTGCAATTCGCTGGAAAGCCCCGAGACGAACCTCTCCCTCATCAAGGACATCACCCGCCTGTCTGTGGACTGGCTGGCACGGCAGCCCATGCTGCTGCAGGGCAATACCGCGCGGCCCTGACATCCCGCATCGGGACACGAGGCCCTTTCAGGCAGTATCCTGCCTTCATCCACAGGACGTCCTGCCTGCGGAAGAGTGGATGCGGCAGGCGGCAGGCGTACTTTACAAGGCCTGCGGGCTCAGGTAATTTTGCGTTTTAGCATTTCCGCGTCCATGACGCTCAGGACTAACAGCAGAGGAAGATATGTTCGGTATCGGCAGTACGGAATTTCTGGTTATCCTTCTTGTGGCCCTTGTGGTGCTGGGGCCCAAGAGTCTGGCAAGTGTTTCCCGCACCCTCGGCAAGGCCATGGGTGAATTCCGCCGCGTCTCCACCGATTTTCAGCGCACGCTGAATGCCGAAGTGGAGCAGGAGGAACATCTCAAGCGCAAGCAGGAAGCTGAAAAGGAATTTTTCAGCCCCGAAGCTCGTGCTGAACACGCGGCCAAAACAGCCGCCCAGACGCAGGCAACGGCCCAGCCCGCAGCCTCCCAGCCCCAGGCGGCACCCGCTGCCGCACCTGCGGCAACGGAGACCGCGGCCCGTCCTGCTGTCCAGCCGGAAGTCGTCCCCTCTGCCGCGCCCGTACCGCCTGCGGACAGTCCTCTGGCCCAGGCCCTTGCCAAGGCCCAGACCGAAGCCGGTAGTGCCGCCACGCCTGCCAGTGGAGCAAAAGCATGAGCACCATCCAGGACAAACAGGATCTGACCGTCACGGTCACGACTCCCGAACAGGATGCTCCCCTCTCTTCTGCGGCCCCGCAAACGGTCGCAGCAGGCGAAGATCTGCCCGAAGCGACTGCGGAAAAGGCCGCTCCTGTCATGGCCTCCGCTACGGAACCGGAACAGACGGCCCCCCTGACCGCACAGGAAGGCGCCGTGCCCTCTGCTCAGGACGGGGAAGCCGCCATCCCTGAACCTCCGGCGGACAGCCCTCTGGCCCAGGCCCTTGCCAAGGTCGGCACAATAGAGAGCGCCCTCGGTACCAATCCAGTAGCATC
>OHBM01003145.1_pt1 | contig 10316 bp, 10 predicted proteins | sample 1577251 | NCBI WGS metagenome assembly OHBM01 (sample SAMEA3541557, study PRJEB24748) | human gut metagenome | biome: human gut; feature: human-associated habitat; material: faeces | place: China | collected 2012
TGTATTCATCATGGGTGTACCAAGCGTAAAAGTCCTTCAGATTGATGGTCGTCATCCGCTTCGGCCAGTCGGACGTGCCGATGGAGAAGGTCGTCGCGGCGGCGAAGAAAGCGCGCTGCCATGACTTCATTATGAAGCTGCCGCTGGGCTATGAGACCGTCATCGGCGAAGCGGGCGGCTCATTATCCGGCGGTGAGCGCCAGCGGCTGTCCATCGACCGCGCGATAATGAAGGATGCGCCTATAACCATTCTCGACGAGGCCACGGCAAATGTCGATCCAGAGAATGAAAAGGAGCTGATGGAGGCAATATCGGAGCTGACGCGGGAGAAGACCGTTATCATGATAGCCCACCGGCTCAAAACCGTCCGCCATGCCGACCAGATCATCGTGGTGGATAAGGGGCAGGTCATCCAGCGCGGCACGCATGAGGAGCTGCTGCGGCAGGACGGCATCTATCGCCGCTTCATCACCTGCCGCGAACAGGCCGCCGGCTGGAAGCTGTAACAGTAAAGAAATAATAAAACCGCACTGATTTCTATAAAATCAGTGCGGTTTTGCTGTTCTTTTTATCCGACGCCGCGGGGTATGCTGACAATATCAGGCGAGGTCGGCGAAAGCCTGCTCGAAGTCGGCTATGATATCCTCGATATCCTCAAGGCCGACGCTGATTCTGACAAGACCCTCGGAAATTCCGGCGGCGGCCAGCTCCTCGGCGGAGTAGGTGGAGTGGGTCATGGAGGCGGCGTGCTCGACGAGAGTTTCGGCGTCGCCGAGAGAGACGGCGATGGTGCAGAGCTTCAGCTTGTTTATAGCCTTTGCCGTGGTCTCCTTGTCGGCCTTCAGCTCGATCGCTATCATGCCGCCGAACTTGTCCATCTGCTTCTTGGCGATCTCGTGACCCTCAAAGCTCTCCAGACCGGGGTAGTACACTTTCGCAACGGCGGGGTGCGCCTCGAGGTATCTTGCAAGCTTCATGGCATTCTCGCAGTGGCGATCCATACGGATGCTCAGCGTCTTGAGGCCGCGGGCGATGAGGAACGCGTTGAACGGGCTCATAACCGCACCGGTCATATGTACGATGCCGACGCCGCGGACCTGATTGATGAATTCAGGCTTGCCGACGACAAAGCCCGCGATAACGTCACCGTGACCGTTGATGTATTTGGTCGCGCTGTGAACAACAACATCCGCGCCGAGATCGAGGGGGCGCTGGAGATAGGGAGAGCAGAACGTGTTGTCAACGATGACTTTGATATCCTTGTTGAAAGCGTGGGCGGCGTCCGCAACGGCCTTTATGTCAATGACCTTCATGGTGGGGTTGCAGGGAGTCTCAAAGTAGACGACCTTCGTCTTATCGGTGAGGGCAGCCTTGAGCGCGTCAATGTCGTTCATGTTGATAAACGATACCTTAACACCGAGCTGGGTGATCTCCTTGGAGAGGAAGGCAAAGGTGCAGCCGTAGAGAGTCTCATCCGCGACGATCTCATCACCGGCGACGACGCTGCAATAGAGCGTGGCGGTGATGGCACCCATGCCGGAGGCGGTGGCCATTGCGGCTTCGCCGTTTTCGAGGGAGGCTATCTTCTCCTCAACGGCGTTGGTGGAGGGGTTTGCGGGACGGGAGTATACGTATCCGGTCTCAGTGCCGGCAAATCTGGCGCCGCCCTGCTCGACGGTCTCGAACATGAAGGTGGAGGTCTGGTAGATAGGATCGCAGAGCGCACCGGCGCTGTTCTTGCGCTTGCCTACATGAATCTGACGGGTCGAAAAGCCCAGTTTCTTTTCAGTTTCCATAATAATGCTCCTTCTTTATCGATAATGATATTTCTCAGCGCAGCCCTGCGGCGATCTGGTAGATCTCGCGGATGGCGTCGCTGGTAAGGCCAACGTAGCCGCCAGTGACGCCGTCTCCGACGCCGTTCATCTCAACGAGCTTTTCAATATCGTTGGGATCGGCGCCGATCTCAGCAAACGTCAGAGGCATATTGAATTCGCGCATGAGGTTCTTGAAAGCTTCCACGCCCTCGCGAGCTGTGCGCTTGGGATCGTCAACGTCGAGCTGACAGCCGAAAACCTTGACCGCGAGCTGTGTGAAGCGCTTTGCGTCGCTGTGCTCGATGCAGTAGGTCATCCATGCGGGCATTATCACCGACAGACCCGCGCCATGTGCGCAGTCGTATACGGCGGACATGACATGCTCGAGATGATGGCTGTTCCAGTCCTGCTTGCGGCCGACACCCATGATGTCATTGTGGCAGACCATGCCGCCCCACATAATGTTGGCGCGCGCGTCGAAATTGTGAGGATCGCGCATAACGGTGCGCCCCTCGTGGATCATAGCGAGAACCACACCCTCGAGCAGCCTGTCCGTAGTCTCAACTCCGGGAGTGTTGGTGAAGTAGCGCTCCAGCGCGTGAGAGATGATGTCGGTCACGCCGCAGGCGGTCTGGAAAGCGGGCAGGCTCTCGGTAAGAGCAGGGTTCATGACGGAGAACTTCGGGCGGATGCAGTCGGCCTCGGCTGCGGTCTTGTCCAGAGTCTCTTCGTTGGTGATGATGGCGTTCGGGGAGCCTTCGCTTCCTGACGCGGCGAGAGTGAGAACAACGCCGACGGGCAGTGCGGTCTCCGGAGTTTTGCCGGAGAAGAAATCCCAGAAGTCGCCGTCATACGGCACGCCCATCGCAATGGCCTTTGCAGTGTCTATGACGCTGCCGCCGCCGATGGCGACGAGAAAATCGATCTTCTCGCGGCGGGCAAGCTCGATGCCTTCGTAGACAAAGCCGCTCTTGGGGTTGGACTTCACGCCGCCGAGCTCGATGCTGTAAAGACCGGCGGCATTGACGGACGCCTTGACGCGGTCAAGCAGTCCGGATCTTTTCGCGGACTGGCCGCCATAGACGATGAGCACGCGGCTGCCGCCGAATTTGGCGACGTATTTGCCGGTGTCATTCTCGCGGTCGCGCCCGAACACAAAATATGTAGGGCTGTAAAAGTCAAATGAATTCATGCTGTCCTCCTTCAGTTATTGTGTATCTGCTGACGGATCAATATCCGCTCTTGTGGCTGCCGGGCTGGCCGTAGGATTTGAACTTCTCCATGACAACGGCCATCTGCTCGTCGGTGAGTATCTGCGGCTGGCCGATGCACATTGCGCGGTACTGGAGCTTGGCGATGTATTCCATATTGTTGGCGAGGGAGAAGGCGCTGGCGATGCTGCTTCCGCAGACGACTATGCCGTGATTTGCGAGAAGTACGGCGTTGGAATCGCCGCAGACCTCGATGGCCTTTTCCGCAAGCTCTTCGGTGCCGAAGGTGATATACGGGGCGCAGGGGACAACGTCGGTGTTCGCGTCGCCGATCACGTAGTGAACGGCACGGATGGGCTGATTGAGCACCGCAAAGGTGGTGCAGTACGCCGAATGGGTGTGGACAACGGCGCGCGCTTCGGGCTTGTGCTTATAGAAGATGGTGTGCAGCGCCCATTCGCTCGAGGGCTTGCGGCTGCCGTCGGCAATATTTGCCTCGAGATCGGTGATGACGATGTCCTCGGGCTGGGTCAGAAGATAGTCCATACCGGAGGGGCTGATCGCCATCAGGTTCTTCTCTGCGTTGTATATGCTTATGTTGCCGCTGGTGCCGGGGCAAAGACCTGATGCGCTGAGCTTTTTGCCGTATTCAACTATAAGCTCTCTCTCTTCCTGCATTAACATGAGGATACCTCCAAAAAATGATTGATTAAATAAGATTCGCTTTGGCCCGGTTTTCAAGCCAGACGGGGTAGTATTCGTGAATTAAACTATGCTCGCGGGGGAAAAAGCTTTTCGATGACTGCGCGCTCTGCGCAGGGAGTCCGAGGTAAGCGCCGCATATATTGACAAGCCCCTGAAGCGTGGCCTGCACAAACCCGCTGCAAAGCCTGAGCTCCATACCGGAGAGGTCTGAGAGCATCTGGCACAGCGCTTCCGAGCGGAAACCGCCGCCGCAGCCGTATATGCAGGCGCCGTTCGCTTTCGTGAGCGAGATCAGCCGCCGGAGCTGCTCGTATATCGAACAGGCGATGTCCGCCAGAACGGCCCACGCCATATCGACGCGGTCAAGCTGCGTATCCATCGGGGAGAGGGTGAAGAAGCCGCCGCGCCTGAGCGAGCGCTGTTCGTAGAAGAGCAGCGACGAAAACGAGGCCGTGCAGCAGAAGCTGCTTTTTGCGGCGTACTCGCTCTCGAGAAACTCATAGCTCAGGTCGGGGCAGAGATTGTCTTTGACGCGCTGATAGTTGAGCCCAGTCACGCCGGGGTTCATTTCAACGATGAAGCCTTTGCCGCCGAGGTCGGCGTCCGTCCAGACGCGCTGCTGCGGATCGTAGTACCGCTCGCTGCTTTTTACGATGACGGGGGACGTTGTGCCGGATACAACGGCAATATCGCCGGCGGCCAGCTCCGTATACCTGAGTGCGACCTGCGTATCGGCACCGCCCATGACGAACACGGCGTCGGGCGCGGTGCCGCAGATATCGGAGAAGCAGTCGAGCACTGAGCCGACGGCCTCACCCGCGGGAATCAGCGGAGGCAGGAGCGCAATGTCAATGCCGTACGCGGCGCATAGATCCTCGTCCCAGCTGCGGCTGTCGAGGTCATAAAGCTGCGTTTCGCAGGCCTGCGAGAATTCCATGGCGGCAACGCCGGTGAACATGAACGCGATCCATTCGCTTATGCTGACGACCTTGCTGATGCGGGAGTAAAGCTCCGGATAGACCATGCGCAGCCCCATAAGCTTCGCTGCGCAGAAATCTTCCGTTACCCATTTGCCGGAGCGGCGGTACAGCTCCTCGCGGCCGGTTATGCGATCCATGTAATCGCGCCCGCGGTTATCTATGTTCGGCAGACCGTAGAACGCCTCGCCGCTGCCGTCTATGAGTACGATGCTCTGCCGTGCTCCGGCAGAGGAGACGGCGCAGATCTCGACATCGGGAAACTCGGCGTGCAGCTCTTCGCAGCAGCGGATTATGCGCTCGCCCCATTCCGACGGCAGAAAATACTGCGCGTCGGAATAGGCGCTGTCGCGGTAATAGGTATTGGTGAAGGTGCGAATACCGAGGATCTCACCCTTTTGAGACACCAGAGAGACTCTGGTGTTGCCGGTGCCGAGATCGACTAGCAGGTAGTATTTCATGCCTTATTTTGCGAGCACGGCGCGGTTGAAGACAATCCTCTCGAGGTTCTCACCTTTCAGCCACTGACGGATGCGCTCGTTGAGTATGTCGGCCTGATGCACGGTGACTTCAAAGGAGGAGCCGCCGATATGCGGAGTGAGGATGGTGTTGGGGCAGTACGCGATCTGGAGATCCTCAGCCGTGGGCGGCTCGGTGTCCAGAACGTCGATGATAGCGCCTGCGATGGCCTTGTCGTTGAGCAGCTTTATGAGCGCCTTTGTATCCACGACCGCGGAGCGTGCGGAGTTTACAAACAGCGCGGTGGGCTTCATGGAGCGGAGGAGCTTTTCGTCTATCATCCCCCTGGTCTCATCCGTAACGGGCAGATGGAGGGAGACAATGTCGCATTCCGCGAATATCTTTTCAAGCTCGGTCTTCTTATAGTGGCCGATATCGTTGGGGATGAACGGATCATAGAAGCAGATGTCGCAGTCGAAGCCGTCCATAATCTTTGCCGCGGCACGGCCGACGGCACCGAAGCCGACGAAGCCGACCTTGCGCCCCTGCAATTCGTGACCCATCCACAGATAGTAGGGGGTCGCGCCCTCGACCCATTTGCCGTCCTTTGCCCACTGGATGGCGGGAATGGCGTTCCTGAGCTGCATGATGATAAGCCCGACGACAAGCTCCGCGACGGCCTGATTGTTGCGGCCGGGAGTGCAGAGCACGGGCACGCCGTGCGCCGTGCAGGCGTCGGTGTCGATATTGGCGGGTGCTGCGCGGCAGTCGCCGATGAAGCGGAGCTTGCCGTAGCCGTTCAGAACCTTCTCGGTCACGCGGTCAAGCTCGGTTATAAGAGCGTCCGGTTCAACGCGCTTGAGATTTTCAAGCATCTCGTCCTCATAATAGCGCTCGCCGGTCTCCGTCCAAGGCTCGTAGACAACTTCTTCAAACAGTTCTTTCAGCTCGGCAAGTCTTTTCTCGGGATAAGGTGCGCGTACATAGACTTTCATATATAATGCTCCTTTAATAAAATTTTTTGACTTCGGTTTCAAAATATTTATTCAAGAGATAGGGCACATACACGCCTTTGTCCGTGACGACGCCGGAGATTAGATGCGGCGTGACAACGTCAAAGGAGGGGTATATGGCCTTGACCTGCGGCAGCGTGTTCTGGATGCCGCGGTAGCGGAGCACCTGTTCTGGGTCGCGCATTTCTATAACGATGTCGTCACGGCTGTGCTTGTCGGCATCCGGAATGCCGGTGACGAAGTAGGGGAGACCAAAATATTTTGCAAGGATAGCTATCTGGAAAGTGCCGATTTTGTTGGCGATATGTCCGTCGCGGGCGATAGAATCGGCAGCGGAGGTGAAGAGATCGATGCCCTCGTGCTGCATGGAGTATGCGATCATGTTGTCGGTGACGACGGTGGTGTCAAAGCCCATCTCTGCAAAGCAGCTCGAAGTAAGGCGCGCGCCCTGAAGATACGGGCGGGTCTCCGCGCAGAACACGCGGAAATTCTTGCCCTTCTTCATCGCGGCGCGGATGACGGTGCCGATGATGGTCTCGCCGAAGCACTGCGTCAGAATGGTGCCGTTGTTCGGGATAAGCCCTTCGAGATGATCTCCGACGATCTGCATGGTGCTGTACCGGCGGTTGAGTGATTCGACGGTCGCGTCAACGATGGCCTCTATCGGATCCTTACCGGCTTCAAGCGCAGCCTTCGCAACGTCGGCGCAGTGATAGGTTATCTGGCCGTAGCGGTTCGCGGTAGTGGGGCGCGCATGAGCGAGGTCATAGGCGGCCTGCTGAAGGAAGCTGTTCTGCTCGGCGGCAGACTTATCACGAACCTGATACGCGGCGAGAGCCATGCCCATGCCGACAGCAGTGTAAGGTCCCGCGCTCTGCGTCACCATGTCGGCAATAGCCTTGACGACCTCCTGATAGTTGGAGCACTCGACAAAACGAACCTCAGGGAATATCCTGCGGTCAAGTATACGAACCTTGCCGTTTTCATACCATGCCACATTCTCGTATTTGAGAAGGAAGGGCATGCCAGCGTCCATTCTTTCCATACGCTTCTCCTTTTTTATGCAATGATCAGGCGGAAAGCCTCGATGATTTCAGCGCCGCTGACGAACTCGGAGCGCCGCATTATAAGTGCGATACCGAGCTTGATGAGCGCTCGCTCCATCGGAATGCGCTTTTCAAGGTCAGTGACGGATGTGACCTCCATGACCTTCGAATCGCCGACCACACGACGGATAATCTCGGTGCCAGCATAGCCGACTGAGTCGGCCATGACGCTGTCTATGTAATGCTTTTTGAAGCCCTCGGCCTTGTAGAGCGGGAAGGAGACAAGCTCGTCGTATTTTGCGAGCAGCTTCTCGCGGGTCATGTCGTAGGTCTCGGCGATTATCCTGTAAAGCGCGTTTATAGCGTCGGTCTCCTCGGGCATTGTGAATATCTTACTTGCCAGAGAGAAGAAGAAATTGCCGATAACGTTGCCTATGTCGTAGCCCATCGGGCCGTAGAAGGCAAACTCTGGGTCGATTACCTTGATGCCGTTTTCGTTTGCGAAGACGGAGCCGGAGTGCAGATCGCCGTGGATAAGCGCCTGGGCGTTGTTCATGAAGCTGTCGCGGAGCTTGGCGACCTCGGCGTGCAGCGCGGCGTCGTTATAAAGGAAGTGATCGACAAATTCTTCGTTGCCGGCGGTTATGATGTTGCGGTTTCTCTCGTTATACGGGACGGACATGTAAGGCTCGGAGAGCACAAGATCCTCGGTGATGTCGCACAGCTCAGGGTTGAAGAAGAACTTTACGTTCTTTTTCTTCTCGGCGCTGGGCAGGACGAGATCGGTCGTCGGCAGGAGCGTGTCCGCGAGGAAGGAGGAGAGATTCTCGCTCAGGTGGGCGTAGACGCGGTTTGCCATAAGCTCCTTGCGGAGATTTTTATATGCGGAGATGTCTTCCATGGACAGCGCGCACATGACCTCGTCGTAATGATAGACCTCCGGAACATATGCCGGAGCGAGCTGCGATTCGAGCTGAAGGATCTTCGCTTCGATTTTGTTCCGGTAGGTGTCCAGCGGGCGGCCGGAGGAGCGCAGCAGCTTGTCGGCCTGCTTGACGACGACGGAGTGCCCGTCTTTTTTGGACCAGATCTTGAAAACATAGTTGATGTTTCCGTCTCCGATCTCGATGCACTCGGTCTCTTCGTCGGGCGCAAACTTATGCAGCACCTCTACGGCGTATCGCTTTACGTCGTCAGTGGTCATCAGGAAAAACTCGTCAAAGCTTTTCATTATGTGAATACCCCTTTCATTTGCATGTAATGGACAGTTATTTTCAGTTATATGACCGCACTGCTGTCGGGACGCGTCTCGACAATTGTGGGTAAAAAGTCAAAATAGTCAACAGATAACAAAGATCTGGCAGGCATGAAAACGCATGTATATGGCAAAAACAATCAATGGCGGGCATAAAAAGTTGATATACCGTTAATTTTGTGTTGATTTTTGTTTGACGATATGATATAGTACACGAGCGACGCAGCTTACTAATCCTGCGCCGAGATGCACAAAAAAACAGAAAAAGTGCAAATATGGTAATGAAATGAGGCTTTGAGGCGGTATGTTGAAAATTGAACGCCAAAATATAATCGATCAGGAGATCAACAAGCAGGGCTTTGTGCTTGTACCCGCGATGAGCGAGATGCTCAAATGCAGCGAGGAGACTATCCGCCGCGACCTCAAGGAAATGGAGAGCCAGGGACGCCTCATGAGAACACACGGCGGCGCGTACCTCATAGAGAACTTTGACAAGACTTATCCGACGAACCTGAGAAAGGCGTACTACCATCAGACGAAGGACTGCCTTGCGCGTCGGGCTATCGAGCATATGCAGGAAAACGACATCGTCATGCTCGATTCGAGCACGACCTGCCTTGCGCTTGCCGAGGCGATGATACGCTCGCAGAAGATGCTGACCGTGATAACCAATTCGCTTCAGATATGCCTGCTCTGCAATGAGAGCAACATAAACAACATCAATCTCATATGCCCCGGCGGCGCGTTCAGGAGAAGAACCTCTTCTTTCGCGGATCAGCACACGATAGATATGCTCAGGACCTATCATGCCGACCGCGCGTTCATAAGCTGCCCGAAGCTCACCGTGGAATACGGACTTTCCGATAATCACCTGAGCGAGGCACGCGTGAGAGAGACGATGCTCAAGCAGTCGCAGGAGAGATACCTGATCGTTGACCACACAAAGTTCAATTCCAGCGCGAATATTCTCTTCGAGGGGCTGGAGCTGGTGGACATGATAATCACGGATCAGAAGCTGGACGAGGACTGGGAGAGATATATCGCAAGCCGCGGAATAAAAGTTGAATACTGCACGGAGTAAAAAGTACCGAGGCTTCCGAAAGCGGGCACCTGAAAAGGCGCTCGCTTTTCGTTTTGCTCAGAGCGACTGCGACGGATCCCAGTCAAACGGCGGATAAGGCGCCGAATCAGGGCACCAGCGCTCTCCGGTCATGTTGACGGATTCGAGGTCTGCTATAAGGTCAAGCGAGGGCTGATGGTGCCCGCCGTCATATTCGGTGGTCAGCCAAGTCTCAACGATGGAGCGCACAGACCATTTGCCCAGCAGCTCCCCACCGAGGCACAGCACGTTTGAATCGTTGTGCCTGCGGGTGAGGCGGGCGGAATAGCTGTCGCTTATCGCGGCGGCACGGACGCCCCTGAATTTGTTCGCAGCGATGCTCATGCCGATGCCGGAGCCGCATATGAGGATGCCGCGGGATGCCTTGCCGGAGGACACGGCGGAGGCGACTTTGGCGGCATAATACGGATACCTTGACGGCTCCCGACCGCTGCCGCAGTCAAAATAATCGTAGTTATGCTCGGACAGATACCTGATGATCTCCTGCTTCATCTCGAAGCCGGAATCGTCACAGCCGATGTATATGTCCATGGCGGCTCACTTTTTGAGGGCGATGGCCTGCTTTGCCTTTTCAACTATGTCTGCGGCGGTGATGTGATAATACTCCATAAGAGCCTCGGGATCGCCGCTGCGGCCGAAGCAGTCGCGCACACCGACGCGGAAGACGGGGACAGGGCATAAATTTTTCATTTTCTTCCCTCCTTAATTATCCT
>OHBM01003149.1_pt1 | contig 10311 bp, 4 predicted proteins | sample 1577251 | NCBI WGS metagenome assembly OHBM01 (sample SAMEA3541557, study PRJEB24748) | human gut metagenome | biome: human gut; feature: human-associated habitat; material: faeces | place: China | collected 2012
AAGCGAGAAAAACGTAACAGGTTATCCGGTACTGCGTTATGCTGAAGTCTTGCTAAATTGGATTGAAGCGAAAGCTGAACTTGCAACACTGGGTGGTACAGAGGTTTCTCAGAGTGATATAGATATATCTATCAATCTGATTCGCAAAAGACCGGTGGCAGATGAAGCCAAAGCTTTAGGAGTAACAATGACAGCTGAGATGAAGTTGGACGCACTTCCACAAGATCCCCATAGAGATCCTACTGTACCGGCACTACTTTGGGAGATCAGACGGGAAAGAAGAATGGAATTTGCTTTTGAATTCTCACGTATCATTGACTTAAGGCGTTGGAAAAAGCTGGAATATATGGATACCGATAAGAATGAAGATTTGTTGATTGGTACCTGGGTTAATTTCAACAATGAAGTAAAAAGCGAGTTGAAGGATGAGAATAAAGGGAAACTCAGAGTAATGACCAAAGACGGAAGCTTTACGGTATATGATGGAACTAATGCAGCTAAGATGAATGGTTTCTTCTATCCTACACAGAATCAGGGTAGACTACCGTTCCTGAACGTTCCTAATGTTAATCCTTATCTTTCTCCTATTGGCACGAATCAAATTTCGGACTATAAGAATAAGGGATATACTTTGACTCAGACTGAAGGTTGGCCAACAGGCATCAATTGATAACATGAATCAATGAAATCATGGAAATTATTTTAAACTAAAACATGAGATTATGTATAAATTAATAAGAAATATAGGATTTTTGGCTGTATTGCTGGGACTTGGTCTGGTATCCTGCGATGAGGATTATCCGAAAAGCCATATAGCACCTTATGACACCGAACTTCTTTCTATCAAAATAACCAATGCAGGTGCAGATGGCAATACAGTTGTAGAAGGAACCATTGATGAAGACAATAAAATCATCAATTTCCCGCGCTTGGATATGACAACGAACTTCTCTGCTCTTAATCTGGACGCGAAGCTTTCTGATGGAGCTACTCTTCAAAATTCGGTATTGGATTTTTCTATGGATGAAGAAACTGCTTCTAAAACTTTGGTTCTTCGGATAGTAAATCAAAAGAGATACAAAGAATATTTTATAAGAGTCAGAAAAAGAATTCCGGTATACGGAGCTGATTTTGAGAAGCCTACAGTATATGATTTCTCCGGAGATAATATCTATCCTGATTATGTAAGTCAGAATACAAGATGTGCTTCTTATGATGGTGAGCATGTATTGGTTGTCAGCAGAAAAACCGCCCCCCACCTTCTTAAGGTATCTGACCTGAAGAAGGGGGAAACTAAACCGATCATGTTGGATCTTACAGGTGTAGCGGGCGGTACTTTCACCTACAATATGGGAGCATTGGTAAACGGGCATGTATATATTGCGTCATTATCAGGCTCTCAAGCATCACCGCTGAAAATTTACTATTGGGAAACACCGGATTCTAAACCTGAAGTTGTTGCCGATATCAAAGTTTCGGATATTCCTGGAGCTGGAATCAGACATGGAGATAACATATCAGTCAACATCGATAAAAACGGTAATGGATTTATCTTCTTTGGAGATAATAAATCCACTAGTTTTTTGAGACTGACCGTAAGCAATCATAAGACAATAGGTGAACCAAAAGTGCTGACTTCAAGTGCTGATGCGACTATGGTTACCAATGTGTATAGAATAGAAGATACAGACCAGTATGTATGGGCGGGAGTAAGATTGCCTGTTACATTGGTTGATGAATCTCTTGGAAGTAAATATGCAATGAACAAATCGAACTTGGAAACGGAAGCAGTTGCCCCCAGGATATTTACCTTTAATGAGGAACGTTATCTGATAGTTTGCAGTGCCGGACAAGGAAGTGCGACCAAAGCAACTCCTTCTTTAGTTGTTTACAATCTGACCAAGGGAAGTACAGTAGCTGAAGCTATGCAGAAATTTGATGAAGGAGATAATCATAATCCTGATTATAGATTCATCTTGGGTGGAAGCGGCAATGGGGCAGCTCTTGCACAAACTGATTATCGTATAGAGAAAGATGAAAATGGAAAGGATGCCAAACTCTGCATTTTCGGCTCGCGTACAGATTCAGGGTTTGTAATCTGTGAGTTCCCTATTAAACAAGAGGAAGAAGATTAATAACTATCTTCGTTTTTTAATCAAATAAATTATAGTATTAACATAGGAGCCGTCTAATGAGTGAGAATTAGACGGCTTCACTATTCTGAATTTAGGAATGAAATATTTGAAATATCTAACCTTGATTATTTTCATTGCATTTGTCGCATCTTGTAGCAAGGACAATGACGATGATATTATACCACCGCCGGAAGAAAATACACCTTCGACTTTGCCTCAAAAAGAGTTGCGTGGAGTATGGGCAACCACAGCCTGGGGTATCGACTGGCCCATGGAGGAGTACGATGCTACTGCTCAGAAACAAAAGTATATTGACTATCTGAACTTATTAGTCGAAAACAAAATGAATGCAATATTCTTCCAGATTCGAGGAATGGCAGATGCATTTTATGATTCGCAATACGAGTCTTGGAGTAAGTATATCACAGGAACTGCCGGGGTTAAGCCAAGTTATGACGTACTGGAATTTCTTGTTGAAGAAGCTCATAAACGAGATATCCAATTCCATGCCTGGTTAAACCCTTATCGTATTTCAACCCGGGCAAATAAAGGTTCGGCATTTCCTCAGTTGGATCCAAAGATTCCTACTGAACTGACTAAGGATTACGAAAAGATTCGGATTTATAATCCGGCTTTACCCGAGGTGCAAACCCGCATAACACAAATCGTCAAGGAAATTATTACTAAATATGATGTTGACGGTATTCATATGGATGATTATTTCTATCCTGCATTAGAAGCGTCTGAGAGCATGAATGATAATGCGGAATATGAAAAATATGGTAAGGCACAGTTTGATAATATTGCTGATTTCAGACGAAATAACGTAAATGTAGTAATCCAGAATATTCAAAAGACTATTATCGAGACTCGTCCTGATGTGATCTTCTCAATCAGCCCCGCGGCCAATATGGATAGTAACTATAATACTTTGTTTGCAGATGTGAAAAAGTGGTCGAAAGAAGGCTGGGTGGATGTTGTAATTCCACAATTGTATTTTGCTACGGGCACGGAAGAGAGCAGTTTTAATCAGAGACTAAATTTATGGTCACAATATATTTATGAGAATCATCTTTTAGTAGGATATGGAGTTTATAAATTTGGTGACCCGGCATATGGCAGCAAATTCCAGTCGTCTGAGGATCTGCAAAAACAGTTCGACTTTGCAAAAACAAAACCAAAAGTAAAAGGAAGTGTTTTGTATAGCGTTAAATATCTGGTAGAAAATAAAGTCAGGATTATGGATGTAATCAGGAATGTATATAAAACTCCTGTCTTGCTCCCCTACTTAGGCAGAACCATAGCTGAAAAGCCAAATACTCCGACCAATGTCCGCGTAAGTGGAAGTAATTTATCATGGAGTGGAGTACAAGCTGCTTATTATGCAGTGTATAAAGATAATGGTATCAACCAAATAGCCAGCTTAATAGGGACCACTAAAGATACCACATTCAAATTGAATGAAAAAGGAACTTATTTCGTAACAGCACTCGATAAGAAAAATGCAGAAAGTGATTTATCGGAATCTGTAACTTATTAAAGCTGTTTCATTCTACAAAATGTTCCTTGGCAATCAGAACATAAACAAATATAGTGTAATATATCGCTAATTAAATGGTCATTAAATTAATGACCATTTAATTAGCGATATATTAAAAAGTTAACGATCTTCTTTGTCCAATCTGCCAGATATAAAGGTATATTAATCAATGTACCATCCTGTTTCAAATTATTCAATGAATAACGCAGTTTATATGTCGGATGATAATTCGCATCATAAACAGACAAACTTTTACCTCCTAACCGAGTTTGAGCTTTCACCTCAACAGGGATAATTTCACTGCCAGACTGAATGACGAAATCAACTTCTGCTTTTCCTATAGAAGTCCAGTAACGTGGAAGAATATCATATTGAGGAACTAAACTCTGCAAAACATAATTTTCGGCAATAGCACCTTTAAATTCCGTATAAGTATCATTGCCAAGAAATACGATTTCGGACGGAAGACCGGATAATTCACGCAACAGCCCGACATCGGATAAATAGACTTTAAATGCTGATAGATCATCATAGGCCTTCAAAGGAAGAAACGGCTTTGTTGTACAAAATACCCGGTAAATCAAGCCGGCACTTTCCAACCAAAGCAAAGCGTCTTCATAATCCCGAGCACGCGCACCGGGTTTAACCAATTTATACAGAAACTTTCTGTTTTCCTTAGCCAACTGGCTGGGGATGGAATTCCAGATGTGAATAATACGGGGAATATCCTTATTTTCTGCATGTTTAGAGAAATCCAGAGTATAGGCATTCAGTATTATTTGCTGTTCTTTTTTCACTTTTTCCATGCCTTTGTTTTCGAGAAAATAGTTTATTGCGGCAGGCATTCCGCCAATAACCAAATATTGCTGATACAGTTCACTAAGCCTGTCGGTAACAAATTGTGGCAAAGGAGTTATTTCAGTAAGTTCTTCAATATAGTTGTATAGTTTTTCATTGGTCGTCTTTAAGAATTCCTTAAATGTAAGAGGATATAAATTCAGGAACTCAACTTTGCCTACCGGGAATGAATCGCCTTTAGACAAAGCCACACCTAACAAGGAACCTGCCGCTACAACAGCATATTCAGGCGCATCTTCATAAAAATACTTCAATGCATTTAAGGCAGGATTGCATTCTTGGATTTCATCGAAAATGAGTAAGGTTTCGCTCGGCAGAATAGGACTATCAGTGAGCAATGATAGTTGTGAAATAATTCGTGAGGGTTCCTTGGTTGTTTCAAATATCTCATGGATAGAATGATCCTTATCAAAATTAAATTTGACCGTATACTTAAACTCCGTTCTCCCGAAATACTCAAGAATCCAAGTTTTTCCGGTTTGACGTGCTCCTTTCAATATAAGGGGCTTTCTTTCGGAATTACGTTTCCATGCTTTCAAATCTTCTATTATGCTCCGATATAGTTCCATAGCTACAACTTTATATTCCAATTATTGGCATTATAACACAAAACAGGTTCCTGTTTTTGGCAAATTTACCAATAATCAGAACATAAGCAAATAATAATGGGACAATTATAGGTATAATTATTGCTTCAGCATATTCTTTGCTAACAATTTTGTATCATTAATCCTATATATAAGTTTAAGAATCTTCTATCATACTTCTTAGTCTTCAGGCTAAGATGCAATTTTGCACGGACTTTCTAATCCTACTCCAACTTACTAATAACAGTTTTTGGGAAAAGTTCCTTTCCAAAGAAATTATGCGTTCTAAAAGCTCTATAGAATAGAGTTAAAAAAAACTTTGCGTTCTCTTGGAACTTATATAGTACATAAATAAAAGTAACAGAGATAAAACATAAGTTAAACCTAATAAATAGAAAAAACGCCTATGGAACAAGAACTTACCTAACAGAAAAGAATAGCCTCAGCTATTTAAATCAACTATCCTTATCTTTAAATTCGAAGAAGCTATTTTAATTAACAACAAAATCATCAATCATTTATGAATGAAGATCGCAAAAAACGAGGATTAGCAAATAGCAAATTCTTCACAGCAGTAGCCATCAGTGCACTGTTTTTAGGAAGCGGTAATGCGATGGCTAACCAGGTTGCTTCGGATCATGTTTCAGAAGTAACAGAGCAGTTACAATCTATCAATGTTACAGGTTTGGTTGTAGATGCGACAGGCGAGCCGGTTATCGGTGCCAGTGTGGTAGAAAAAGGGACAACTAATGGTATTGTTACTGACGTTAATGGAAAGTTTGCATTGAGTGTAAAATCAGGAGCAATATTAAAAATATCATTCGTAGGTTATCAGCCTCAGGAAGTAAAGGCTACACCTACTATGAAAATCGTGTTGAAGGAAGATACGGAATTATTGGATGAAGTAGTAGTAGTTGGTTACGGTACACAAAAGAAAGCCAATTTAACAGGTGCAGTTACTACTGTAGACTTGAATAAAACGATGTCAGGCCGTCCTCAGCAAGATGTAACCAAAGCACTGCAAGGTGCGGTTCCTGGTTTGAGTATCACAACAGAAAATGGTGATATCAACGGAAGTGCTGCAATGCGTATTCGTGGTGTCGGTACGTTAAGTAATTCTGAAAAGAGTAATCCGTTGATTGTTGTGGATGGAGTCCCGATGGATGACATTTCTTTCTTGAATACACAGGATATTGAGAGTATCTCTGTACTGAAAGACGCTGCTTCTACCTCTATTTATGGTACACGTGCAGCTTTTGGTGTTATTTTAATTAATACGAAGAGTGCTAAACCGACGGAAAAGGTTACTATAAACTATAGTAATAATTTCGCTTGGGATCAAGCCACTTACCTTCCGAATTTCCCGGATGTACCCACACAGCTTAGAGCTGCATTAGAGGCTAAGGCTAATGCTAACCAATATGAAGTTGAGCTCTTCGGCATGTACTTTGACAAGCTGTTACCTTATGCTGAGAAATGGGCGCAACAGAATGGCGGAAGAAAACTGAAGTACGGTGAAATGAGACCCTATCAGAGCGATAGCAATGTGGGTGATTATAGCATCGTTGACGGAACTCCTTATTATTATGCTGACTGGGATGTACAGGACATCTACTTCAACAAAGCTGCTCCTTCCATGAGCCACAATGTTTCTATACAAGGAACATCTGGTAAGACCAATTACTACCTATCTTTCGGCTACAACGAAAAGCAAGGACAGATGAAGATTCACCCGGACGAACTAAAAAAGTACAATGCCTCAGTCAATGTCACCACTAATGTTTACGACTGGCTACAGGTGGGTGCACGCATCAACTATAGTCGTAAGAACTATAAACGCCCGGACACATGGGCCAACACCTACCAATATTTGTGGCGTTGGGGTTCTTATTTCATTCCTTCGGGCACAATCGACGGCTATGACACACGCGTCATGGCCATGCAGAAGCAAGCTGCCGATCGTGAAGTGACAACAGACCTGACCCGTATGAACACCTTCTTGAAAGCTGAAATCGTTAAAGGACTGACCCTTAATGCAGACTTTACATATGCCATTCAGAATATGAACAGCGGTTCGCAGGACAACTCCGTTTACGGCATCAATTGGAGCGGGAAACCGGTACCCTCTTACATCGTCACTAAAGGCAATAGCGGTATCTGGAGAGACTTTTCCAAACAGAACACATGGACGGCCAACGCATACGTAAACTATACCAAAACATTTGCCAAAAAACACAACCTGAATGTAATGGCAGGTGTCAACGCAGAAGAAGAGGAATACAAATATCTGTATGGTACCCGCAATGTGATGTACGATCAAGAGGGATACCCCGAACTGAATATGGCTGGCAAGGATGGACAAGATTTGAGTTGGAATCATACATCCCGCGCTTCTGCCGGTTATTTCGGCCGTATCAATTATGACTACAAAGGCATTTATTTATTGGAACTGAACGGACGTTACGACGGTTCTTCCCGTTTCCCCCATACCGACCAGTGGGCCTTCTTCCCTTCTGCATCCATCGGCTACCGCTTCTCCGAAGAAGCCTACTTCGCCCCACTGAAACATATTGTCAGCAATGGTAAGTTGCGTGCTTCTTTTGGCGAAATCGGCAACGAGGCTGTGGGCGACTACATGTTCGAACAATTAATAAGCCAACGGTTGAACAATAAAAGTACCGGCTATATCTATTGGATTGAAAACAATAATGCCAACGCTAATCTCCTGACCATGTATAACATGCCGGATTTGGTATCAAGTACTTTGACCTGGGAGCGTATCCGCACCCTCAATATAGGTCTTGACCTGGGTCTCTTGAATGACGAACTGACTATAGGTTTCGACTGGTTCCAACGTGAGAATCGTGACATGCTGGCACCGGCACAAGTATTGCCGAACACTCTGGGTGCTTCTGCTCCTTATGAAAATGCCGGTACCTTACGTACACGTGGATGGGAGTTGAACTTGAACTGGCGCCATACCTTCGGCGACTTCGACGTATATGCCAACTTCAACATCGGTGACTCCAAGACTAAAGTAACAAAGTGGGACAATGATTCCAAACTGCTCAGCACCTATTACACCGGTAAAACCTACGGTGACATTTTCGGTTTTGAAACCGACCGTTACTTCGAGGAAAAAGACTTCACCAGCCAAAATGCAGACGGCTCATGGAATTATGCAAACGGCATTGCAAGCCAGGCAGGACTGGAATCCGGTAATTTCCATTACGGCCCGGGAGACGTCAAGTTCAAGGATTTGGACGGCAATGGCAAGATTGACGGTGGAAAAGGCACAGCAGACGACCACGGCGATTTGAAAGTCATCGGAAACTCTATGCCACGCTACGAATACAGCTTCCATTTAGGCGGAGCGTGGAAAGGTATCGACCTTGACCTCTACTTCCAAGGTGTAGGCAAACGTGAGGACTGGACGACTTCTTCCCTAAACCTTCCCGCCATGGTACATGCCGACGTAGCCATCTATTCCCACCAAACAAGCTATAACAAAGTGCTTTGGAATTCAGACTATACCGCCATTACCGGTTATGAGGTAAATCAAGGCAACCGTTATCCACGTCTTTATCGTGGTACAAATAATAGTGGAGGTACCGTATCCGGTATAGCTAACGGCTGCAACAACTACTATCCCCAATCCCGCTATTTGACAGACATGTCCTATCTTCGTCTGAAGAACGTAACTGTGGGATATACCCTTCCGAAAGAGTGGACACGCAAAGCCTACATTGAGAAAGCACGTATCTACTTCAGTGGCAGCAACCTCTTTCTGCTCCACAAAGGGAATGACCTTCCAGTCGACCCCGAAATCAGTACAGGCAATGGACTTACAGCTGGTGGATGGGGACGTATAGCTCCTATTACACGCACATTCTCATTTGGAGTCCAGGTAACATTATAACAACCTCAAAAACTTAAGAACAATGAAGAAATTATTTATATATGGGGTCACAGCGCTGGCGATGTTAACCGGTTGCAACGATTTGCTGGACAAATCCCCCTTGGATACCTTCACGAATACTCCGGCATACTGGAGCAACACCGATAATTTGGATAATCAGTGCAATACTTTTTATAACAACTTTACCGGCTTTGGCAACGGAGCCAGTGGAGGATGGTTCTACTTCAAAACAATAAGCGATGACCAGGTAGATGCAGAAAGCCATAACTGGACTTACACTAACGTGGTCGCATCTTCCACAAACTGGTCAGCCCCTTTCACAGAAATCCGACGCGCCAACTATATCATTGCCGGTGTACAGTCTTCCTCTCTTGATGAAGCAACAAAGGCCCACTATGAAGGTCTTGCACGCATGAACCGTGCGTGGGAATACTATCAGTTGGTCCGTATGTACGGCGATGTTCAATGGATAGACAAAGTTATCGACCCAGCCGACAACGAAGCCCTCTACGGACCACGCACCGACCGGGATGAAGTGATGGACCATGTGCTGGCAGACATCAATTATGCGTGCGAACACATTACCGCAAACAGCAATCGGCAACGTTTCAGCACCGACATGGCATATGCCATGAAAGCAGACATCACCTTATATGAAGGTACATACTGCAAATATCGCACTCAAGCAGAGAATGGCAAAGCCGCTGATGAGAGCCGCGCCAACAAATACTTGCAAGAATGTGTATCAGCCTGCGAATATCTTATGGCCAAAAACTACTCTCTAAGTAACAGTTACAAAGCCAACTATAATTCTGTCAGCCTGGCAAGCAATCCGGAAATGATTTTCTACAAGCCTTATGCACAAAGTTCGTTAAGGCACTCCACCATTGACTACACAATCAATACAAGTGGTACGCACGGCATTTCAAAGGACGCATTCGACAGTTTCCTTTTCCTTGATGGAAAACCGTTGGCAACAACCTCGAAAAACAAGGACGATGCAGCCGTATTGGATGCAGACAAAAATTACTCTATAAGAGAGGTTTTGGCCGTACGCGACAAGCGCCTGTCCGAAATTCTTGACCCGGTACTTTCTTTCAGAGGCCACGCCTACAGCCGTGCCGGTGTAGCAGCCTTCACCACATCGACCGGTTATGGCATCGCCAAGTATGATAACCCCGAAGAATTGAGTGTTAGCGACCGAAACAACATCGGCTACCAATACACCGACTTCAGCTGTTCCAGAAGCACCTGGGAGATTTCACTTGGTTT
>OHBM01003151.1_pt1 | contig 10307 bp, 7 predicted proteins | sample 1577251 | NCBI WGS metagenome assembly OHBM01 (sample SAMEA3541557, study PRJEB24748) | human gut metagenome | biome: human gut; feature: human-associated habitat; material: faeces | place: China | collected 2012
TATCTACTTATTTTTACTTGGATATTATAGCATAGATTAGGTATACTGGATTAATCCTTTAATAAAAAAGCTTGGAATTTATATTCCAAGCTTTTTTGATATTTGAGCTAGAGGATGAACTTTGACAAGTCGGAAGCTTCGGTATATTTGTGTAGTTTTTCCTCGACCATTTCTGCCGTGATAATTTCAGTTTCTCCGCTCTTGTCCGTGGCGGAAAAGCTGATGTCTTCCAAGAGAATTTCCAGAACGGTATGCAGACGGCGGGCGCCGATGTTTTCGACATTTTCATTGATGGCGACGGAAATGTCGGCGATTTTATCAATAGCGGCCGGTTCAAATTCGAGCTTGAAGTTTTCAGTGCCGAGCAGGGCAATGTATTGTTCAATCAGGTTGGCTTCTGGTTCAGTCAGGATTTTGACAAAGTCGTCATGGGTCAGGGCTTTCAGCTCAACACGGATGGGCAGTCGGCCTTGCAGTTCCGGCAGCAGGTCGGACGGTTTGGACAAGTGAAAAGCACCGGAGCAAATAAACAGGATGTGGTCAGTTTTGACGGCGCCGTGTTTGGTGTTGACGGTTGTTCCTTCAATCAAGGGCAACAGATCGCGCTGGACGCCTTCGCGGGAAACATCACCGCCGCGGCGGTCATCTTTGCCGCTGATTTTATCAATCTCGTCAATGAATACGATTCCATGTTCTGCACGGTCTACATCGTTATCTGCCGCCTGTAAGAGCTTTGATAAAACACTTTCTACGTCATCACCAATATATCCTGCTTCTGTTAAGGATGTAGCATCTGTGATCGCTAGTGGTACTTTTAACAGTCTTGCAAGTGTCTTGACCAGATATGTTTTACCACTTCCTGTTGGTCCGATCATCAGCATATTCGATTTATCGATTTCGATCTCATCCATTGTATTTGTTACCACTCGTTTATAATGATTGTATACAGCAACAGACATGACTTTCTTCGCATAATCCTGTCCAATAACATATTCATCCAGCATTGCCTTGATCTGATGTGGTGCTGGAATATCTTTTAATGTAAACTCTGGCTCTTCTTTTTTGTCTTTCTTTTTCTTCTTTACTTCCGCTTTTGGCTGCATGCTCTGCATATCGTTCATCATCTTTGTGATATCCATGCTGTCAAGATCCATATTTCTTGCGTCAATAAATCCAAACTGACCATTGCCCATAGAATTTAATGTCCTCTGCATACAATCTGTACATATAAAAATATTATTCGGAAGTTCTAACATCTTACCGGCTACAGATTCCGGACGTCTGCAAAGATAGCAGTAATGTTCCACATCTTTGTGTTCATCCTCATTTGTTACTTCCTCAATCTCATTTTGATTTTTCTCTTCTGACATATGATTGTCCTCCACTTTTTATTTTGAATAGAGTACTTCTCCTATAATTTCAATCCCTCTTATCATATCTTCTTTTTTCATTCTCGTAAACCCCAAAATATATTCTTCTTTCAATGGTTTCCCTTCTATATAATACCATGAGAGCGGATAGATCATCACGCCTTTTTGTCTTAATTTTTTTTGAAACTCTTTTTGATCACTGACAGGGAATCTTACGATGATATGTGCTCCTGCTCCATGACCATATATTTGAATATCGGAGTTTAACTTCTTAATTTCTTTGATCAATAGATCATGTTTCTCTTTATAAATATTCCTCATACGGTTTAAATGTCGTTCAAAATGCCCTTCTGTCAGAAACAGCGTCAAAACTTTCTGATCGATCCTTGATACTGCACAGGAAAATGTCTGGCCAATCTGCTGATATCTCTTTGCAAGTTTCTTTGGGAGCACCATATAACTTGCTCGGATCGCTGGTGCGATCGCTTTTGAAAATGTTCCCATGTAGATCACATTTTCTCCATCATCTAATCCCTGCATCGCTGGAATTGGTTTTCCATGATATCTGAACTCGCTGTCATAATCATCTTCGATAATATAATGATCTGGATCTTTTTTAGCCCATCCTAATAATTGACTTCTTCGCCCTATTGGCATGATCACGCCTGTTGGATATTGGTGTGCCGGGGTTACATATGCTAAGTTCGCATCTGTTTTCTGCAATTGTTCTACACACATTCCACTTTCGTCCATGGAGATCGGATGAATCTTAAAATCTAATTCCTTTAAGATTTCATACGCATTTTTGTAAACTGGATTTTCAATTCCAATGGAAACTTTTTCTCCTAAAATCTGACGTAGTAAAAATAGCAGATTCTCCATTCCTGCTGCCACTACGATCTGGCTGGCATGAACATGAACACCTCTGGATTGTCTCAGATAATACATGATCGCTTTGCGCAATTCCAAATCTCCTTGAAAATTCCCCTTTTGAAATAACTCACTGTTATCATTGATCATGATCTCTTTTAGTAGTTTTCTCCAGATATGATAAGGAAACTGTTCCATATCAACTCCTGCTGATGAAAAGTCGTATGGTATCTTCTCTGGTCGTATTTCTTCTTCCTCTTCTTCGATCTTAACTGGAATGTGAAGCTCTGCCAGTTCTTCTACCTGACAGACAAAGAAACCACGTTTTGGTTTTGATTCAATATATCCTTCTGCACAAAGCTGTGCATATGCAGTGTCCACAGTATTCCTGCTGACATCTAAATGTTTGGAAAGTCTCCTTGCAGAAGGGAGTCTGGCCCCAAAGGGCAAAACTCCTGTTATAATTTCTTCTTTGATAGAATTATAAATCTGCTCATATAACGGCTCTTTTTTTGAAGTATCAAGTGCAACGATCAGCATATAACCACCTGTTTTCCTCTAATTTATTCTGCATTTGAAACAGTCATTTTCTCTATTACAACTTTCTTCACTGGCTGGCTTACTTCTCCACTTCCATTATCTTGTGTCTTGCATCCTGAAATCTTATCTAACACATCATATCCATTGATCATTTGTCCAAACACAGTATAGCTTCCTGTTAAGGATGGATATCCACCCTGATCCAAGAATAACGCTTGTTGTTTCTTTGTGAGCTCTACATTCCCTTCTTCCAGACCTTTCTTCGCTGTATCTGCTTTCGCCTGCACGATAAAAAACTGACTTCCATTCGTATCTGCTCCGGAATTTGCCATACATAAAGAACCGCGAAGAGGCAGAAGTTCCTCACATACTTCATTATCAAAGTCTTCTCCCCAAATACTTTCTCCGCCTGTTCCTGTTCCTGTTGGATCTCCACTCTGGATCATAAAATCATTGATGACTCTGTGAAAGATCTGTCCATCAAAGTATCCATTCGATGCAAGAGTTACAAAATTCTTCACAGCCAAAGGCGCTTTCTTCATGAAGAACTTAAACTGCATTTCTCCATAACCTTTGACTTTCATAGTGACGATCGTTTCTCCCTTTTGTGCATCCGCAAGTTGGTCTGTTTTCTTTGCTGCTGTGATCTTTGGTACTTTATATTTTGATTGCACTTTCATCTTTGTTTCTGTTGTTGCTTTTGTTGTATCTTTGCTGCCGTCTTTTGCAGATGAACACCCAACACAAAGTGTCATGGCTGCCATCAGACATCCTGCTGCTATGATCTTTCTCATGTTTGATTTCCTTTCTGTTTTAAGAGATTGTTCACTTGCGATCACTGTTCACGGATCTTATCTGCCGGAAATACAATTCCTGTCTGTCTTCGCACTTCATCCGTGATATCCATCTCGATCTCGGATGCTCTTAAAAATTGATGATCCACTTTATGTTCTTTGATCAATCTGATAAAATCTTTTGTTTCATAGATCATCGGATTATCTCTTTTGTCAAATTGTAATTCTTCTGTTTCTCCATTTCTATAGTAGATCGTGATCTTCTTGATAATCGGACATTGTTCAATGATCATACATCCATTTTCACCCTGAATCTGTGTTGGCAGTTTGGAATCTGTAATCTTGGAATATATGATCTCTGCCTGTTTATCGTCATACGATGCGATCACACTTCCTGCACCATCCACTCCATTTTCAAGGAACAAACTGTCTGCGAGAATCTTTTCTGGTTTCCCAAATAAACTTGCAAGGAAATGGATACAGTAAGATCCAATATCCATCAGTGCTCCATTCGATAATTTGGGATTAAATGCGTTTTCAATGATCCCTTTTTTAAATTTGTCATATCTTGAAGAATACTGACAATACTGAATCGTTGCTCTTCTCACTGTTCCAATCTTATAAAGATTGTCCATCATCGCATGGAATCCTGGAGAATGTACATTCTTCATGGCTTCCATAAATACAACTCCTTGTTCTTTGGCTGCTTTGATCAGGATATCTAATTCCTCACGGTTGGAGCAAACAGGTTTCTCACAAAGCACATGCTTTCCGTAATTGATCATTGTGATCGAATGTGCATAATGCATATAAGTTGGACTCGCTACATAAACCGCATCAATCTCTGGATCTTTTGCCATCTCTTCGTAGTTATCATATACTTTTTCTACATTATATTTTGCTGCAAACTGCTTCCCTTTTTCTAAATTTCTTGAATATACAGCTGTTAATTGGATTTCATCTAATTCTAAAATTCCTTCCATCAGCCAGTCTGTAATAAAATTGGTTCCTATCGTTGCTAATCTGATCATTAGTTCTCCTCCATCATATATCTTATATTTTATAGTTGTGACGGTGTAATGTCAATGATCACGCCTATCGCATAATAATGTACGCACTATAGCAAAGATACATGCAGATCATTGCAATTCCTTCGGTTCTGGAAATCTCTTTTTTCGTTGCTCCAAAGATCCATACTACAACTGAAAATACGACTAAAACTATGATGTCGATCACATTTTCACCAATTAGCTGTAATGGACTGATCGCAGATGCGATTCCAAGTACCATAAGGATGTTAAAGATATTGGAACCGATCGCATTCCCGACCGCCATATCAACTTCATTTTTTCTTGCGGCTACGATGGATGTGACCAGTTCTGGAAGAGACGTTCCGATCGAAACAATCGTTAATCCTACAAGATTCTGGCTCATTCCAAAATCTATGGCAATCCTGCTTGCAGCATCAACTGTAAGATCTCCACCAAATGCGATGGCTGCTGCACCTCCAACGATACATAACAGACTCATTGGATAAGACATGATCGTCAATTCTTCATTTTCCATTGTTTCAAGTTGTACGACTTCCTGATTATTTCTGGCACGCATTGCCTGAAAAACCATCATAAGAACATATACGGCAAATATAATAAGGAAAATGATTCCATCAAAACGTCCAAGGATCATATGTGATCTATCTCCGAATGCAAGATAACCAAATATGAGAAGTAATGTCGCACATACAAGAGATAATGGAATATCTCTTATAATTGTTTCTCTTTTTACACCGATCGTTGCTAAAATTGAACAAACTCCGATCACAAACATCATATTAAAGATATTAGAACCAACTACATTACTGATCGCCAGGGCATTATTATTGGCAATAGATGCTGTTACACTGACTGCAGTTTCTGGAAGTGATGTTCCCATGGCTACGATCGTCAATCCAATGATAATAGAAGGAACTTTTAAACGTTTGGCGACACTTGAACTTCCTTCTACAAAATAGTCTGCTCCTTTCATTAAAAATGCAAATCCTATGATCAGACAGATGATCACTAAAAATAATGGGGATTGGTTGATAAATTTCTCCATTTGTTTTTCTCCTTTCAAAATTGTCTTTTTATTTGTACATAAGAAAAACTCATGTATGTTCCAGATGTACTATAAGAACATACATGAGTCTCATTCTTTAATATTTGCCAGGCTGACTTGCTTGATATCTGCGAGTCATTACCGAGTCTGTTGACAAATCACGTCTTTGTATGACGCGAACTACTCCCTCATGGAATATTGATTGTTTGATTACTTTAACAAAAAAATATTGATCTGTCAAGTATAGTTTAAATTGCAAATTGAATCATAAAACCGTATAATAAAATTAATTATGTTGATTTTGGTATACAATGCGATCAACAAATGGAGGGGGGAAACTATTTTTGATCAGAAAACCATACAAAACTAATAAAAATATTTCCAGACTATTTTATATTTTGATGATGATCATCTTTGTCTGGTTCATTGGAATTCAGATTTTAGGACCTGATGAACAGTTTTTTGACCAATCTGGACATTCCATCATCTACAATGGTACTTTTACATGGAAGAAATCCGATGGCACAAAACAAAACATTTCTGTTCCTGGACGTTATAAAGTTCCAGCAAAACAGACGATGATCATTACTACTACACTTCCAGATGATTATAACGAGAATGTGATCGCGATCCGTTCTTCCCTTCAAGATGTACGTTTTTACATTGATGGAAAACTTCGAAAAGAGTACAATGCAAAAAGTCTGCACCGATTTGGCAAAAACTCTGCCAGCCGTTATATATTCTGCAATACTTCGTCTGCAGATGCCGGAAAGGAACTTCGTCTGGAACTTACAACATATACGAGTAACTACTCTGGTGTTGTCAATACGATTTACTGTGGAGATCAAATGCAGATCTGGAGTTATATTTTTAATCATAACTTCTCTGGAACCGTGATCGGATCATTTATCTTTTTTGCATCGATTGTCACAATCTTATTCAGTATCGCCCTTGGAATTGTTTACAAAACCAAGTTTAATATGGAATATCTTGGATGGTGTATGCTTATGGGTTCTGTCTGGATGATCGGAGAATCAAAAATGCGGCAGATCCTTGTTCCAAATGCATCTGGACTTGCAACTTCATGTTTTATTATGCTCATGTTATGTCCGTTGCCGATTTCCTTATATGTCAATAATCTTCAGAAAGGTAAATATAAAAAGATCTTTCAATCGATCTGTTTTATTGCTTTATTGAATTTTATCATCTGTACGATCCTGCATCTTACAGGCGTTGCAGATTATATTGAGACAATGCCAGCAGCACACGCAATCCTTATTATTACTTTCCTTGCTGTCATTCTTACTTTCCTGATCAGATATTGGAATCATCGAAATCGAAGTGATTGCCTGTTGTTCTTTGGACTGCTTATTACAATGCTTTCTGTGATTTTTGAAGCAATTTCTGTATATTACAAAGTATCTGTTTCTGGTTTATTTGTCGGTATCGCTATTTTGATCTTACTGTTTATAAATGTGATCTATACGATCCATATCATCCGTGATATCATCAAACGCCAGCAGCAGGAAGAACTCGATAAACGTAAAAAAAATATAGAAGAGATGTCTCTGCAGTTGATGCAGATGTTATCCACCACGATCGAGGCAAAAGATGAATATACGAAAGGACATTCTCATCGTGTTGCAGAGTATTCCGTTTTGATCGCTCGTGAACTTGGATGGAATGAAAAAGAACTTAGTAATCTAAAAAATGCTGCTCATCTTCATGATATCGGCAAAATTGCTATTCCTGATACCATTTTAAATAAACCAAGCAAACTTTCTGAGGAAGAATTTTCTATTATTAAGGAACATACGATCATTGGTGCAAATATCTTAAAGAATATTTCTCTGATCGATCACGTACAAGAAATTGTACGCAATCATCATGAACGTTACGATGGAAATGGTTATCCTGACGGTTTAAAGGGAAAAGAGATTCCACTACATGCAAGAATTGTTGCGGTTGCTGACAGTTATGATGCTATGAGTTCCCAGAGAATTTACCGAAATCAACTTCCACCAGAAAAGATCATACAGGAATTAGAGAATAATAAAGGGACTCAGTTTGATCCTGAGATCACTGATATCTTTTTAAAACTATTAAGGGAAGACCGTATTCATGTCAAAGAAGATCATTTAAGTATCACTGAGAATACTCAGATTCCTGAAGCTGAAATCGAAATGAGTCAATTCATTTCTGACATCATGAGCACGATCCGTACACAAAAAGCCAAAGAAAATCTCGACTTTTTAACTGGGCTTCCAAGCAGAAATAAAGGTGAGCAAGCCATTGCGCAGTTGATGAAACACCACAGCGGATGTCTTGTCTTTATGGATATGGACAATTTAAAAACCATCAATGACATCTATGGCCACAAAGCTGGTGACCGTGTATTGAAGCTTCTTGGTAATTTATTATTAGAATATTCCAGTGAATGTCTTGCCTGTCGTCTTGGCAGAGATGAATTCCTATTATTTATGCCAGATGCTGATCAAAATAGTATTACAGAAGTTATAACTGCTATTTTTAAGAAATTTAATACTCGAAAGGAACAAGATCCTGAGCTTCATGCTGCATCCATTTCTGCCGGACTATATATGTGCAATATTGGAGATTCTTTTGACGAATGTTATACAAAAGCTGATAAAGCACTATATTTCGTAAAACAAAATGGAAAAAGCGACTTCTCCTTTCATGAAAAATAAAGCACCAAACATATAAAGAAGAGAGTGGCAAGAATTTACTTTTGCCACTCTCTTCTTTATATATGAAATAACTGAATCAACACAAGACCAGAAAGTCCATAATATGTGATAACTGCAACTAAATCATTGATAGTTGTGATCAATGGACCAGAAGCCACTGCTGGGTCAATGTTGATCTTATGAAAGAACATTGGAATGATCGTTCCTACAAGGCTTGAGATCACCATCGCAACGATCAGTGAAATTCCTACGCACCCTGAAATCAGGAATGAAGAAATCCATGCATAATGTTTAAATAAATGGATGTACACCCCTAAAAATACGAGTGCCATGATCGCTAGGCTCGCTCCATTTAAGAAACCGATCTTCATTTCTTTAAATAACAAAGCAATCTTTTTCTTACCTGACAGATTTTCATCCATTAATACGCGGATTGTTACAGCTAAAGACTGTGTTCCAACATTTCCCGCCATATCAAGTACCAGGGATTGGAAACAGATAACAATTGGTAATACCGCAACAATAGATTCAAACATTCCAACAACTGAGGATACTGCCATTCCTAAGAATAACAATGCGATCAACCATGGAAGTCTCTTCTTCATACTAACTATCGTGGGTTCATTTAAATCTTCCTCTTCTGTTAAACCAGCAAGTTTTGCATAGTCATCTCCCATCTCGTCATCGACCAATTCTACAATATCGGAAGATGTTAAGATTCCTGCGATTTTCTTATCTTGTGTCAGTACTGGGATGGAATCTTCTTCGTAATCTGTTAAGATTTCCATACATTCACTGATTTTTTCATGTTCATATACATAAGGATAAGAACTGCTTATGATGTCCTGTAGATTATCATGTTCTCTTGCGATGATCAAATCTTTCAGATCGATCGCTCCTGCAAAAATCCCATTCTCATCTATCACATAAAGTGTCTGGATATTATCATGTTCTCCTGCCTGCTTTACAAGTGTACTCATTGCCTCACGAATCGTTACATCATTTCTTACTACGATATAATTATTCGTCATACAACTACCGATCTGATCTTCCTCGTAAGACAACAGTTTCTGAACATCTTCTTTTGCTTCTTTATCCAGTCTCTTTAATAATTTGTATTTATCTTCTTCATTTAATTCTTCAAACAGATCCATCGCATCATCTGAATCCATGTTTGATACAACTTTCGCTGCCTGTTCAATTGGCATTTCTTCCAGATATTTTCCTGGTTCCTCTTCGATATAAGAAAAAATCTCTGCAATATCTGCAATGTCTAAAATGTCATAGATACATTTTCTAACTGTTTTATCTGATTCTACGATCGCATTTGCAATATCTCTTTCGTGATAAGCTGCGATCTTTTTCTTTAATTCTTCTCTATCTTTCGTTGTCTGTACGATCTTGACCAATTCTTTTGCATAATCTGTTCTATGCTGATTTCTTGCATTTTTCATGATATCCTCCTTATTTTCCTAAATCTGGTTGCAAAACACCAATATTTAGGCACAAAAATACACCGCTTCAGATTGAAATTCCTAAAGCAGATCACATACTCTGTTGTGATGTAAAGAACTTTCTGTTTCGCGGTGTATCAAAAAGGATATCATAATACAAATGTTGCTATTCATGTATCTTCACAGAGAGCAGCATTCGCATCTTATATTTTCTTTTTTGACCCCGCATACAACTTCGTCCTATACGATCGCAACTATCCATGAACATACACCTCCTTTCACATCTTTACTAATATCTCTCAGCATTCTTTGTTTTCATTCTGGGTTATATTATCAGATTTTTCTAATATCGTCAACCTATTTTACTATAATTTAACAATCTTTTCCGCCGCAGTGTGATCCTGCCCGGAGGGCTTTTTATTGCATAGGGGATTTCATCGAAATTTCCTATGCAATAAAAAAAACATCCTTATC
>OHBM01003157.1_pt1 | contig 10298 bp, 14 predicted proteins | sample 1577251 | NCBI WGS metagenome assembly OHBM01 (sample SAMEA3541557, study PRJEB24748) | human gut metagenome | biome: human gut; feature: human-associated habitat; material: faeces | place: China | collected 2012
GGCTTTGCGGCGTTTCGCCTTGCCCTGTCCCGGATACCGCCACGGCACTCCCAAAGCAGGCGCGCTACCAACTGCGCTACACCCGGTTGTGAAGTTTCTGCCGATTCAAACGGCATATGTCAGTGGTCTTACCTTTATCCTGACTTATATATTATACATTAACACTGCAGAAAGTGCAATCTTTTTTTCCACGCGGCTTCCTCATTGCGCCGCTATTTCCCTCAGCGGCACAGCCCTGCTGCACATATCCGCCACGCGCTACATATTCAATTCCCTCAATGCCGCGAAAATTGCCGTTGCTTGGTATTCTTGTATGTGATAATATGAATATATAATTGATATGGAACACAAGTCTAGGTATGGAGAGTGAGGTGAGATAACAACATGTATTCAAATACAAGATTATTGACCCTAGCGGGCGTGATGATGCTGCTTGTAGGCTGCATTATGGCTTTTATACATCGGTGGCTCTACGCAGCACTGATGCTCGCCATGGCATTTGGGCTTCTGGCTGGGGCGTTGAGTATCAAGAAGCAAAAAGGCATCGAGCCAGACGAACAAAGCAAAGACGATTTACTGCAATAATCGAGCCGTGCGGCCACGGCTATGAGCTCGGCAAAATTCCGATAAAAAGACGCGTAGTGCTCCTCAGCAGAACATAACAAATAACCCCCACCGGAAAGGCGGCCGAAAGTTCGGCTCACTTTCCGGTGGGGTTCACAATTTGTCTGCTGCATTACGCTTCCCGCAGACGGCGCACCACGTCGCCGATGTCCGCTTCTATCAGTATCAACCGCTCCTCTATTCCCCGCATGGAGTCGGCGCCGTCAAGATTGACGCAGGCATAGACCGCGTTTGGGTTCTTCGCCGTCATGTGCCAGAACGGGTATTTTATAATGACCGGCGTGTTGTAACCCACGCCCAGTTCCATGAAGAGGACACGCTGTCCGCCGCGTGTGCGCAGGAAATTCTCATACCGCTCCGCCGCGCGATGCCAGCCCTCGTCCTCGACAAAGCTGTCGTCACAGCGCAGATTCAGCGTCAGCGGCCGGCCGCAGTGCGGGCAGGTAGGGATAAGCTCCGCAGGAACCCGCATATTCTCTTGCCGCTCGAGCATCTCTCGGATCACGGCCTCGTTATCAAAGGTCTCCTGACAGCAGGGCTTGCTGCACTGGAACAGGCCGTAGTCACCCTGCGTGTAGAACAGACGCTTTTTGTCAAATCCGGCCTCCTGAAAGCAGTGGTCAACGTTCGTCGTGATGACGAAATAGTCCTTGTCCCGCACCAGCTCCAGCAGCTCGTCATACACCGGCTTCGGCGCGTCCTGATAGCGGTTGATGAAGATATAGCGGCTCCAATACGCCCAGAACTCCTCCCGCGTCGGGAACGGGTAGAACCCGCCGGAATACATGTCGCCAATGCCGTATTTCTCCGCAAAATCCGAAAAATACCGCTCGAACCGCTCATCCTCTGCAGTTACGCGTCCTGCACCGCCAGAAACTCCTCATCCGCAGTCGCAGGCAGCCTGACGTTTATCAGCCCGCGCAGGAGCTGCCGCTGCCCGTCGGCATCCCGCGGGATGCCAAGATCGGCATATTCCGTTTTTTTCGTTCATCAGCGACCGTATTAAAAACAGCCGCCGCTCCGCCTGCGTCATGGCGATCACCTCCGCTTGATGATATCAGGTTTCCGCGCGAACGGCAATCAGAATTCGTAGGGAGGATTGCCGGAGAAGTCGGCGATCAGGCCATGGGCATCCTCGAGATAGAACACCGCAAAGATGGGGTTCGTGGCCTCGCCGTACTGGCTTTTCACGATGGGGTTCTGGAAGCACATTTTCTTTACGGCCATGTTGTTCTCGAATACGGCCTTGCCGTGCAGGCGGATCCACGCGTACTTTGGGCTGGAGACGGACAGCTCCACATAGGGATTTTCCTGCATGTCCTTGTAAACCTCTTTCTGGTTGTTGGTGCAGAACCACATCTTGTCGTCCAGCTCACCGGCGAACTTGAAAGGACGGCACTTGGCCTTGCCGTCACGGCCGACAGTGGCCAGATACTGCACAGGATTGGCATTCAGAAATTCTACGACTTTGTTCATGATAAATACCTCCAAAACGGTTTTTGATGAATTTGTGTTCCGCAAGCTTGCTTTTTACTCTCGGCGGTATTATCATAGCGCTGTAAATCCATTTAATAAAGTAAGCACAATATTGTGCCGTAGTTACCTAAAGGATACTATTGGAGGATAAATCTATGGAATTGCCCGCATGCCCGGTGGAAACCACGCTGATGCTCATCGGCGACAAATGGAAGATTCTGATACTGCGCGACCTGATGGAGGGCACGAAGCGATTCGGCGAGCTGAAAAAGTCCATCGGCACGGTATCGCAGAAGGTGCTGACCGCGCAGCTGCGCGATATGGAAGACAAGGGGCTGCTCACCCGCAAGGTGTACGCCGAGGTGCCCCCGCGCGTGGAGTACACGCTGACCGAGACCGGATACAGTCTGAAGCAGATACTCGACTCCATGGTCGCGTGGGGCACGGACTATCAGCGCAGAAACGGGTGAGCGCCATGCGGTCGATGCTGCCTGATAAGGACGTCCGCGTCCGGAAAATACGCATACCCACCCCGCACGGAAGTATTCCCGCGCTGATCCTCTCGCCGCGCACCGCGCCCGCGGACGCGACTGGGGTGCTGTGGATCCACGGCGGCGGATACATCGCCGGAATGAAGGAAATGGTGCACATGTCGCGCGCCGTTGATCTGGTGAAGAAGTTCGGCGCGGTGGTGCTGTCTCCGGGATACCGGCTCGCTCCCCTCTCGCCGTATCCGGCGGCGCTGGACGACTGCTATGCGGCGCTTATTTATCTAAAGGAGAATGCGGCCGCACTCGGCGTCAGGAGCGATCAGCTCATGGTCGGCGGCGAGAGCGCGGGCGGCGGGCTGTGCGCCGCCGTGTGCATCCGCGCGCGGGACAGCGGCGAGGTCAGCGTCGCCTTTCAGATGCCGCTCTACCCGATGCTTGACGACCGCGACACCGAGTCATCGCGAGATAACCACGGCCGCGTCTGGAACACCCGACGCAACCATCTCGCATGGTGGCTCTATCTGCGCGGGACTGACCGCGCGCAGCTCACGCCATACGCCGCTCCGGCGCGGCTGACGGATTTTTCTCATCTGCCGCCCGCCTATTCGTTCGTCGGCGACGGCGAGCCATTCTACGCCGAGGCCGTCCGCTATTTCGAGCGGCTGCGCGCCGCAGGCGTTCCGGCAGAGCTGGATGTCTATCATTCTGACATGCACGCCTTCGACATGATGCGCCCCGACGATGTGCTCAGCATTCAGGCGGCTGAGGCGTTCAACACGCGCTTCGCCGACGCGCAGGCCCGCTTTTTTACTCCGCAGCATGAGATTCAGGAGGAACGCCATGATTCGTGAAATATGCAAAGCTGAAGTCTTCCTCGCCCAAAAGGCCGAAGCCGCCACGGCGGACGATCTCAACACCGCGCAGGACCTTCTCGACACGCTAATCGCCCACAAGGACGGCTGCGTCGGCATGGCGGCGAACATGATCGGCGTCAACAAGCGCATCATCGCTTTTGAAAATGACGGCGAATACATGCTCATGTTCAACCCCGTCATCGTCAAAAAGTCCGGCCCCTACGACACCGAGGAGGGCTGCCTGTCCCTCACTGGCACGCGCAAGGCAAAGCGCTTCCAGACCGTCAAAGTCCAGTGGCAGAACGAAAAATTCCAAACACGCCTCAAGACCTTCACCGGCTGGACGGCGGAGATCATCCAGCACGAGATCGACCACTGCGAGGGGATCGTCATTTAGACATCAGGAGGTGCATCATGCTCAAGCAGCTCAAATACTTTCAATCCGTCGTGCGTCTCGGGAGCTTTTCCGCCGCGGCGGAGGAAAATTTCATCTCGCAGTCAGCCATCTCCCAGCAGGTGCAGTCCTTGGAGCGTGAGCTGGGCTTTGCGCTGCTCGTGCGCAAAAATCGCTCATTTTCGCTCACGCCTGCGGGCGAATACTTTTACCGTAAGAGCCTGCTGCTCACAGCGGACTGCGACCGCATGTGCGCCGAGGCGGCGAAGATCGCCAAGGGCGAGGCGGCGAATTTGAAGATCGGCTACCTGCGCACCTATGCAGGGGGAGAGTTCCACCGCGCTCGCGGCCTTTTCGGCGAGGTATCCCGACGTCAGCGTCTCCATCGCGTACGGCAGCCATGGGGAGCTGTGTGATATGCTGAGCGAGGATCGGGTCGAGATCACGCTCAACGATCAGCGCCGCTTGTTTTCCGACGCCTACGAAAATCTGATCCTTGCAGCCCGGCCCGCCCTGATTGAAGTCTCCGCCCACAGCCCAATCGCGCAAATGGAGGCGGTCGCACCGGCAGAGCTCAAGAATTTTCCCTGCATTCTGATCGCCCCGCCGCCGGAGCGGGAGGCGGAGCAGGAATTCAGCCGCATTGTACTCGGCTTTCCAAGTGAATTCCTGTATGCCGAGAATCTGGAGGAGGCGCGCCTTCTGGTCGCGGGCAGCAGGGGATTTCTTCCGCTGGAGGGCGGCGAAAGGCAGGCAGCCGAACCGCTTGCCCGTGTGCCGCTCGTGCGAAACGGTGCGCCGCTTCTTCGCACATACTGCGCGTTCTGGAAAAAGGAGAACGCGAACCCCTACGTGCCGGAATTCGCACGGCTGCTGAAAGAACAATTCGATACCTGACCATGTAAGGAAGGCGTAACCGACGGCTCCGCCTTTTTTCATATCAGTTTTTCTTATAGAAAAGCCACAAAACCGGAATTGATACCCACGGCGCGGCGGTTTACAATGGTAGCATCAACAAAAACCGTGCGCCGCTTTTGGCGCAAAGAGATAAGAAAGGAGCGAAACAATGGCAGCATTGATCGCATTTTACTCCCGCGCGGGAGAGAACTACTTCGGCGGCGCGTACCGCCGCATTTCCGTCGGCAACACCGAAAAGGTTGCTGAGATGCTCGCGGATCTGACCGGCGGCGAGCTGTACAAAATTGAGCAGGCCGAGCCCTATTCAGACGACTACAAGACCTGTGTGGCGCAGGCGCGTGAGGACTGGCAGAAAAACGCCCGTCCCGCGGTGTTGGATCTGCCCGATGACCTCGACGCCTATGATGAAATTTACCTCGGCTACCCCAACTATTGCAGTACGATGCCGATGGCGGTCTACACCTTCCTCGAGCACTACGACTTCACGGGCAAGACCATCCACCCCTTCTGCACGCACGAGGGCAGCGGCCTTTCCGATACCGAAAACGACATCCGCAAGGCTGCCCATGGCGCGGCGGTCACGAAGGGCCTCGCCATCCACGGCAGCCACGTGGACGAGGCGAAGAGCGCGCTTGCCCAGTGGGTTGAGGAGTTCGCAAAATGAAAAAGCTCCTGATCGTTTACTACTCCTGGTCGTGCGGCAACACCGAGCGCACCGCAAAAGCGTTGCAGAGCGTCGCCGGCGGCGACCTTGTGCGGCTCGACACCGCCGTGCCGTACTCCGGCAGCTACAATGATGTGGTCGATCAGGGGCAGCGCGAGGTGAACGTGGGCTTTGAGCCGGAGCTCAAGCCGCTTCCCGTCAACGTCGCCGACTACGACGTCATCGCCGTCGGCACGCCGACATGGTGGTACACGATGGCTCCCGCCGTCAAGACATTCCTGCATGGACAGAATTTTGCAGGCAAGACCGTTGTGCCGTTTATGACAAACGGCGGCTGGCCGGGCCGCGTCATCAAAGATATGAAGGCCGCCTGCCCCGGCGCGGATTTTTCCTGTGATATGCAGGTGAAGTTCGACTCGAACGGCGGCGACCGTCTGGAAACGCCGGAAAGCAGGATCAACGCCTGGGCGCAGAGCGTCAAGGCGCTGCTGTAAGGAGGAAAACGATGAAAAACGTCATGTTATGGGCCGGTGCCGGACAGATCGGCATGGCTATCGCCCGCCGCATGGACGCGGGCTGAAGATCGTCGTCGGCGACAAAAAGCTCGCAAACGCGCAGGCCATCGCTAAGACAATGAACGAGGCGGGCTTCGATGTCACACCCGTCGAGATGGCCCTCTCGAGCCGCTCGTCCATCAAGGCCCTCATTGCCGGGGGCAGAGGTACGGCGAGATCAAGATGCTCGTCAACGCTGCGGGTGTGTCGCCCAGTCAGGCGCCCATCGAGGCGATCCTGAAGGTCGGCCTCTACGGTACGGCGGTACTTTTAGAAGAGGTCGGCAAGGTCATCGCACCGGGCGGCGTGGGCGTGACGATCTCGAGCCAGTCCCTCTGGCGCATGCCCGCCCTGACGGCGGAGCAGGGCGAAAAGCTCGCCACCACGCCGACGAAGGATCTGCTGTCCCTCAACTTTTTGCAGCCCGAGAACATCCGTGACACGCTCCATGCCTATCAGATGGCGAAGTGCTGCAACGAGAAGCGCGTCACGGCGCAGGCGGTCGAATGGGGCAAGCGCGGCGCGCGCCTGAACGACATCGCCCCCGGCATCATCGTCACGCCGCTGGCACTCGACGAGTTCAACGGCCCGCGCGGCGGCTTCTACAAGAACATGTTCGCTAAGTGCCCCGCGGGACGCCCCGGCACGGCGGACGAAGTCGCAAACGTCGCCGAGCTTTTGATGAGCGACAAGGGCGCGTTCATCACGGGCTCGACCTTCCTCATCGACGGCGGCGCGACCGCGAGCTACTTCTACGGCCCGCTGCGCCCCGAAAAAGCATGATTTTTCCCTCTCTCTCTCAAAAAAGCGGCAGAGCCGCCGGAGGATTCCGGTGGCTCTGCCGCTTTTTTTACTCAAATCTGCTCCTCGCATTCTGTCTTGATCGTCTTCACACCGAAGAGGAAGTAGACGAGGTGGCAGAGCCACACAATAGCGAGAATAGTGCAGGGAATGTAGAGCGCTTTTCGCAGCATCAGGAAAAAGCCGACGGCCATCAGCAGCGTCACGGACATCAGGATGCCGGCCTTGGTCTGCGCGGTCATGCCCTTTTTCTTCACGAATGAGTCGAGGTGTTTTTGATAGAGCTCTGTGCCGAGAAACCATGTGTGCAGCTTTTCCGACGAGTTTGCAAAGCAGAACACCGTCGCAAGGAAGAACGGCACCGTGGGCAGCACCGGCAGCACGATGCCGACGCAGCCGAGCGCAAGGCACACGCAGCCGAGGATCAGGAAGAAAAGGCGTTTCAGCTTCATCGGTTTTCTCTCTCCAGTCTCTTTTTTTCGCGCTTTGTCTCCACCACGTGGCGGATTGCGGCGACGGGGTGATAGAAAATCATCCGCGGGCCGGAAAAGCGCATCACGGCGCGGATCTTTTCACGCATGTCAGGTTTGTAGCAGTGCACGCGGCAGTTGACGCAGAAGGTCTTCGTCTCCATGAACGGGCAGTGCTCGGAGCGGGCGCGGGCGTAGTCGTTCAGCGCCGCGCACTCGGGACAGAGCACGCCCTTTGTGTGGTGATTGCGGTGGCAGTAGAGGGCGATCATCTGCGAGATCATCTTCTTTTCGCGCTCGCGCTTGGTTTCGATATCCTTCATCAGCTCATTCTCCCGTGCTCGACGGAGTAGACCGTGTCGGCGATGCGCATGGTCGACGCGCGGTGCGACACGAGCACGACGGTCTTGCCCGCGCACTGCTCGTGCAGCGATTTCAGGATGACCGCCTCGTTCAGGCTGTCGAGATTGCTCGTCGGCTCATCAAGGAGCATCAGCGGCGCGTCGTGCAGAAACGCGCGGGCGAGTCCGAGGCGCTGGCGCTCGCCGCCCGAAAGCGTGTCGCCCAGCTCGCCGACCGGCGTGTCGTAGCCCTGCGGCAGCGTCATGATGAATTCGTGCACGGCGGCCTTTTTGCAGGCCGCGACGATCTCGTCGTCCGTCGCGTCGAGCTTTGCGATGCGGAGGTTATTTTTGATGCTGTCGTGGAAGAGATGCGTCTCCTGCGTGACGAAGCTCTCCATCTCGCGCAGATTCCCCGTGTTGATGCTGGAAACGTCCGTGCCTGACAGGCGGACGCGGCCCTTCTGCACATCCCAGAAGCGCATCAGGAGCTTTAAAAGCGTCGATTTTCCGCTGCCACTGCGGCCCACAATGCCGACGACGCTCCCCTCCGGGAAGCGGACGGAAACGTCGGAGAGAATGTCCTCTCCGCCGTAGGAGAACGTGACGTGCTCGGCCTCCGCGCCGGTAAATTCGACCTCTTTCTGTCCGCTGACCTCGTCGACCACGGGTTCTTCATCCAGAATGTCGAGTACGCGGTTGCCCGCGGCGAAGGTGTTTTGCAACGTCGCACCGAGATTTGCCAGCGCGACCGTGGGGCCGAACGACGAGAACAGCGCAAGGCCCGCAATGAGCGCCCCGTCGAACGTCAGCTCTCCGCGCTGCACCAGCGCCGCGGAAGAAACCAGCATTGCAAGGTCGAAGAGCAAAATGGCCGTGTTCGTGATGCCCATGTTCTGGCCCGTGAGACGCTTGAGCTTGGCTTCCTCTTTGGATAGCGCATCGGTGCGCGCATCCATCTCGGCGCGGCGCTCTGCGCCCCGATCGTACTGAATGGTCTCGTTCAGGCCGCGCAGGCTGTCGAGCACGAAGGCCGACAGCGCGCCCGACTCCGTGCGGAATCGCATCCCCGTATCGCCCGAGCGGCGGGACGTGATGAGCGGGATGACCACGCCGACGCAGACGTAAGCCGCGAGTGCCAGAAGGCCAAGCAACGCGTGATAATGCCCGATGAACAGACACATGATGAGCGTGAACAGCGCCGCGATGGCCGCGGGCGAGATCGTGTGCGCGTAGAAGACCTCGAGCAGCTCAATGTCCGACGTGATGACGGAGATGAGGTCGCCGCGGTCGCGGCCCTCGAGCTTCGCGGGGCAGAGACGGCGCAGTGCGCGGAAGACCTTGTCGCGGATCAGCGCAAGCAGCTTGAAGGCGATAAAGTGGTTGCAGGACTGCTCGGCGTAGCGGAAGACGCCGCGCATGAGCGCGAAGAGCAGCACACAGACGAACGTCGTCTTGAGCGCGACGGGCGTTGCGAAGCCGAGCAGGTCAAGCACGGCAAAGCCGCCGAAGATCGTGATGAACGCGGCACAGAGGTGTGCGAATGATGCTGTTATTGGTGAGGTTATGAGTGAGGATGTTATATCTACAGCTTCTAATACTAACAGCTATAAGATGGACGTAAAAGGTATGAAGCAGGTGAAATGGCCGGGATTGAATCATGCGCGACTAGGTGGTGTATTCACTGATGAAAGTAATTGTGTACTTGGTATATTCATTATGTCCGTAAGTCATACGTATTTTGACTTTTCTATAGGTGAGTGTGTATTCTGCGATGTACCTAGCGGTGCAAAATGGTTTTATTTTACTTCTTTTCGCGACATTGGTGATGTGGAGTGTCTTTCTGTGGATAGTGCCAGCATTGAGGCTCTTGAGCCGGAATGGATTGAACATACAGTAGGTGATAATGACAGTCTTGTAGGTGTTTATCCTATTACTATTGACGGTTTGAAGATGCCACGAAGTCTTTCTGGCGAGGTACGCTCAAAGAAAGGTAATGGTACATCCACTACGTCAGGTGAATGGAAGTACGATAGTAGTGGTAATCCTATTGAGATGCCGATTGCTACCTTAAACTACACAGCAAAGGATTTCCAGAATATTTCCCGTTTGAGAGGTGCAGGTTACCAATTGCAGGATTATGAACAACACAAAGAGATTAGTAATCTTTGGTGGGCATTAAACGGAACAACCAACGAACAATCTGTAGTCGGTAATGGAGGACATGACGCTATTTTAAATAAGCTGGATTCCATTGGCATGGCAGATAGTAGTAATGCTGGCAATTCCCTTAATTCTATACTTGGTTTGAAGCATTATGTAGGCTGTGATTCAGAGTGGATGGATTATATTGCATTTAATATCCCAAGTTATGAAACATTCTACAAAGCAAGATGTATTGATACTGATAGTTCGTATCCTTCGGATTATATAGCCCATATTTATGATCCTGTGAAAAAGACTGAACGTACAGTGAAATCAGTTGAATCTTCCAATGCAAATTGTGTGGTACGCTTGGTACATGGAGCAAAATGCGATATTTTGCCAAGCAGGGTTCATAATGCAGATACGAGTAAGTATGTTACTCATTATGCGGCTGGTTATTGGATCAATAGTAGCAAAGGCCGTTGTGTTTTGCGGTCTGGCGACTTCTCGAATGCGAGCAGCGGTCTCGCTTATGCGTACGCGTACTATGCATCTTCGTACTCGAA
>OHBM01003161.1_pt1 | contig 10286 bp, 3 predicted proteins | sample 1577251 | NCBI WGS metagenome assembly OHBM01 (sample SAMEA3541557, study PRJEB24748) | human gut metagenome | biome: human gut; feature: human-associated habitat; material: faeces | place: China | collected 2012
AGACCAACCGAACAGACCAACCGAACAGACCAACCGAACAGACCAACCGAACAGACCAACCGAACAGACCAACCGAACAGACCAACCGAACAGAATGTATAGTTAACTTGGTTGGTGCAGTTGAGACAACTGCACCCCCTTGTAGTAACTGCACCCCCTTGTAGTAACTGCACCCCCTTGTAGTAACTGCACCCCCTTGAGAGACACCTGCATCCCTTTGATGGACATCTGCTCCCGAAATGTTAAAGATGTTAATATAATAAAAACGAAATATCTGATTTATATCTTTTTCACAAAAAATGCGTATTTTTGCAGAACAAATGGAAGCGTACTAACCATACTCTCCATTCTCTAACTTTTTACAGACATACATTCGTTTAAGAAAAACTGAATCAATTTACTAAATACAAATCTTTATGGCGAATTTTTCCCGCAAAACATTGACTCTCGCAGCAGGTCTCGTACTTTCTGTGATGAGCGCTAACGCACAGCAGATGCGTGAAGGTTATGTAGAAGCTGGTAAGAACACTGGCAGCGAAAACTTCCACACCCTTATTCAGGGTTGGACTCCTGGCAGCCAGGTGACAGCAGACGACAACTTCTATATCTCACGTGTAAAGCCACGTGCTCGTTTCCGCAACGAGGCTACTCAGGTGCGTCTTGATCTCAATGCGAAGAACGACAAGAAGCTCATCGCTTGGATTCCGGTAAACAACTCTGACTTCAATGCACTTCCTAACGGCGTATTCGACTCAGAGGTATTCTCTATGTGGTCGTACGTTACACACTGGGGCAACTGGACATCTCCGCTCGGACGTATCCCGGCTGCTTTCCTCGACGTAGCTCACAAGAACGGTGTAGGTGTATCAGGTGTAGCTTCTATTCCTAACGCAAGCCTTAGCGCAAGCTGGGCAGCATGTCTTAAGGGTCTTGCTTCTCTGGATGTAGACAAGGTTTCTAAGTTCTTCCAGTACTATGGTATAGACGGTATGGGCTACAACTCTGAGTTCTACGGCGGTGGCGCTTATGTTAAGGGCGTTCGCACATTCCACGCAGCCCTCGTTAAGAAGATGTTGCCGGTTAACCCGATCTTTGAGAACTTCTGGTATGACGGTACAAACGACTACGGTCAGGTTTCATTCGACGGTGGTCTCGGCAATCATAACAAGGAGACATTCGGTGACAAGGACAACGTACGTACATCACTCTTCTTCAACTACAACTGGAACCGTGGTCAGATTCCTTCATCTGTAGCATTCGCAGAGAAGCTCGGTCGCGATCCGCTCGATATCTACTGCGGTGTGAACATGCAGGGTGGCGAGCCTGGTGGCACATCATGGTCGTTGCTGCCTGATCAGCGCGTTTCTATCGGTCTTTGGGGTGCTCACTCACAGAACATGTTCTGGGAGAGCCGTGCAGAGCTCGGTTCGTCTGACGAGATGAAGCAGTTCGCTTACCTCCGTCGTACTGAGTGCTACTTCGGTGGCGGCAACCGCAACCCGGTTATCACTCCGTCTGTTGTTGACAAGCATCAGTACACAGCATACAACCCGACTTGGCACGGTATGGCTGCATTCATGACAGCACGCTCACCGCTGAGCTGGGATCTCGCAGAGGAGCCGTTCATCACTTACTTCAACCTCGGTAATGGTAAGTTCTTCAACCTTAACGGCGAACGCAAGGTAAGCTCTCCTTGGTACAACGTAGGTATGCAGGACTACCTGCCGACATGGCACTTCTGGTTCGCTAACAAGCTCCTCGGACGTACAGCAGCTGACGTTCCGGCTGAGGGCCTCGACGCTCAGTTCGTATGGGACGACGCTTACTTCGGAGGTTCTACACTCAAGGTGTTCGGTACAACAGCTAACGAGTATCTCCACCTCTTCAAGACAAAGTACGCTTTGAAGAAGGGCGACGTTATCACTGTTCGCTATAAGCTCAACGAGGGCGCAACCGACCTCGACCTCGTTCTCTCAGCAGAGGGCAGCGAAGACAAGGGCGTAGCTTACAACCTCTGCAAGACAGAGCGCGTAGCTGACGTTAACGACTGGGTTAAGCAGACATTCACAGTAGGTTCTGACTTCGACGGCAAGACTCTTGCTCTCGTTGCTCTCAACTTCAAGAACGCTAAGAACCTCGACCTCATGCTCGGCGAGTTCTCTATCGTTCGTGGCAACTACGTTACACCGGCTACTCCGGTTATCGACGCTGCTAACACCAAGATGCTCTACAACAGCAAGGCTGGTATGGACGCTAAGATTATCTTCAACATGCCTAACACTAAGGCAGCTGGCGAGCCGTGCTACAACCTCGACGTTAAGACATCTCACTTCCGTCTCTACGCTCAGGAAGAGGGTAAGGAGCCGATGCTTATGGGTACAACAACCTCTTGGGCTGGTCTCTACTACTCAATCCCGGTTGAGAAGGTGAACAGCAAGGTACGCCTCGGTGTTTCTGCAGTAGCTCTCGATCACAAGACAGAGTCAGAAATCGCTTGGAGCGACTACATGGAGCCTGCTTCATACGTTTACAACGACGATATCCAGAGCAACAAGAAGACTATCAAGCCGAACGAGGAGTTCACACTCAGCTACATCGACCCTGAGCACCCGGCTGCTAAGTGGGAGATCGTTAAGGACGGCGCAGTAGTTAAGAGCGGCGAAGGCAATTCTTGGACAGTAGCACTTCCTGAGACTGGTAGCTACGACCTCAAGGTAACAGGCAACGAGTACGGCGAGGATGGCGCTGCTAAGGAGACAACACGTACATTCGCATCTTACATCCAGATTACAAGCGAGGGCACAGGTGCTCTGCCTGAGATCTACTCTCTCACAGCTAACGGTAGCAAGGATGAAGTTTCTATCAAGACTGGCGAGAGCGTTAAGATGGCTTACACAGGTCGTGCAGCTGACGGTGCAGGCTCACAGGGTCTCGACCTTCAGGAGAAGCGCTTCGGTGTTGCTGCAGCTGATCTCGGCCTCGTAGGCAAGAAGTCGTTCTCTATCTCGTTCTGGTTGAAGATCAACAACCTCAAGGAAGGAAAGTCAGCTACTCTCTTCAATGTTTACAACAAGCAGGATGGTTGGCCTAAGACCGACTGGGGTTGGACATGGTCACAGATCAGCCCGAATGGTGGTTCTGAGGGTATCACATTCCGTGGTTCAGACGCTACATCAAACAAGGAGCTCCAGTACAAGTACGATAACACCAAGTTCCCTGTAGGCAACTGGGTACACGTAACACTGGCATTCGATTACAATGAAGCTGGACAGTTGCGTTCAGATATGTACATGAACGGTGTTAAGCAGACTGTAACAGAATGGAAGCGTTTGCAGGGTGGAAATCCTGTATTCGGTCCTGCTACATATGAGCCAACATACCAGGGCGATGTTTACAGCATCACAAACGGTATGTACCTCTGCATCGGTGGTCCGCTCTTCGACCGCTACGGTCTTGACGGCGTAATCGACAACGTAGTAGTTTGGGATAAGGTTGTGACAGCAGAAGATGTTAAGGCTGCTATGGGCGACCTCAACGCTAACAACCTCCCTGCTGGCGTGAAGGCATTCTGGGACTTCGAGAAGCAGGCTACTGACAACCACTTCTCAGCTGCAGGTTCACTTGCTGGCACAAAGGCAGGTATGCAGGATATGGTTGCAGGTGGTGGCGAAGGTCAGGCTACTCTCCAGTGGATTGAGCCGACTTACATCGCAGGTTCTCCGTTCGTATCTGGCGAGACATACAAGGTAGAGACCAAGCCGTCATGGACTGCTAAGAATGCTACATTCGCTGACATTACAGGTAACGGCGAGGCTGGTTCTGCAAACGTTTCGTTCCGCACCGGTGGCGACTACGACGTAACTCTTACACTCTCTAACGCTCTTGGTAAGGCAGAGAAGACATTCTCTGTAATCAAGGTGGCTTATCCTACTGGCGTTGACGCTGTAGAGGGCGCAGAGATGAAGGCTTACACAGTAGGCGAGGACGCAATAGTAGAGTTCGCTGAGGCTGGCGCATACGAGGTTAGCGTTTACACAACAGCTGGTGAGCAGGTTGCTCGCAAGGCTGCTCAGCTCAACGCTGGCAACGTGGTTAACGTACACCTTGCTAAGGCAGGCATCTACGTGCTTAATGTGAAGAAGGACGGCAAGACCGTTCGCACTGTGAAACTTATTCGTAAGTAAAATAAATCTATAAGTTGACGAGTAAACGAGTAAATATATAGACGAGTGAACGAGTTGACAAGCAGACAAGCTGATTATATACCTTATATTATATATAGGTGTGCAAAAAGCTCGTTTGCTCGTCCACTCGTCCACTTGTATAAAAACATAGCATACTTGTATACTCGTCAATTTTGCGCTTTTAAATACCTAATCAACAAAACAATATCTAAATGAACAACAAAAAGACAACACTCCTCGCATCCATGCTTCTGTGTGGCTGCGTGTTCGGTTACGCTCAGCGTACTCCGACTCATCCGTTAGACATCCAGGACAAGGGCGACCAGTACCTCCTCGAGAACATCTGGAACTGGGAAGCTGGCACACCTCCGCGCGAGGTAAGCGAAATGGACGACCAGTTCTACATCTCACGCGTTCGCCCATTGCCGCGCATCGCTGAGGCTGACGACTATCAGGCAGAGGTTAGCAAGCAGGCTAAGCCGGGTCGTAAGATGTGTCTCTGGACTCCGCTCGACGACCCAACGTCTTCTTGGAAGGCTCTTCCACGCTACTGTTTCGAGGGCGACAACTTCTCAATGTGGTCATACATTAACATTCACGGTAACTGGACAGCACCTTGGTTCCGCGTAACTGGCGGTCTGTCTGACGTTGCTCACAAGAATGGTGTAGCGGTAGGCTGCGTTGCTTCAATTCCTTGGGCTGCAAGTGTAAACGTTTCTGCAGCAAGCGGTTGGGGTAAGACCTTCGGCGAGCTGACAAAGAAGAACTCTGACGGCACATACAAAAACGTAGAGCGCTTCGTTAAGATTCTCAAGTACTACGGCATCGACGGCGTTGGTGTGAACTCTGAGTTCCATGCTAATGCTGCTACAATGAAGCAGATTCAGGGCTTCTTCGCTGCGTGCCACAAGGAGGCAGAGAAGATAGGTTGGAAGTTCCAGCTCCACTGGTATGACGGTACTAACGACTACGGTGCCATCACATTCGACTCTGGTCTTGGTGCTCACAACAAGAATCAGTTCGGTGATAAGGACAACATCGTTACCGACATGTTGTTCTCTAACTATAACACCGGTAACGGTGCTCTCAAGAACTCTGCATCAATGGCTAAGAGCCTTGGTCGCGACCCGTACGACTACTACAAGGGCTTCGATATCCAGGGTCGTGCGCTCCACTCTTCAAGCTCTAACTGGAACGACCTCAACGACGTAGAGGCTTCAGTAGGTTTCTGGGGTGCTCACTCACAGGGTCTTATCCACCAGAGTGCTACCGACTACGGTACATCTGACGTGGCTATCCAGCAGGCTTACCTCGACAAGCAAGAGATGGTGTTCAGCGGTGGCAACCGCAACCCGGCTAACACTCCTGACATCCTCGGATGGAGCGACGTCGTAACACTCGCCAACGGTAGCCTGAAGGGCAAGTTCCACGGTGTAGCAAGCTACGTAACAGCTAAGTCTACTATCCAGCAGGTTCCGTTCGTAACACGCTTCAACCTCGGTAACGGTCTTACATTCAAGAACGAGGGTGAGGTAACGTTCAACCACAAGTGGCACAACATCGCTACTCAGGACTACATGCCTACATGGCGTTGGTGGATCGTTGACGGCAACGAGAGCGCAAAGAGCGCCGACCTCGCTCAGGCTGAGCTTACATGGGACGACGCTTACTGGGGTGGCTCTTGCCTCCGCCTGAAGGGTCAGACAACAACATCTCGTGTAAAGCTCTTCAAGACCTTGCTCAAGATAGAGCCTTCATACAACATCTCTCTTACATATAAGATGAGCAATGAGCTCGACACACACGCTAAGTTGTTCGTAGCTCTCAAGGGCAAGCTCACAGAGTACAAGGAGATTGACATTCCTGCAGCTGAGAAGTTCGGTCAGTGGACAACATTCACCACTACTCTCGACAAGCTCGGTCTGAAGTCGGGCGACGAGATCGCAATGATCGGTATCCGTCTCGACAACACTGCTAAGGACTACAACATGCTCGTTGGTGAGCTCGCAGTTCGCAACCCGCAGCAGACATTCGCTCCGGTTGCTCCGAAGATTAAGGATATTGATGTTCTCCGCGGTAAGGACAAGACTTGCGACTTCAAGATCCGCTACGCTGCTAAGGAAGAGACCGGTGGCGAGAAGACATACAACGACGAGGTAGATACATGGTACTACGAGATCTGGTTCCAGCAGAAGGGCGAGAAGGAGCAGTACCTCACAGCTACAACATCATGGGCAGCTTACGTAATCGACGCTCCTATGGTAGCCGACCTCGAGAAGCGCGACTGCCGCTTCGGTGTACGCGCCGTTTCTCCTGACGGTTTGCAGAAGAGCGAAATCTCTTGGAGCGAATACCAGAAGGTTGAATACGACACACCGTCTACAGAGGTAGCTATCGACCGCCAGGTTATCAAGCCGAACGAGCAGTTCAAGGTTTACTACGAGGATCAGTTCGCACCGAACGCTCAGTCGTTCCGTCTGCTCAATGCACAGACAGGTGTTCAGGTAGGCGAGAAGTACTCAAATTGCAACCAGTTCACAACTTCTGTACCAGAGGTTGGCGTTTACGACCTTGAGGTTGTTGATGCAGAGGGCAAGACAGAGACATTCCGCGGCAAGGTTATCATCTCTCCTGAGAAGACAGGTGCTGTGCCAGTTGTAGAGACTGTAACTGCTGACAAGCAGACAGCTGAGACAAACGAGGAAATCAAGCTCAACTACACCTCACGCGATGGTGAGGGTAAGGTATCTCGCGGTCTTGTTGTAAAGGACCCGAACATGCTCTTGATTCCGGCAGATGTAACACTCGACGGTGGCAACAACACAAGCATGGCTTACTCTTACGCTCTCTGGGTTAAGGTAGACAACTATGCTCACGACAAGCAGGGTACAAACCTCATCCAGAAGAACACTATCTCAGACAAGTGGCCGCACAACAACTGGGGTGATCTCTGGGTACAGGTTCGTCCGCAGATTAACGCTGGCGAGCACGGCTGCAACAGCAACCACCTTGCAAACGAGGTATCATTCAATACATTCGGTTGGACAGCTCACGACAACCCGAGAGAGTCGATGATGTCAACAGGTTACGCACTCAACCCGGGTGTTTGGAACCACATCGTTGTTACTCAGGCTTCTGACAAGCAGCAGAAGATCTACTTCAACGGCAAGTGTGTAGCAGGTCCTAACAACTTCTCTTCTTCTTCACTGCGTGAGAACAGCTCTGACTCTCGTATCAACACTTCTGAGCACGCTAACGTGTTCATCGGTGGTGGCGGTGTTTACAAGGCAGGTCTGAACGCAACTATCGACGAGGTTCAGGTTTGGAACAAGCCTCTTACCGACGCTGAGGTAGTTCGCGCAATGCAGGGCTATGCAGCTAATGAGATTCCTGAGGGACTCATGGGCTACTACACCTTCGAGGAGATGGACAAGAGCGACTCTACATTCGTTAACCTTGGTAAGGCTGGTGCTCAGTACAAGGCAAGAATGGTTGTGATGAACGGCTCTGGCGGTGAGAACACTTCTACAGCATCTTACAAGACAGTAGGTGCAAACAACGAGGTAACAGGCTATCCTGGCATCGAGGGTACACTCGAGGTTAAGACTTCACACACATGGCAGCTCAACGGCGGTCGCATCTCTTCTGAGGACGACAAGGCAGCTGTCGTAACATTCGCTCGTCCGGGCGAGTATGAGGCAGGCGTTAAGCTCACCAACTTCTGGGGCGAGTCTGAGAAGGCACTTGAGAACGTACTCGTTATCACAGGTGTTGACGCAATCAACGACGTTAAGGACGCAGCAGGCTTCTCTGTTTATCCTAACCCGTTCGTAGAGAGCGTAAACCTCCGCTTCTCTGAGGGCGGCTTCTACACTATCAACATCGTAAGCGCAGCAGGTGCAGTGCTCCAGAGCAATGACTTCCGTGCTGATGCCGGCGAGACAGTGAACGTAGCTGTTCAGGGTGGTAAGGGCATGTACATCGTACAGGTGCTCAAGGACGGCAAGCCGTTCAAGGCTCTCAACGTAATCAAGAAGTAATAACAAAGAATAGTGAACCGGCGTGCGGGCGAACATGGCCACGAGGTGGCAGCCGCGAAGGGAGAAGATGCGGGCCGGGACGGTCAAATTGACCGTGTCGGAGATTTCAATAACTTGCGTCATCTCCGGTGTGAACTCTTCCGCGTTGCGCTTGTAGATTCTTCCAACAGAACTCTCGTCAGAATAGCCCAGAGCGCGAGCCAGTTCCACGGAACGGATCCAAAGGCTGTTTTGATGGGGGATGGGGGCCAGGGTGACGTTGTTGAAAGTCAGGGCCTGCGACATGGTGAACCTCGCTACAGTTTCTCATTCTCCTTTCGTTTTGGCCCAAAAGGAAAAGGCCGGGAGCTGAGAACCGCGTAGCGTGCTTGGCACCATAGAATACCGAAGAATACTTCTCTATTCCGATAATATCGCTGAAGTCAACATTGAGCAGCACGTGCACGCTGGCATCAGCCATATCCTCGCTCCACAAGAACTCACGCAGAGGTGTTCCTGTTCCCCAGAGCACCACCTTGTTGTCATAGATGCCATAGAACTCCAGAGCCTTGAGAATTCGCTCATGCGAGTTGTTGCCGTCCACGTTTCCCTCGCCTATGAGGGCACGGAGCTTGTCGGTAGGGTTAATGGGGCGCTTGTTCATATCCACCTCGATACTGTGCCAGTCGCCGTCGTGAATGAGCTTGGCAAGATATATCTTGCGCATCATGGCTGGCATCACATGACTGTTCTCCAAGTGGAAGTTGTCATTGGGGCCATAGAGGTTGGTAGGCATCACGGCGATATAGTTGGTGCCATACTGCAGGTTGTAGCTCTCGCACATCTTCAGACCTGCTATCTTGGCAATGGCATATTCCTCGTTGGTATACTCGAGTGGCGAGGTGAGGAGCACGTCTTCCTTCATGGGCTGTGGTGCATCCTTGGGATAGATGCAGGTAGAACCCAGGAAGAGCAACTTCTTCACGCCGTGCGAATAGGCATTGCTGATCACATTGCACTGCATCTTCATGTTCTGCATGATGAAGTCGGCACGATAGAGCGAGTTGGCCATGATACCTCCCACGAAGGCTGCTGCCAAGACCACAGCATCGGGCTTCTCCTCATCGAAGAACTTCTGTACGGCATACTGGTCTGTCAGGTCGAGTTCCTTGTGCGAACGGCCTACAAGATTGTGATAACCTCTCTTCTCGAGGTTGTTCCAGATTGCAGAACCCACCAGTCCGTGGTGTCCTGCAATATAAATCTTAGAATCTTTGCTTAATGACATATTTCTATTTTTATCAAGAATTTTCTTATCTCTATTTTTTATTTAGTCAAGAATTACAGGAATTAGAGATATACAAATATCCATATTTAAACCTGCATTAACAAAGAAAATTCTTATTTATTGAAGTTTCGCAAGTTTTGTGCCCCACACGCCCTGAAGGGGCAGAAAATCGCTGGCCGAAGGGTAAAGCAAAGGTAAAGGGCAGAAGCTCTTAGCCCAGGGCAACGCCCTGGGTTATCATGTTCGCAAACTTGGCGCCCTGTAAGGTAGGGTGTTCAAAATCTATTATTTTTTTCGACACGTTTTTTTGCACCGAAATACAAGTTAATTCGCACGAAATCAACGTGTTAAGAATTCAAAAATGTGACATTTTTTAGTTCTGCGCAATATTCGTATCGATAATTATTGAATATCAGTTAGTTGAACCGATTATTCTACTAAAAAACGTGCCAAATTTTAAACGGATTTTGAACACCCTACCTGTAAGGGCAAAAGCTTTAAAACTCCAAACAAAACTTAAGGCTTTTTCCCTTACAGGGCTTTAGCAATCTTTCCACTGTTATGCTGGATTCGACATAACCCCGTGTCAGTCAATAAAATCGACGTGAAACCACTCTTATAGAGCCCAAAAGTATAAAAAATCCTTAAAAGATTGTTTTCTTTTAGGGATTCTTTTGTAAATACCAAAAATATTTGTAATTTTGCACCCTGTTTGGAATAGGTATCAATTAACGAATTAGAAAATTAAAGATAGAAATGTCTAAGATTTGTCAAATTACAGGTAAGAAGGCACAG
>OHBM01003163.1_pt1 | contig 10284 bp, 7 predicted proteins | sample 1577251 | NCBI WGS metagenome assembly OHBM01 (sample SAMEA3541557, study PRJEB24748) | human gut metagenome | biome: human gut; feature: human-associated habitat; material: faeces | place: China | collected 2012
AGAACGTGTTCGGCGGCTCCGTGCCCAAGAACTACTTCCCCGCCGTGGAAAAGGGCCTGCGCGAGAGCTGCCTGCACGGCGTGCTGGCCGGCTATCCCGTGGTGTTCCTGAAGGCCACCCTGGTGGACGGCTCCTACCACCCCGTGGACTCCTCCGAGATCGCGTTCAAGCTGGCCGCCAACCTGGCGTTCAAGGCCGCTCTGCCCGAGGCCAAGCCCGTGCTGATGGAGCCCATCGGTGAGCTGAAGGTCACCGTGCCCGACAACTACGTGGGCGACGTGATGGGCGACCTGAACAAGCGCCGCGGCCGCGTGATGGGCATGAACCCCACCGGAGATGGCGAGACTGTGCTGGAGGCCGAGGTGCCCATGGCCGAGATGATGAGCTACGCCATTGACCTGCGGTCCATGACCCAGTCCCGCGGTACGTTCACCTTCAACTTCGTCCGCTACGAGGACTGCCCCGCCGCAGCTCAGGAGAAGGCGATCGCCGCCGCCAAGGCGCTGGCCGAGGCCGAGTAAGGGATATACGACAAGCACTGAAAAGCGCCCGTCCGGAAAGAGCGGGAGTCATAAGAAAGTAATATCGCATTTTTATAGGAACGGCGTGGCTTCGGTCACGCCGTTTCCTGTTTCAGCAGTTCTTCCACGGGGATAAAGCCCACAAGGTCATAGGAAATGCGGATGCCCTGATGCCGCTTGCCGCTGGACTTGTCCGGGGCTTCAATGTAGATTGCCTTGACAAGCTCCCGCAGCGCATACGGGGTAAGCTCGTCTAAATCCTCGTATTTGCGTACCCGCTGGATAAACTGCTCCAAATTTTCAATCTGTCGTTCCTGTACTTCGATTTCCTGCTGCAAAGTCTGAATTTCCTCTTTAAGCTGTGCCTGTTCGTCCTCATAGGTCTTGCTCATCATAGAAAACTTTTCATCTGTGATGCGCCCCGCCACATTATCCTCGTAAATGCGGATAAACAGACGGTCAAGCTCTCCCAGCCGCTTTTCAGCCTGTGCCAGCCGCTTCTTGTGTCCACGGATCGCGGCTTCGCTGGACAGCCGGAGCTTCTGCTCCATGACGGCACGGAAATGATCCTCATACCGACTGACATAGGAAATCACAGTTCTCATGTGCATCCAGACCAATTCTTCCAGAACAACCGCACGGATAAAGTGTGCCGAACAGCTTCCCGTATTGCTGCGGTAGTTGGCGCATACAAAATGATCCTGCCGCTTTTCAAAGTAGTTGGTGGTGCAGTAGCGCATTTTTGCTCCACAATCAGCGCAGTAGACCATACCGGAAAACAGACTGCTCTTGCCCGTCTTTGTCCTGCGGTGACGCTGCTGGCGAATTTCCTGCACCTTGTCAAAGACCTCCTGCTCAATGATCGCCGGGTGGGTATTGTAGAAAACTGCCTGCTTTTCAACGGGCGTTTCCCTCTGTTTCTTATCCCAAATAGAATTGGTATAGGTCTTGAAATTGACGGTGCATCCTGTGTATTCCCGCCGTTCCAGAATGTGAACGACCGTGTTGGTGTTCCAATGGTACGGATCAGCGGTTTCCGGGCTGGGTGTCTTGATGCCCTCACGCTTCTTGTAGGCGGTGGGGTTAAGTACCTTTTCCTCCTGCAAGAGCTTTGCAATCTGCATCGGGCCTCGCCCTTCCATGCACAGCTTGAAAATGCGCTTGACTACCAATGCTGCCGCTTCATCCACAACCCACTTTGTCTTGTCCTCCGGGTCTTTACGGTAGCCGAATGGAACATTGACGGTCAGAGGAACGCCGCGTTCGCCCTTTGCCTTATTGACAGCACGGATCTTGCGGCTGGTGTCTTTGGCGAAAAACTCGTTGAACCAGTTCTTAATGCCCGCAATATCGCTGTCGGTACTGTTGGGGTCGATGGTGTCAAAATGGTCGTTGATGGCAATATAGCGCACATTGTACTTTGGGAATGTGAAGTTGATATACAGCCCTGTCAGCGAGGAATTACGCCCCAGTCGTGATAGGTCTTTCGTACAGCAGACTGCCACTCTGCCCGCTTCGATTTCCGCAAGCATAGCTTGGAAGCCGGGGCGGTCATAATTAGTGCCACTGTACCCGTCGTCCACGAAAAAGGTTGGGTTCGGGAAACGGTGCTCCTTTGCGTATTGGAGCAGGATCATTTTCTGAGACGAGATTTGTCAAGGGCATTTTACCCATATTGTAAAGACAAATAAATTTGCTAATGATTCTGCGAAACGCCAAGCAAGCCGACTGTATTATTGCAGTCGGCTTGCAGGTTACTCAATATTAAAATATCGGCGGCTTACATAATAGCAAACATTTATACGCTCCAGCCAAGGCTTTCCTGCTGAATGGTATACAGCCTTTTGTAAAGCCCATTTTGCTCCATCAGTTCACTGTGTGTTCCTTGCTCTATGACTTTGCCATCGTCCAGCACGATGATTTTGTCGGCCTTTGCAATGGTACGGAGTCTGTGTGCAATAACAAGAACGGTTTTCCCCTGTATTAAGCGGCCGATCGCCTGCTGAATACAGGATTCACTTTCCGGATCAAGGCTGGCTGTTGCTTCATCCAAAAGTACGATCGGAGCGTCCTTTAGTAAAGCTCTTGCAATGGACAGGCGCTGCCGTTCACCGCCGGAAAGGGTACTTCCGTTTTCTCCCAGAACAGTCTGATAACCATCCGGCATTTTGTCAATAAACTCATCACAGCGCGCAGCCTTTGCCGCCGCAAGCACCTGTTCTTCGGTTGCGTTCATATTTCCTATTTTAATGTTATTGTAGACAGTGTCGTTGAAAAGTACCACATCCTGAAATACAAAGGACATGTATTCCATCAAGTGTTCCGGATCAAGCTCTTTCACGTCAATGCCGCCGATTTCCACCTGTCCTTTATTGACATCCCAAAAGCGTGCAATCAGACGGGAAAGCGTGCTCTTGCCGCTTCCGCTGGGGCCAACCAGAGCCGTGATTGCGCCTGCTGGAATCGTAACATTCACATTTTTTATGGTTTCCTCGCCCTGCGGATTATAGCGGAAGCTGATATTTTTCAGTTCGATATCATATTCCTTTACTGGTTTTTCAGTATCGCCTTCCATCGGCTGAATATTCATCAGGGTTCTCATTCTGCGGATGGCAATCTGATGATAGAATAGCTCCGGCAGCAGAGTCAGTTCTGTAATAATCGGCCCGTAAATTCGGGTGACGATCAGCAGGCAAAGCAGCATTGGGACAAGCTCAATTTTGCCGTTCAGGAGCAGAGAAGTTCCCGCAAACACGGTAAGCCCGATGCCGGATTGCACGAGCATCTGCGCGCCTGTCACAAAAACCCCCGAACCAAATTCAAATTTAATTGAAAGGTTTTTCATGGTGCGCAGCGCTTTTTCCAGAGCCTGAAACTGCTGACTGTCCAGATTGCAGGCTTTCACCACCTTGATTCCCTCAATGTATTCCTGAACCTGTTCGGAAGCTTCCAGTTTTGCCTGCGCATGCTTTTTTCCAAGCCGCTCCTGAATCCGTCTGCTCGCAAAAATAATGAGAAAAGCAACCGGCACGGAAATAAAAATAGCGAGTGCCATACGCCAGTCATAGAAGGCAAACATACTGCAGACAACCGTAATCGTGATCACATTGGAGATAATCTGCGGATACACATGACTCAGTACATGTTCGGAAGTGGCTACATCGCCCATGAGATTTGTCGTAAGCTCCGAAAGGTTTTTGGAATTAAACACGCTCATAGGCAGTTTGCGGATGTGTTCTGCCAAAGCAATCCTTGTATTTTCGCTTTCCATGTAAGAGGCTACATAGGTCTTTTTATAGTCGTTTTTGTTGCAGAGAAATACGATTACTGCGCCGATGATGCCGAGTCCGAAATAAATCCACATATTTGTCCATGAGATGCTCCCGCCGGTAAACGGTTTTAGAAGTTCCATGACGACCTGAAGCATCACCATAGCTGGAATAAACATGGAGAAATTTGTCAGCGTGCAGGCGGCAATCGCTTTTTTTAAGTCCCGATAGCCTTTGTCTGTCAGCATCAGCGCATCCTGAACGGTTGATTTTTTCTTACCCATTGACCGGCACCTCCTTTTCCATTGTCCAACTGGCTGTTTCATTGTAGGTTTTCCACATAGATGCGTACCGTCCGCCTTTTTGCAGGAGGGCGTCATGGCTGCCTTCTTCCGCTACACGCCCGTTATCCATCACAATGATATGATCGGCGTTACGAACTGTGGAAAGGCGGTGTGCGATGATGATTACCGTTTTCCCCTGCATCAATTTTTCAAACGCCTTTTGAATCAAATTCTCATTTTCAGGATCGGCAAAGGCGGTTGCCTCGTCCAGCACTATCACAGGGGCATCCTTTACAATGGCACGGGCGATAGCAATCCGCTGCTGCTCGCCGCCGCTTAAATGGATACCCTGTTCTCCGATGACCGTATCATAGCCATTTGGCAGCGCCATGATAAAGTCGTGGCATTGGGCGGCTTTCGCGGCCGCCTGGATCTGTTCATCGCTGGCATTCTGGTTCCCAAGCCTGATATTATCACGGATACTCTGTTTGAACAGATAGACATCCTGAAATACGAAGCTGACCTGTTCCATCAGATATCGGCTTTCCATCTGCCGGATATCCACCGAGCCAATGGAAACAGTACCCTGATCCACATCGAAGAATCGTGGAATGAGATGGGCAATCGTACTTTTTCCGCCGCCGGAAGGTCCTACAATCGCTGTTACTTCGCCCTGCCGTGCATGGAAGCTCACATTGGAAATCGCCTGTTTTTCTTTGTCTTTCTCATAGGAGAATGACACATTTTCAAACTTGACATCATAGCGATCCGTTGTTTTAGGAACCGGCGGCTGTTTCAGTTCCGGCTCAGCCAGAATCTGATCCATTGCCTCTACACCGTTGGCAATCCGCATGGCATCGGAGTTGACATACATGATTTTGGAAAGAATGCCCGCAATGGACGGTACGAATACCAGATAAAAAATAAAGCGTGAAGCAAAATCCTTAAAATCCCCGGTATTCATGCCGATCAAAATCCCTACCGGTAAAAGGAGAAGATAAATATGGTTGATAATCGTCATAAAAGCGGACATCATGTTTTCCCAGCTCAGCGTATATGGAATGACCACAGAAGTATATTCTTTGATGGTCTCGTGCAGCCGGTGAAAGGAATAAACAGTCTGCTTGAATGCTTTGACGACTGAAATTCCACGGATGTACTCTACTGCGGCGTTGTTCATGTTTTCCAACGAGTGCTGGTACTCATCCATCATTTTTCTGGCGCCTTCCCGGCCGTAGGCGATACTCTGAATGATAAAAGCAATAATTACTCCAACAATTGAGGCCAGGCCGAGCCGCCAGTCCACACTCAACAGAATCACAGCCATCACAACAGGAGAAACAAATGCGGCTACAATATCCGGAAGCTGATGCGCAATAAATTTCTCGACATTTTCAATGTTCTCATCCGTAATTTTCCGCAGTTTACCGCTTCCGATCATCACATGAAATCCAAGAGGCACCTTTGCCAAATGGGAAAGGAAATTCACCTTTAACTCATATAGCGTGCCGAAAGCCGCCAGATGGGAACACATAAGGGCTACAAAATACAGAAGAATATTCGCCGCAACGCCGCCCAGTGCCATCCAGCCATAGGAAAACAGGCTGGTCTGTCCCAATGCGCTCAGGTTCGGATATACGGCTAAAATCTGCCGGATAATAAAATAAATTGCAATATAAGGGATAAAGCTGGCCACCGCCGCCAGTGAGGACAAGATGACAGAGGCAATCACCAAAGGCTTTTTTGTCATTGCCAGCTGCATCATCCTTCCCATCTCCGTTTTGGGCTTCTGCTTGCTCATAATTCCTCTTCACTTTCTTCCTGTAATAGAAATTCTTTTTTTACTCTTGCTTTTCCTCTGCTGTCAAGGGGATAAAATGCTTTGACTGTTCCATGGTCAATATGCAGTACACAGGTACAGCAGGCCATGATAAATTCCAGATCATGGGTAATCACAAGAGATAACTCCGCCTGCCGGGAAGTATCCCGGATTAAAGTACATGCGCAGCGCATACTTTCATAATCCAGCCCGCTGGTAGGTTCATCGTAGATCAGGATTTTCTTTCCCGCACACAGTGCACTTGCAATGGCAACCCGCTGTTTCTGCCCTCCGGACAGTGCCAGAGGATGGCATTCCGCAAGTTCGGCAATCCCCATCTGTTTCAGGATGTTTTCTGCCTGTTCCGATTGTTCCTCCGGAATATTCAGAGTCACTTCATCCCGCACACTCTCCGTAAACAGCTGGTGGTTTACATCCTGCATGACCATATAGCTTTCTTTCAGGCGCTTTTTGGCGTTTCGTTCTGTTCTGCCATAAAAAACCTTGCCAGTATGTTTCCGGATTCCGCAAAGGCACCCGGCAAACGTTGATTTTCCAGCCCCGTTGTGACCGATCACCGCAACAATCTCTCCAGCAGGGATTTGTAGGGATTTGATATGCAGCACGCTGTGACCGGATACTTTACACTCCAGCTTTTGAAACGTAAATTCATGCTCAGGATGTTTCAAATGCACTGCTTCACTTTCCACCTGCTTCAAGTCCAGCGCCCGCAGTCCCATGGCCGAAATCTGTGCCGGGCTGAATGCAAGAATCTCTTCTCTGGTATATACGGAGCGAACTTCGCCCTGATCGAGCCAGATAAAGCGGTCGGCAATATCCAGAAGGTAATACAGACGGTGTTCGGAAATCACCAGTGTTTTTCCTTCCGCTTTCAGCTTCAGCAAAACATCTTTCAGTTGCTGAATGGAAGCGGGGTCCAAGTTGGAAGACGGCTCATCCAAAACAAAAATATCCGGATGAACCGCATAAACGCTGGCGCATGCAATCCGTTGTTTCTCACCGCCGGAAAGCTCAAAAATACTCCGGTTCAGCAAACCGTTCAAGCAAAAATGGTTCGCCGCATCCGCGATTCGTTCCAGCACATCTTCCTTGGGTAGTCCCTGATTTTCACATCCGAACGCCAGCTCCGATGTTGTATCCACATTAAAGAACTGGCTGCGGGGATTTTGAAATACCGAACCAACATGCTGTGAAATTTTAGAAAGCTTCTGTTTTTTGATTTCTGCTCCATCAACGGAAACGTAACCCGACAAAACTCCTTCGTAGTAATGTGGAATGAGACCGTTAATCAATCGGGTGATCGTTGTTTTTCCGCAGCCGCTTCGTCCGCAAAGGACAACGCACTCTCCGTTTTGTATAGTTAAATTGATATTTCGGATGCTGTGTGCGTTTTCGGGGGCATTATCATATTGGAAGGTAACTTGCTTTAATTCAATCATACCATCCCTCCCGTTGCAGCAATTACAAAGGAAAACAGGATCAACAGGAAATCCTGCGTCCGCAGCCTTATATCCTCAATGCAGGTACGTTTGGTATCAGCGTCCAGTCCACGGGAGAGGGAAGCCGCCGCCAGCTCGTCAGAAATCGTAGCGGTTGACATCAGCAGCGGCACCATCGTATATTCCAGCGTCATCATTGGCTTTGTCAGCACAGAACGCACAGAAATGCCAATCCCCCGAAAACGCATGGCGTCCCGGATACTGTGCCACTCCTCGGAAATCGTCGGGATGAAGCGGAACATAACTGACAAGGGTATGATCAGTTTATTTGGCAGATGCATCCGCTCAAAAGAAAGCATAAACTCGCTTACAGAAGTAGTTTTCATCAGCAGTATTCCTGCCATAAAAATCGGGAGCATAAGCCTTCCCAGTCTTACAAGAGAAAAAAACAGTGCTGCAAAGCCGCCGCTGACTTTTAACGACAGTGTCCAGTCCAACAGAAGCATAATGAGGAATGCAGCAGTAAATTTTGCGGAGGTTTTTATTCGCCTATTTAGTGTCAAAAGCAACGCCATCAGAACAAAAGTGGTTGCCTCCAGCCACAGGGGTGGGAACATCAATGATGATATTCCCACCCCGAAGAGCAGCGCAAATTTTGTGCGGGCGTCGATTCGAAGGATGGGCTGCTGGGCAGCTTCAATCAGCTGCATTAAACCACACCCGCCTTTTGGAAATGTTTTTTCAAAAGCTTGGAACCAATCAGTCCACCAATCAGACCGCCCAACATGGCGATTCCAATCAGAACCAGAATAATCCAGCTCGGGGTGAACTTATCCAGCGTTGCGGCATAGTCGGCCCCATAATAAGCTTCGCAGGACTGAAGAAAAGCCGGTTTGGCGTAAGCCAGCATCCAGAAAGGAGACATGCTGGAGCAGGCAAAAACAACATAGCTGAGTATGTAGGATTTCTTGGACTTATGATTTCCTGCGCGGGCAATCAACTCTGCTACAATTCCAAGAGCGAGGCACCAAATCAGAGATACCCACACACCGCCAGTGGAAGTGAGAAGTCCTACAGCCACCGAAAGAATCAGAATTGCTCCGGTTTTTGGTACTTTCATAACATACATCATGTAAATGCACCCTAAAATGACCGAGTTTACAAACGGAGCGATGAGATAAAGGATGGGGACAAACCCCATAACAGTCACCACCGCAAACAGTACCACCACATAAAGGGCGGCGAAGGCTCCAGCAACGATCAGGTCTTTGGTTTTCAGCTTGTTGGTTTTGGTACTCATATCTTTCCTCCTAGATTCTCTTCACAACAGTTAGCAATCGCTAACCGCCGCAGTAAATAAAATGTCGCATAAATCAACACGACACATGGTTAGATATATCTAACCTATAGCTATATCTAAAACAAGAAAATTATACCCCCATTTTTCTCTCAAGTCAACCCCATTTTGCTAATTCAACTTGCAATATCTTCAAAAACGGGAACAGTGTGTTACCGTTCCTGCGCACTTTTTTCCTTTTGAAAAGTCTGCTGCTCCTTATGCGCCAGCCGTACCAGTCTCCGCACATTCTGCCGTTCAGCATCTTCGTCCAGCATCCGGGACACCGCTTTTTTGCTGTCAAACATCAGCAGCAGGTTGTACTTCTCGCCGTAAACCTGCTGTACTCGGTTCTCCGCTTCCTGCTCCTTGCCGGGGCGGATGGCCTGCCTTGTTTCATACAACTGCACCGGGTTGAAGCCCTGGGCCTGCTCCCGAAGCCCGGCATACTCATTCAGGGCAGCGTCCAGCTCGGTGGAATATTTCTGCCCCTGTTCTTCCAGCCGTTTCAGGCTCTGCTTCATGGTAGCAATGTCTTTGGGAAATTTATCGGCGACATCGTCCTCGGTATATGCCAGCGACGCCAGAAGCAGATTCTTTTCCGAACGCAGTTCCTCCAAATCCTCTGTCAGTGCCGCAATCTTTGCCGCCAGTTCCCGGTGTCGGAATACATGGACAGCGGAAAGAGCCTTTTTCTCGGAAAGCAGGCTGCGGCGCTCTTTCGCCTTATCCCGAATATCCTTTGCCAGCTGATTGTACTGTGTGAGGGCAGGGCGCAGCGTATTTAGCGAAGTGTTTAGGCGTTCCTTGCCCTTGCGGAGATACCCCAGCTGATAGCAGAACAGCAGCAGATTTTTGCGCCATGTTTTCCAGAGACTGCAAGACGGCGCCGCAGTTGCAGTGTAAGATTCACCTGGGTTTGCGTTGAACATATTGCTTACTCCTGATCAAGGTTATTGTAAAGAAAACAGCATGTGGAATTTATCAGGGCATTTGCAGAACCTTATCATAGAGAAAATGTCGGAAGCAGTCAACGCTTCTTCAGAAAAATTCAGAAAAATTTTACAGGGTGTATTCTTGACAATGCCAGAAAGACAGTGTATCCTACCCTCAAAAGGGAGTAGCTGGCACAGCTTTGTGTATCCGTCAGCGTCAGTACGAGCCGTTTGGCTCCGCCGCGGATTGAAAAGGCGAGACTTTTGTATCAATGGAAAGACATTGACGCAAAAGGGCTCGCCCTTTTTGCGTCCGTTGAAAGGAGTCACGGAACATGAAACATGAAAAACAGGTTTGGGAAAAATCCCGGATGGAACTGTTCAGGGGGCTGGGCTGTCAAGAATCAGGCCTGACACAGGCGGATGCGAAGAGTCGTCTGGAGAAATACGGTGCCAACGAGCTGCACGCTGGAAAGCAGAAAAGCGTTTTGCAGATATTTCTGGGACAGTTCGCAGATTTTCTGGTGCTAATTCTGATTTTGGCGGCTGTCATTTCCGCCTGTATGGGCGATGTAGAAAGCATGATCGTCATTCTGACAGTCATCACCATGAACGCAATTCTGGGCACCGTTCAGACCGTCAAGGCAGCCGCGTCACTGG
>OHBM01003164.1_pt1 | contig 10284 bp, 9 predicted proteins | sample 1577251 | NCBI WGS metagenome assembly OHBM01 (sample SAMEA3541557, study PRJEB24748) | human gut metagenome | biome: human gut; feature: human-associated habitat; material: faeces | place: China | collected 2012
TCGATAAGGACATGAAGAAAAAAGACCTGTGTGAAAAGGCGGGTATCAGCCCAGCGTCAGTTACCAAGATGGGGCGGAATGGGCATGTCACCACGGAAATTCTTGTGAAGATTTGTACGGCACTGGATTGTGGTATTGAGGATATTGTGGAGATTGTACCAGATGAGAAGTGAGTCCGGCTTTTCGGACAGATAAAATGAGAGAATAAAGCAATCCTGTAGAATTATAAGTGTGGATTGAGATAAGGCGAGTGGATAGTATGCTTTTGACGACAAAAGAGATTGCTCTCAAATGGGGCGTTTCTGTAACTTGGGTTACAGTGCTTTGCAAGAAAGGTAGAATTGAGGGTGCCATACGTGAGGGCAATAGATGGTATATCCCAGAAGATGCAAAAAAGCCGGAAGATAAGAGATCCTGTAAAAATGCACCAGCCAAAGCGCGATTTAGATTCATTGATTTGTTTGCTGGGGTTGGCGGGTTTCATCAAGCCATGAGATATCTCGGCGGCGAATGTGTCATGGCAGCTGAGATCAATGAAGAATGCAAAAAAACATATCGGCTCAATTATCATACCGAAGAAAAAGAAATTCGTGGAGATGTAAGAGAAATTGATCCTACAACCATTGCGCCTTTTGATGTTTTGTGTGCAGGTTTCCCTTGTCAGCCTTTCAGCAAGGCTGGCGCACAAAGAGGCTTTCAGGATAAGACCAGAGGGAACTTGTTCTATACTATTATGGACATCCTTGATGCTCATCATGAAGTAAAGTTTGTTATCCTTGAAAATGTTCGTAATTTAGCTGATAAAACCGAAAATTGGGATATCATTACTTCCGAATTAACGCAGCGCAATTTTTATATAACCGAAGAACCAATTATACTATCCCCGTCTGATTTCGGGATTCCTCAGATTCGAGAACGTGTATATATCCTTGGAATCCGAAAGGATATCCGCAATGAGAAAATTTTAAGCAATGGCTTTATTCACAAAACCGATCTGCAATTGGAAAAGCATCTCAAAAAATGCAAAATGGGAGATGCTTGGACAATCCTTGAAGATAATGTGGACGATACATATATAGTCTCCCAAGAGCAGGAACAGATGATTTATGCATGGGATGAGTTTAGAATCGGAACTGGAATTAAGGTGATCGGTTTTCCGGTTTGGATTGATAGTTTCGGAGTTGGAATAGATGATGACGATGAAGTATTTCACTCGCAGGGATACGATGATATGCCGTCATGGAAACAGAAATTTTTGCGGCATAACAGAAAACTCTATCTCGATAATAGAGCGTTTATTGATGATTGGGTGAAAAAATATGATATGCTCAGCAAAATTAAACTGTATAAAAAGTTTGAATGGAATTGTGGAACGGATGTCACTGATATTCATGACTGCTTAATTCAAATTCGGCAATCTGGAATTCGTGCGAAGAGGCCAACATTTTATCCTTCGCTTGTCGCAATAGTTAATACCCCGATAATCTGGGATAAAAACAAAAAGCACTTCAGGAAAATTACTCCAAGAGAGGCTGCAAATCTACAGAGTTTCCATGGCGGATTTAAGTTTCAAGGAACGGATGCAACGCAATATAAGCAACTTGGCAACTCTGTAAATGTACGCATATTAAAAATTCTGGGTGAAAGCTTATTTGCACTGGCTAATAATGGATGGGATGGTGAATTAGATGGCAAGGCGCATTAATATTCGACCAACAACCAGCGTTTACGCCACATATAAAAATATTAGATACGATCCATGGACTGCGATCGCAGAGTTTGTAGATAATTCGACACAGAGTTACTACGACAACAGCAAGAAACTCAATGCGACTAAGTACTGGGATGGGCTTACTGTTGATATCGAATATAAACGCGATAAAGTTAGTGGCGATCATCTTATCATAAAAGATAATGCTTATGGCATGGATTTTCACGATTTTCAGCGGGCCATTATGTTGGATAGTCCTCCAAGGAGAAAATCCCGCAGCGAATTTGGAATGGGATTAAAAACTGCTGCGTGTTGGTTTGGGAAATGCTGGAGTGTTGAATCTGTCGCTCTCGGCTCTGGTATAAAGTATAGAACCACTGTAGATGTCGAAGCTCTGAGTAAATACAAAAATGAAGAGATTACTGTAGAAGAAATCCCGTGTAGCAAAAAAGAACACGGAACGATTGTTACGATTTGGAATTTAAATCGCACGCTTTCTGGAACACAAATCGGAAAAACTAAAGATCAGTTGCGAGGAATGTACCGGACTGATTTGCGCTCAGGCGAAATAAAAATTCTCTACAATGGTGTTGGATTAGTTTACGAGACTCCCAAGGTACTTACTGAAGTTTTGCCCGATGGCAGTGAAAAGGTGTGGAAAAAGAACATTGATATTTCTTTTGACTTTAATGGAGAGAGCAAACGCATTTACGGGTTTGTCGGTCTCCTGGATGAGGGCAGTACGTCAGGCGCAGGATTTACTCTAATTCGGTATGGTCGTGTTATTGTTGGTGGCTACGAAAATGGATATCGGCCTGAAGAGATATTCGAAAAATCCAACTCTTATGTCTATCAGAGACTCTTTGGAGAGTTGAATCTTGATGGATGGAAAGTAACGCAGACTAAGGACGCTTTCGATTTATATGGTGGGTTGGAGGATGTATTAATTGAAAAATTAAAAACCGAGTGTGAGGATTATAGAAAAAAGGCTAAAGAATACCGTAAACGCCCAAAGGTTTCAATCAATAAAGGAATTGATACATTGGTGAACACCTTCTCTAATGCTGGTGTTATTGACGATGTTGTCGTTACACCGATTCCGGAGAACATTGATGTAGAAAATTCCTCAACAGCTATTTCACAGCAGATAGATGGAGGAGCGGATATTTCAGTTGACATTACACCAGATCCTACAGATATTGAAGTTGAAGGTGCAAATGGGAAACGGATTGTCTTTTTCTGTAATGGTGAGCAATACATTTTCAATTTTATCTTGAAAAAGGATGATCCGAATAGTCGATGGCTCAATATTGCAATGAGTGGAGATGAGTACATTGTTGAGTGGAATATTCGCCATATGTTCTTCAAGCCGTACATTAACGATGAGCACTTTCTAACCATCATGGAGCAGTTTACATTTGCTCTTGCTTTGTCAGAAATCGAGGCCATGCGCCTAAGTGTGGATGGAAAAATTGATCCCAGTAGTATCAGAATGAAAATGAATGATACTCTCAAGGCTGTAATTACGGAGGGACATTAATGAACGATAGTATTGGAATGAATTACTGTGCGCCAGATGCAAATGTATGGGCTGTCAATCTTGATGGACGATATATGTCTGCCGTGCAGAACTACTTAGTGGCCGATGGAATTCCTACGGATGGTGTTACAAAGATTGTCTCAAACGCAGCTCAGACTCTTTCGTATTGTCCTGACCCAGAAGGAATTGGTAAGTGTCAAAAAACAGGTATCGTGATTGGAAAAGTTCAAAGTGGAAAGACCTCGAACTTTATTTCAATTACAGCACTGGCCTTTGACAACGACTATGATATCGTTATTGTCCTTGGTGGAACAAAGAAACCCCTTGTAAAGCAAAATCGAGATCGCATAAAAGAGTATTTTTCCACCGCTAAAGATGTCCTTGTCCTGGATACAACCGATTTTAAAGATCAATTGACCGCACAAAAAATGCATCAGTTCAGAAAAATGAATAAAAAAGTCGTAATCGTTGCATTAAAAAGTCCGACGCAAATCAACTACATTGCAGATAATATTTTTTCCGATTCGGTTCTTGCGGAGAAACCAATTCTAATTATTGACGATGAGGGCGACGAGGCGTCGTTAAATACGCTTGTGAAAAAAGGTAAGAAGAGTTCGACATATAAAGCCATCGAAAACTTAAAAGAACGGTTAGATCGCCATTGCTTTTTGTCTATTACAGCGACTCCCCAAGCAAACCTGTTGATTGATACATTAGATGTCCTATCCCCGGACTTTGGCATACTCGTTGATCCAGGCAAGGGATATTGTGGCCTTGATGTGTATCATAGCGATACCACATATACAAGGAAAATCCCAGATAGTGAAACGTCTCTGCTTGATGATGGTATTCCCCAGTCCTTCATTGATGCAATCTCAATGTTTTTCGTTGCCTGTGCAATATACAAGAATCGTGGTATGAAGCCGGGCGACAAATTATCTATGCTAATTCATCCGAGCCAGTTAAAGGCAGATCATGAAAAAGCTTTTAAAAAAGTTGAAGGACTGATCAATGACTGGTGTCAAAAGTCCGAAGATAAACGGGACATTGCATATAATCCGCTGAGAAAGATACTGGTTGCAGCTTATAATGAATACGAGAAAGCAGGGGTCGAGGGACTTCTTCCATTTAATTTATTGGAAGACGATATCATTCAGGCAATGAATGTATGTGGTAGGCACAAAGTAAATGGCGATAGCGTTCCCAAAGGCGCAGATGAAATATATGACTATAATATCTATGTTGGGGGCACTATGTTGGGTCGTGGACTCACGCTTAAAGGTCTTGCTATTACATACATTATTCGAACCGCAAAGGGTGTATCTACAGTAGACACCGTTCAGCAGAGAGCTCGTTGGTTTGGGTACAAGATGAAGTATCTGGACTTGTGTAGAATATTTGCCGTGGGCAAAATAATTAGGGAGTTCCAAGAGATTCGAGATCACGAAGAAGACCTCTGGGAAACAGTTAGGGCGGCCAAATGCCAAGGAACAAATTTCAAAAATATGGCTCGAATCTTTGCGCTTAGTGATGATTTGAAAATGACTCGTAGTTCGGTGGCAAAAACTGAAAATTATACATTTAAGTTCTGGAACAAGCAAAGAGAATTTCAGGATATTCAAGAATATGTCGAGAGTAATAAAGCAATTTTGGCCGCGGTGCGCATAGAGCATGAACACCAAATTGTCATCAGACAATTTGGCGAGGGTGCGCCATTTGTGATTATTCCTGGTGTGGAATTCGGTTATGTGAAAAAGCAGATTTTTGATAAATTCTGCTTTGCTACTAACGAAAAGTTCAATAGATCAGTTGTTGATAAACTTGCTATTTTGCTTAAGCGCAAGGGATTGCAGCCAAAGGTAGATATTATCTGGATGCGAGATGGAACCTTTTCAAAGCATGCTATCGACTGTGGGCATATTCCCAATTATAGTGTTGGCCGTCGCCCGCAAAGTCTTAACAAACCAGCGATATATCTTGGAGATGATTATCAGTTTATATCGGCAGATACTATGCAACTTCAAATTCACGAGATTCAGGATATTGTGACTGGTGTTGATAGTCCAACATTAGCGTTCTATATTCCCAAAAATGTAATTGAGAAATTGACGAATCTGGTGATTCAAGCAGAATGAGGTAATTGCATGGATATAGTTGAGCTTTTCCGGAATCACTTTGACAAAGAAAATTCAAGCGACCATGATTTTACACTTATAGAGTATAGTTCCAATATTATGGTTGGTATGGATAGTTTTCGGTGTGTTTGCGTTGTTGTCAAATCATCAAGCCCTTGCAGATTTCCAATTAAACATAAAACTCAGAAAATGAGTATTGAGTGTAATATGAAAGTCTGTTACGAATTGAATGGTAAGATGCATGATGATATTGTCCACATTATTCGATGCTTATCAGAACTCCCACGAGAAAAATACCTGTTCCTTGAACTGGCGACCGTGTTAATCCATGAAAGTGGAGAATCTGAAGAAGCTATTATGGAAACATTTAATACCTTGCGCACATTTTTTAATGACAAAAAAGAGCTTTCAGATAATGAACTGATTGGACTATATGCTGAACTATACACAATCTATAGTTTTCATGAATCTTTAGAAATTGAAAAGTATTGGCAATCAAGGGATCGAATGAAATTTGATTTTTCGATTTCGGAGAAAGTTAAACTTGAAGTCAAAGCAACCGTAAAGAATACACGCACGCATCATTTTCGGCACGAGCAGTTGATGACAGAGGTATACAATATATTTGTCTTATCGTATTTATTGCGCTATGATGACGAGGGCCTTTCGCTGTATGACTTGCTTTTACTTTGCAAGGAATTTATGTCTAAAGACGCAAGAAAACTAATGCGTCTTAATTATGTGCTAAAAAATGTAGGAGAAGATCGCCTTAAATATATGCGGTTCAATCGCGCCTACACAGATGCAAATAGACATATCTACCGTGCGGAAGATATTCCAAAGTTTAATCAAAATACACCCAGAGGCGTAGCTAATGCTGAATATGATTGTATTTTAGACAATGTGCAATTTGTCGAAGATACGCTGTTTATCGATATCGCAAGGTCTACTTTAGCGGGGGGATAAAATGTTTAAGACATATGATTTGTTTGATCATCGCAACATAAATGATTTGATTCCGGAGATTATTTATTATTACTTATTTCAAGGACTTAGTCTTACTGCTATCGAGTATAAGTTATTTAAGACAAATGACTATCATGGCTGGTTAAGTAAAACCTTTTTAAATTACTATGGCATAGATACTGAAAAAGAGAATAAGGGAATCTATGCGGATAGAAGCGTTCCCGATGTAGTGGACGAACTTTATAAAAGTTCCAATATTGCACATGTAAGGGTGGCAAAACTACTAAAGGAGAAGTATTTGTAATCCTACGGCTAATTGAAGATATTGGGTGGGAAGTTATATGCCAAACTATTTAGAATATCAAAAGTCTATTTCAAAAGAATTACTATCTATCAAAGACCGACTACGGAACTTTATTGATGACCACCACTGGCCAGAAGACGGAAGATATAAGGAAATAATTTTGACTGATATACTTCGAAAGCACCTGCCTAAGAGCGTATCTGTAGGTACGGGATTCGTAATGGGAGAACAAGGACTTTCAACTCAGGTCGATATTATTATATATCGGAATGATTTCCCCGTAATGTTTCGACAATCTGATTTTGTCATTGTTGTTCCAGAAGCAGTCCTCGGGATAATAGAGGTAAAATCTCGCATTACAGGGGCAACACAGTTGACTCAAGTTATAGATAAACTTTCAGTTGCCGCAGAAATCGTTTGCAAACCTATTTTTTCGGGCATCTTTTCGTTCGAGGGGTATGATGGGATATTAAACCGAAATGTAAATCAACAAGTGCGCTCTACGCTAATTAGAAGTAATGGAAAAGCAAACCATCTATGTATAGGTGAGAATTGCTTTATAAAATACTGGCCCGAGTATGCTCCTACACGAGAGAACGCAAGGTCACGTTATAGTTTTTATAAAATAGATGATTTGGCATTCGGTTATTTCATATCAAACCTGGTTGAAGACGTGTATATAGCAACAGTGGGTACAAATCTGCCAGAGACCTTGACATCTATGTTCTATCCAATTGAAAACACCAAAGAGGCCTACAAATTAACTGAAGTTTCAATGGAAATGTAGATTTCTATTTACCTGTTACCCGTTGGTTGGGGTTTTGTTAATATGCGAGCCCGCACCACGGGTACCCCACATCCCCAATAGCGGCTGAAACTATGCGTTTCAGCCGCTATTTTTCTAAAAAAGTTTCAGTGTAAGCGTCAAATGGGTAGAAAAATGGACCGACTCAACGAGTACAGTCCATTTCAAATCAGGAGTTCTGTTGTAAAGAATGGCAGTCTGCCGGGGCGTTGGCTGGCAGGAACTTGTCCGCCCAGCTGTCGTCCCTGGCGGCCAGAATCGGCGCGTTGGTCAGCAGCCACGTCAGATAGCGGTACGGATCCAGCCCACTTTCTTTCGCCGCTTCAATCATGCTGTAGATCACGGCGCTGCCCTGTGCGCCCCAAGGCGTGTTGGCGAAGAGAAAATTCTTCCGGCCAATCACAAAGGGTTTTATGGAACGTTCGGCAAGGTTGTTGCTCAGCTCCAGCCGTCCGTCCTCCAGTACACGGATCAGATACGGCCACTGTTCCTTCAGATAGTATATGGCTTTGCCCAGCGCAGATTTTGGCGCAGCGCTGGTTCTTTCTGCCCATGCCAACAAAGCGTCCATCACGGGCTTGGACCGTTCCAGACGCTGCGTATATCGTTCTTCGGGTGGCAGTTCTGCTAATTCCTGCTCAATAGAAAACAGTCTGCTGCAATACGCCTGTCCCTGCAAAGCCGCAGCATTTGCCTGGTCCTTCTGCGGCAGGGACTTTACCGCCTCGTCAAACTTGCGGCGCAGATGCGCCCAGCAGCCAACCACACGGATGTGCTCCGGCAACCTGTGGTAGCCGGGGTATCCGTCCGCATGGAGCCAGCCGGAGAACTCCTTGAGAAAAGTCTCGGCGTTGCTGGCCTTTCGGTCGGGCCGGTACTCATAGAGGATCATCGGCTGCGAAGCGTATTTCCCTGTTCGGTAGAGCCACATGTAGCTCTTGGATTGTGCGGACTTGCCCGGCTCCTTCAGCACCTGAAGCGTGGTTTCATCGGCGTGAAGGATCTTCTCTTTCACAAGCCGCTTTTTCATTTCCTCATAGATCGGCGTCAGCCAGTCGTCGGCAGCACGGAGGATCCAGTTGGACATGGTCTGCCGGGAAAGCTGGATGCCGGAGCGGTTCAGCTCCTGCTCCTGCCGATATAGCGGAGACGCCATCACGAATTTCTGCACCATGATATGGGCAATGGCCTCTGGTGAAGCATAGCTGCCGGAGATCACAGGCGGGATCCTTTCCGTTTTCAGGATGGGCGTTTCTGTTGCCTCAACGCTGCACTTCCGGCAGGCGTAGGTGTAGTAGACATCCTCGCGGATCGTCGCCGTGGCAGGGCGCAGCACGAGGGTGCGCCGGACCTCTTTTCCAATCTGCTCCATCACCGTGCCGCAGGCATCGCAGACCCGTTCAGCTTCTGGTATACCGTGCTCCACAACCTCAACGGTAACGCCCTCCGGCAAAACCTCGTCCAGATCGCTGGAACGCTTCTGCCGGGTATGGGCAGCCACAGCAGTGGCTTCGGACGCTTTCTCTTCTCTGGGAGTCCACGCTTCCGCTTCGTTAAAGAGAAAGCTGAGTTGCCCAAGGAGCTGCTCCGCAGCCTGCTCGGAGGATGCGCCAAACATCTTTTTCTTCGCAAGGCGCAGCTGCCCCATAAGAAAGTCCAGCTTCTGGTTCAGCTCGGCATTCTCACGCTTAAGCGCGTCATATTCCGCACGGGAAACGAAGGCTTCTTCTGCTTTTCCTGTGGTGCTTGTTGTCAAAACCGCATCATTTTTCATGGCCTTATTATAGCACGAAAACTGCCGAAAAGCCAGTGTTTTCAACGGGCTTGAAGAGACATACTCGCCTTCTCCGGCTAAACCATGCTCAGGCCGGTCACGGCTTTGTGGGCCTTAGGCTGCTCGATTTTCAGCCCCTCCATCAGCCAGCGGTACTGCTGCGGCGTCAGCTTCCTCACCTCGGTTTCGGAGCGCGGCCATTGGTAAACGCCCTGCTCCAACCGCTTGTAAAGCAAGATGAAGCCGTCCTTCTCCCAATACAGTCCCTTGATCCGGTCTCTCCGCCGCCCACAGAACAGGAACAGTGTGTTGCTGAACGGGTCAAGCTCAAACTGCTGCTGGACGATGGTGGCAAGGCCATCGATCCCGCGCCGCAAGTCGGTATAACCGCAGGCAATGTAGACTTTGTCTGCTCCGGTGAAATCGCTCAGCATGACTTCAACACTTGACCGAGTGCCTGCACCAACTGCGGATCTGCTCCCGCGTAGAGATTTACAGATGCTTTGCCAATCTGGATGCTGGCAACCAGCGCTTCAGAACTCTGCTGCATACACGGCTGCTCCTGCGGTGTCGGAAGTTCTACAAAGCAGCTGTGTTCTTCGGCTTCCAGTTGAACCTTCTGCTGCTCTACCATGAACTCAAATACTTTTTTCTGCCAGCTGTAGTAGGTCTTAACGCTTGTCCCGTTCTCGCTGCACCACCGTTTTACCGACAACCCACTTTGACGGCAGTCTGCTACCTTCTGACTCCACTCAAGAAGCCGCTGCCTCTGACCTAAGGTTTGGAGAGATGTTTCCTTGTTCATTTTGAACCTCCTGATCACCGACACTCACCGGCACTCCCAGTGAGTGTCGGTGACTGTTGCCTTCTATACCGAAAACTCACCGAGACTCCCGGTGAGTCTCGGTGAGTTTCATGGATATTCTGGCACACTTCGCAGGGCACTTCAATCCGACCCATTATTTGACGCTTACGTTTCAGTAGCTGTTTCCGCCGAACTGTGGTATATGTTTGTGCTGCAAGGAGGCGAGCGCATGAAATACAAGCTG
>OHBM01003165.1_pt1 | contig 10284 bp, 15 predicted proteins | sample 1577251 | NCBI WGS metagenome assembly OHBM01 (sample SAMEA3541557, study PRJEB24748) | human gut metagenome | biome: human gut; feature: human-associated habitat; material: faeces | place: China | collected 2012
ATATCTGAATCAGGACTTCTACCGATCAAGAGAGTGGAGGGCGTTCCGGGACAGGATCATTGTGCGGGACAGCGGGTGTGACCTTGGTTGCCCTGACCATGAGATCACAGACTGGGTGATACGGAACGGAAAGCCCATCCGGCCGAGAATCATCATCCATCACCTGAACCCGCTGACAAAAGAGGATGTGATCGGGCACACGGATGCACTGCTTGACCCGGAGAACGTGATCTGTGTGAGTGACCGGACGCATAAAGCCATCCACTACGGGGATGACACGATTCTGAAGCCTATGTACACAGAGCGAAGACCGGGCGACACGTGTCCATGGAGGAAATGAGATGTATCCTGTACGAAAGTTTGATCTCGTGGAATCTGCTTACAGCAGCAGTCTGCGGGTGAAGATGTCGCAGGCAGAAGAAATGATCCGGAGAATCTCACCGAGCAGGGAGCGCAGCCTTGCTCTGACAAAACTGGACGAAGCGCTGTTCTGGGCAAACGCAGCCATTGCGGCCGGAAATGTGATGGATTATGAAGAATAATGCCGTTTATCCGGGTCTGAAAATTGAACCTGCTTTTGGAGAAGAAGGCTGTTATGTCAGCTTCTGGATGTCTTCCGATGAATGGAAAGCGTTAAAGAAACTCGGATTGAAAAAGCGCCTTGCTAAGAGATTTGAGCTCACTGGTACAACTCTTTATGCAGATAATACCCCGTATGCGAAAGAATTACGGTTCTTTGTGAAAGACTCCGAGTGGTCTGGATTTGAAAGTTCACGACTGTTCCGGGAGTTAGCGGCTTATGCTGAACTCCTGCATCGGGAAAAAGAACGTATGCATACTGTGCTCCATGAGCAGGAATGCAAAGCGGAAACTGCGCAGAAGCACGGACGATGGTGCCATCCAGCTTGGTTTCAATCGCTTTGGGCTCGAGCAAGCAAATTAGTCCATCGTATCTGATGTCAATGATTGTCAGCGGACAAGTCGAAGTATTGCTGAAACAGAGCAGAAACTGGGATTCGGTGCAAAAGGCGCGATAATCAATAATGTCCATCGAATAGGATTCGCGTTCTTTTATGTAAGTGCGGGGCAGCAAAGACAATTGACAATCCGAGACTAAGGACGCTGATGATGACCGAAATGATTTCCATGAGAGCACTTCCTTTCTGCACTTTAGTATAACGTAGAAGGAAGAGCACAGCAAGAAGGAGGAAATTCAAAATGAACAAAACCGACTTTATGACCTACGCACGCCAGCTGGTGGTGGACTACTTCAACGAGCACGCAGACCCGACCAGCGGTGTGAAGCTGACGCTGAATGACGTGTATGTCGTCTGGTTCTCGAAGACTTTGCAGAACTGGAAGGCGCTGGTGAGCACCACCGTGGCGGACGGCATGTACTACGAAGTCACCCACAACGGCGACAAGGGCGAGACCTATCTGGATGCCTACAAGAAGTGGGACAACCAGTGCATCGTGGACTAAGGAGATAAACAATGGACAGTATCCTGACCTCGGTAAAGAAGCTCCTTGGCCTGACCGAGGAGTATACGGCATTTGACCCGGACCTTATCATGCATATCAACAGTGTGCTGATGATCCTGCGGCAGATGGGCGTGGGCCCGGCGGGCGGTTTTTCCATCAGCGATGCGACGGCGACATGGAGCCAGTACATGGCGGACGGCCCGGACATCGAGGCGGTGAAGAGCTATGTGGCACTAAAGGTGAAGCTGCTGTTTGACCCGCCGCAGTCGAGCACTGTGATGGAGGCCGTCAAGAACCAGATCAGCGAACTGGAATGGCGGCTGTATGTGATGTGCGACAAGGAGGAGAAGTAATGCGAACTTTACCGTTTGCCGTCGAGGGGCAGACCCTGCGCAAGGACGGCGACTTTGGCGGCATCATCTCCGGGAGCAAGGGATATCTGCGCTGTCGGCTGAAGATCGCGGACAATGACTGGCTCTACGCCAAGAAGGTGCTGGTGTTCAACGACGAATACGCCATGGCTGTGAACGCGGACTTTGAGTGCATGGTGCCGGACGAAGTGACCGACGGTAGGAGCTTCAAGGTGCAGCTGATCGGCCAGACGGGCAAGACCCGCATGAAGACAAACCCGGTACTGATCGAGCAGGTGACGTGATGGCAAGTGTGGAAGATGTGCTGGCCAGCATGGCCGAGCCGAACCGGGAGGAAGAAGAACTGTGCTTTGTCATTGACAAGGACTTCCGGCTCATTTCAGTGCCGGAGCGCGGGACAGTGCTGGGTGTAGAAGGCGACAAAGACGTGAATCTGGTGCGCTTTCGGATGCCGCGCTACTACCGTGGGACCGACCTTTCGGATTTTGCCATCGAGGTACATTACGACAACGCTGAAGGTGAACGCGGCATTGCCCTGACCAGCGACAAGACCGTGAGTGAGGATGCCGTACGGTTCACCTGGGTGGTGGGCAAAGACGTGGTGTCGTCGAAAGGCACAGTGCGGTTTACAGTGTACTGTGTGAAGAAGGACACAGACGGCACCATTGAACAGGCGTTCGGGACGACCATTGGGACCGGAACAAGTCTGGAAGGGCTTGGCGGCGACGAAAACTGAAAGAGGGGGATGGAATGGCGACGGTAGACGAACTGCTGGCGGCGGAAACGACCGAAAACGACGACGAGCTTTCGTTTCTCATTGACGAACATTTGCGCATCATCACCGTCCCCGAGCGGGGCGTCGTGCTGGGCGTGGAGGGCGATAAGGATGTGAACCGGGTACGCTTCCGCATGAACCGATACTATCACGGAAGCGACCTCTCAAGTTTCCAAATCCGTATCAACTATCAAAATGCGGACGGTGAGGCGAACTACTTCACGGTAAGCGAGAAGACCGTGGACACGGACACCTTCAGCTTTATCTGGGTGGTGGCCGCAGATGCCGTGATGACGAAGGGCACCGTGCTCTTTGTGGTGAACTGCTTCACGGCCGACAGCAGCGGCGTGGTGCAGAAGGCGTATCACACGACCCTTGGTGCGGCAAGCGTGCTGGAGGGACTGGAAGTTGACGTGGAAGGCAACCAGCCACAGATCGTAGACTTCCTGAGCAAGCTGAAGAACGAACTGACCGTTCATGCCGGGACCGTGCTGCAGCAGATGGACGCGTATGCCAAATCGGCAGAGAGCTCCAAAACGGCTGCGTCGAACTATGCCGATGCGGCCGGTGAAAGTGCTTCCAGTGCGGCCAGGAGTGCCAGCGCGGCAGCTGGGAGTGCTTCCAGTGCAGCAGGTTCTGCATCTTCGGCAAGTTCAAGTGCCGTGGCAGCGGGCAGCAGTGCGACTGCGGCAAAGACCAGTGAAAGCAACGCAGCCACTTCGGCCACGGCAGCGGGCAACAGCGCCACTGCCGCGCAATCGAGCGCGACCGCGGCCAAGACGAGCGAAACCAACGCTGGAAGCTCTGCGGCGAAAGCAGCCACTTCAGCCACTGCGGCAAGCAACAGCGCCACTGCGGCAAGCAGCGCTGCGACCAAAGCCGGTGACAGTGCCACTGCGGCCAAAACCAGCGAAACAAATGCAGCCATCTCCGAGACAAACGCGAAGACCAGCGAAGCAAACGCCAAAAAGTACGCGGATGAGGTGCGCACCGTGGCGGAAGGCTACAAAGGCTGGTTTGAGACAGAAGGAGCTCTGACGGCTGCAGTGCCGAACGGCGCGAAGGGCGACTGGGCTATCGTCGGCTCCACCAACAGTATCTGGCTCTGGGATGGCAGTGCCAATGTCTGGGTCGAGAGCGTGCCCCGGATCGACTTATCGAATTATCCGACGCATGGGGAAATCACGGAGCTTTTAAAAAACTATCTCCCGAATCGAGCCGCCACTGCAGCCGTATTTTTTGCGGTGGGCTTCAGCGTGATGATGGTGCTGCAGCCGAGCTGGGCGGAATCAAAGTCGGCAAAGGACTGACGGTGGAGAAGGACGGCACGCTGAGTGCAAACGCACAGGAATACAGTTTGCCCGCGGCCACTTTGAATGCCCTTGGCGGTATCAAGATCGGCTCGGGAACGAAAGATCTGACCGCCGGTGTCTCAGAATTGGAAGATGGCGCGATCTACCTTGTTTATGAGTAAGGAGGCCCTCTTATGGCTCATAAATTTTATTTGGGTAAATCCAATGCGGCAAGAGAAGTCAAACACCTGCGTCTCGGAGTGAATGGGTCATCACCGGTTTACGGGTATCAAAATAAAACGGTCAATACACAAATCAATTGGGGCAATTACCCGGAATTCTTCTCTGGAAAAAATCCTTATGAATGCCCGGCAACTTCATTCTCAAGCACCAGCGGCACATATACTGCAACGAAAAATATGACCATTACCATCAATTGGGAGATTTATTGCTCTACTTCGAATTCGAGTGATGATGTCAAAGTATACCTTAAAGTTGGGGATACTTATATTATAAAATGGAACTCAAGCAGTACCTATAACAAGTCTGGAACCTGGACCGGGGTAATCAAATCGGGAGAATCCATAAGCATCGAAATCCATCATGATAACGATGGTAACAGTGATGGAACCTTCTCACTCTCTGCAAAATATGAACGGCTTGAATATGTTCAGACTGGTGTTTCCACCGGCGTAAAAGCGCGAAGGGTTCGAAAGGCTTATATCGGAAAAAATGGCGTTGCGAAACCATTCTTTTCGGATTTGAGAACGATTGTTTATGGAGGGAAGACGAATGTCCCATTAAGAATGAGTAGTTCGAAAAGTTTAAATGGAAATTTTGGTTCTATAAATAATGTTGCTGGAGCGTCCGTTGGCAATTATGCGATTTTTGCAGGCGGCGATAAAGGGCAATCAAACGAATATGATTATTCGGACAGCGTAAATGCCTATGATTCTTCATTGACTGCACAAAACATTGCGCAGCTTAGCTTCTCAAACTATACCGATAAATGGAGATCAGGCATGCTGAGTGGAGTGATAAATAATAAAGCCGTTTTCGCAGGCGGATATTATTTATACAAACCTCTTTTCGGCAAAGCAAAAATAATAAGATGTGATGAGGCCATCTCATACAACACATCTTTGACGCAAACGCAATTGACGGACCTGAGTTCTGCAAAGTGCAACTGTGCCACCGCAAACACCACGAACCATCTGATCTTTGCCGGATGGGTCAACAATACGAGTTCCAACACAACGGATGCCTACGATAATTCTTTGACCCGGCGCACAATTACCGCTTTGGGTACGGCACGATATTATCTGGCCGGTGCTTCGATCGGCGAGTACGCGATCTTTGCAGGCGGTAAGGATGACTCGACGAGTTATTCCCTGGTGGAATGCTACGATGCTGCGTTGACGAAGCACACTTTAGAGAACCTCTCGGCAATCAGAACAAATTTTCAGGGCGCGTCTTTTGCGGGGTATGCAGTGTTCGGCGGCGGCACAACGGCTACGCCATACATTGACCGATACAATGCGTCGCTGACCAGAGACACTACGATTGCTTTGAGCTCCAGTCGTTCTAATACCGCGACAGGCACATTGGGCTCCGGCATGGATAAGCGCTTGATTTTTGCAGGCGGAGACAACAAGAGCACAGTCGTTGATGTTTTTGATGCATCTTTCACGCGAACTTCTTATAGCTTGAGCGTGGGAAGAACAAAGGCAACGATCGTCTCTGTCGGAAATTATGCGCTGGTTGCCGGTGGCGGAAGCTTGTACGTCGAATATTTCGAGTTAAAGAATCAAAGTTAAGGAGGACAAAACGTGTCTCGTTACAAAATCTATGACAATGCAAGTCCTGTTTTTACGCCGATCGGTGAGGAGCTCACCGCGGAACAGTGGCTTTCTCGTTATCCGTGGGCAAAGCGCACCAAAATGATCGTTGGCGGCGGCGTGATCAACGGGTCTGTGGCGCTTGTTTTTGATGACTATGTTTCCATGATGGTCAAAGCAGGATGCGATTTCAGCGCCTGCACTTCCGATCAGGACTATTTGGACGCCATTGAAAACTTCGAAGATGCCGCAGGCAAGGGCTCCGCCGAAGATACGGTAAGCGATCAGACGCGCATCGCAGATGCGCTGGAAGATATTGTCGCGCTAAGCATGCCGACGGTTTCGGAATAAGGAGGCAGACGTTATGACGACGAAAGAAAAATTAGCGGAACGCTGGCGCGGCAATCGCATCAGCGAAGCAATGCTGCGTATCTACGTTATCAAGGGCATCATCACCGATGATGATTTCAAGGAGATCACCGGCAATGCGTTCCGCCGCAGTGCTGCGGCAAAACCGTAACGCACCCGCAGGAAGGAAAAATTCAAAATGGCACTCTCGAACACGGCAACGCCGATCTACTACGGCCGGTTCCGGGAGGCCGTGATGCGCGGGGAGATCCCTGTTTGCAGAGAGATCAGCATGGAGATGAACCGGATCGACGACCTGATCGCGAACCCGGGCGTTTACTATGATGACAAGGCCATGGACGGCTTTGTGAAATTCTGCGAACGGGAGCTGACCCTGACGGATGGCACGGACCTGAAACTGCTGGAGACTTTCAAACTATGGGCCGAGCAGATCTTCGGGTGGTACTACTTTGAGGAACGCACCGTCTACAAGCCGAACCCGGACGGACACGGCGGCCACTACGAGCAGAAGCGCATCAAGCACCGACTGGTGCGAAAGCAGTACCTGATCGTGGCGCGCGGTGCGGCAAAGAGCATGTACGACAGCTGCATCCAGCAATACTTCCTCTCCGTGGACGGGTACACCACCCAGCAGATCACCACAGCACCCACCATGAAACAGGCAGAAGAAGTCCTCTCACCAGTGCGCACAGCGATCGCGCGGGCGAGAGGACCTCTTTATCGTTTTATGACGGAAGGCAGCCTGCAGAACACGACGGGTGCTGCTTCCGGCAGGGTGAAGCTGGCCAGCACGAAGAAGGGCATCGAAAACTTCCTGACCAACAGCCTTTTGGAAATTCGGCCCATGAGCATCGACAAGCTGCAGGGCCGGAGAGACAAGGTGGCAACAGTAGACGAGTGGCTCAGCTGCCCCATCCGGGAAGACCCCATTGGTGCCATCGAGCAGGGCAGTTCGAAGGTGAACGATTACCTGATCGTGGCGACCAGCAGCGAGGGCACGGTGCGCAACGGCTGCGGCGACTCCATCAAAATGGAATTGATGAGCATCCTGAAAGGGGATTACGTCAACCCGCATGTGTCCATCTGGTACTACAAGCTGGACAGCATTGAAGAAGTGAACGACCCGTCGATGTGGGTGAAGGCGAACCCGAACCTGGGGTTGACCGTGAGTTACGAAGCCTACCAGCTGGACGTGGAACGCGCCGAAAAAGCACCGGCAAGCCGGAACGACATTCTGGCCAAACGCTTCGGCATCCCGATGGAAGGGTACACCTACTTCTTCCCCTACGAGGAGACCCTGCCGCACCAGCACCGGGACTTCTGGCAGATGGCCTGCGCCATGGGCGCGGACCTGAGCCAGGGTGACGACTTCTGCGCCTTTACCTTTCTGTTCCCAATGGATCACGGCTACTTTGGCGTGAAGACACGGGACTACATTACGAGCTACACCCTCTCGAAACTGCCGCAGGCCATGCGCCAGAAGTATGACGAGTTCATGCGGGAGGGGACACTGGTCATTATGGAAGGCACGGTGCTGGACATGATGGAAGTATACGACGACCTGGATGCCTTCATCGAGAACAGCGGCTACGACGTGCGGGCTTTCGGTTACGACCCCTACAACGCAAAGGACTTTGTGGAGCGGTGGGCGCGGGAGAACGGCGAGTATGCCATTGAGAAAGTCATTCAGGGCGCAAAGACCGAGAGCGTACCGCTGGGTGAGCTGAAGAAGCTGAGCGAACAGCGGAAACTGCTGTTTGACGAAGCGCTGATGCAATTTGCCATGGGCAACTGCATTACGCTGGAAGACACAAACGGCAACCGCAAGCTTCTGAAACAACGATATGACCAGAAGATCGATGCGGTTGCCGCTATGATGGATGCGTATGTAGCTTATAAGGTGAACCGGGATGCGTTTGAGTGATTATAGTACGTCGATTACAAGATATGCCAGAAAAAGAACTGACCATGCGGCTTCTGTGATGCCCTGCGCCAGAAAGATTTCTGCATGAGGTTCATTCGGGCCGTCAAGGTACTTATGGAGCAGTAATTTTACAAGAGATCTGATGCCAAGAATCGGTGCTAGGATGTCGTGAGTAATTGCATAAAAAATAGTATCTTCCATCGGAATATGATCCTTTGAAAGTTTGTTAAATAGGACAAGAATGGCGAGCAATATTAAGTACAGAAGAAGTAATTGAAAAGAATGTTCTCTAACAGCAGAAATCAAGCCAAGATATAAAAGTGTAGAGCGGATACAACTTACGACGACTGTGACTATGTACATAAGCATAAACCTTTATACAGCCTGTGGCTGAATTTTTTGATACACTGTCCCATCAGGACGAAGGTAGAGTTCTGTTTCCTCCGAAGGCTTATTCAGGGCATCCTTCATCAAAATGAGAAGCGGAGATTCGGTCTGAGAATTCAGGGCGTCGAACACCCGAAGAACTTCACGCTCTTTTTGGGAAACCTCATTCTTAGCAAGAGGATTTTTCTTTCGACCCTCAAGTTCTTTAGATACCTTATCAGAGAATGTTCTTAAAGCGCCAATCATGCGGTTTTGCGTAAGAGCAAAGAGCGGCTTGGCATCATCTTTGATATTTGCAAGATAAGATTCGTTCCAGTTTTGCGAATAGTAGGTTTCCATGATTCCGCTGATAGCATAAAGCTGGGATGCGAGATCAATGCCCTGCTTGTTCTGTAAAACGATTTGGATTTGGCTTTCATTTGCTTTTCCGCCGACTGAACTCTCAAGCTGCTCTGCGTAAAACTCTATGTTGGCAATTGCTTTCGTTTTTGCACGCTGGAGATTTCCAATTGTTGCAATACGCTGAGCATCGTTGAGCATGATGGTTGAATAATTTGCTAGTGCATATTTCACAAAAGTCAGCTCGGAGAGAAGTTCTGTGCGCTTTGAGGTTTGCAGAAATGCAAGAAGGTCATCAAGCTTCTTATTGACTTCGGTCAGCTTAGAGCTGATATCCGTAAGAAAATACTGACCTGTTGCAAAAGATGCGATGCTGAATACCTGAAAGGCGGCCAGTGACAACGAATCAGAACGATACAACGATGCGGTTCCTACAAAATGTCCAGTAGCATCCTTCATGGAAGTAGACTGACCCCCCTGATGCAAGTTCATAAGCGAGCCCCGAATGCCTTTTGGAAATCGGAGAACATAGGTGTTTGATGCTGCTTCTGCCGCAAGTTTTGCAGGAACAAGCTGTAGAAGGGAATTGGCTGCAAGCCCAGCTTGCTCTGGGAACTCGACCTTACGGAAACGAGTTGCATCACCAAAGTCGAGTGGGGCATTGCAAGAAGCGACTTCACAGCCGACAGACTGGAGAGGGAACATTTCGGATTCGGGCATATTCAAACCTCCTCAAACCAAGTAGACGTTAAAGATGCTAATTTAATTTAGTATAACAGTGGTGGTGTATGAATGCAATAGATATAGAGGTGATATATTGATGACTTATAATGATTGCCTTTGGCATTGGGGTATCAAGGGCCAAAAGTGGGGCGTACGAAGATATCAAAATCAGGACGGTACACTGACCGTTGAAGGGAAAAAACGATATCAGCAGGATGACCATCCTGAATACACTCGCGCTCATGAGAAGAAAAGGATTCAGGAACTGAGTGATGCAGATCTCAATGCAAAAATCAATCGCCTTCAGAAAGAAAAACAGTATCAATCTTTGATTGCAAAACCTAACAGAGTTAAACAGGCGGTTGCAATTGCAGGAACTGCGGCAGCAGCATTGGGGACTTTAAGCAATCTCTATAACAACTATAACACAGTAGCAAAAATCGGAAAAGATATCGTTGATTCGCAGGTAATTCAAAAAGGTATGGCCGCTACAGCGATTTCAGCGATCATGAAAGTACATGGGGCATAAGAGGTGAAACAAAGGAACCATCGTGACCCTTTTGAGCAAAAACAAAATTGAGATCGAGTTCAGCTAAACTGGCAGAACTCAGCGAGCGCATTGGCTTAATGGCTGATGCGCTTTTTCTTTTTGGAGGAAAAATTCAAAATGGAAGCAAATCCGACATTGGGTTCCCGGCTGAAGCACGCCTGGAACGCTTTTCTGAACCGAGACCCTCCCCGGAACTTTGGAGGGTATGCAGGCGGGTACAGTTACCGGCCTGAC
>OHBM01003167.1_pt1 | contig 10275 bp, 10 predicted proteins | sample 1577251 | NCBI WGS metagenome assembly OHBM01 (sample SAMEA3541557, study PRJEB24748) | human gut metagenome | biome: human gut; feature: human-associated habitat; material: faeces | place: China | collected 2012
CCGTGACTACGCCTTTGCCAAGCACTTCAACCTGCCTATCATTCCTCTTATCGAGGGTGCTGATGTTTCAGAGGAGAGCTTCGATGCCAAGGAAGGTATCGTAACCAACTCACCTGTAGCAGGCAAAAGCAGCATGGATGGCTTCTCTCTGAACGGACTCACCGTGAAGGAGGCTATCGCAGCTACCAAGAAGTTTGTTACCGAGAAGGGCATCGGTCGCTGACGTTGAATTGACATCGCATCGACCTCTGTCGAAAGGTTTTATCTTGCATGAATTGGGAATCGTTTACCACATCATTCGCGATGTTGAGAATGTGGCGCGCGCCAATGGCGTGCGTCGCGTTTCGAGCGTGACGTTGCTGCTGGGCGAGGTCTCGGGCGTCGTTCCCGACTTGTTGCTCGACGCTTGGCGCTGGGCGGCAGATAAAAAGCCTATCACGCAGGGCGCGGAGCTTATCGTGGAGCCCGTCGAGGCCGTGACGCATTGCGAGGCGTGCGGCTGCGACTACGCGACGGTCGAGCACGGCAAGACCTGCCCCCATTGCGGTAGCGGCGAGACCTATCTGCTGCAGGGCCAGGGGGTCATGATCAAGCAGATCGAGACCCCCGACGAGGACCCGGCAGACACTGCTCCTGGCGACCTCTCCGACGCCCCCGATGCCGTCGACGCCGCCAACCCCCTCCATATCGCCTAACTTAGACATTGGGGACGTTCTTAAACGACTAGTCGTAAAAGAACGTCCCCAATGACTAGTCATTTAGAAACGTCCCCAACGACTACTTTCCTAGAGCATATTCCTTACCATTAGTCAAGCACCATCTGTTTAAACGAAATAGCCTCAACCCGAGCACATTTGTGTCTGTTTAAAACCGGCAATAATGAACAGCGTGCTCAATTCGGTCATGTAAATAGATCAGCTATCAATCCTCAGCAGCAAATCAGCCAAAATACTGGAATGTAATCAGCTTGTAACAAAACAAGACGTTTAAACAAATAATGCTACCTTTTGCAGTTTTTCAAACAATTCTGCTGTATTTGCAGCTATACTCCATAACTGTCGTGTAGGAATTACGTAGACAAAAAGGAGGTTATGTGATGGTAAGTATTGTTCTTGCTAGCCATGGTGACTTGGCGGCTGGAATCAAGCAGACGGGCTCGATGGTCTTTGGCGATCAGCCGTCTGTTGCCGTGGTCTCGCTCGAGCCGAGCATGGGCCCCGACGACTTCCGTGCCAAGGTCGAGGAGGCAATCGCTTCCTTCGAGGACCAGGAGCAGGTGCTCTTCCTCGTTGATCTGTGGGGCGGCACGCCGTTCAACCAGATCAGCGGGCTCATCGAGGGCCACGATTCCTGGGCTATCGTCACCGGTGTCAACCTGCCTATGCTCATCGAGGCATATTCGCAGCGCTTTGACGCAAAGAACACTGCACATGCGATCGCAAAACATCTCGTGACTGAGGCTAAGGCCGGCGTGCGCGTCAAGCCCGAGTCTCTGGAGCCCGAGGAGAAGAAGCCGGCTGCGGCCGCCGCTGCTCCTGCGGGTGCCATTCCTCCGGGAACGGTGATCGGCGACGGGCACATCAAGATCGCCCACGTCCGTATCGACACGCGCCTGCTGCATGGTCAGGTGGCCACCACGTGGACCAAGCAGATCAACCCCAACCGCATCATCGTGGTCTCCGACGGCGTTGCTCACGACGAGCTCCGCAAGACCATGATCGAGCAGGCTGCCCCTCCGGGAGTCCACGCCAACGTCGTGCCTATCAAGAAGATGGCCGAGGTCGTCAAGGACACGCGCTTTGGCGACACCAAGGCGATGCTGCTGTTCGAGAACCCGCAGGATCTGCTCAGGGCCATCGAGGCCGGCGTCGACATCAAGGAAGCCAACATCGGTTCCATGGCCCACTCCAAGGGCAAGGTCGTCGTCACTAACGCTGTCGCTATGGGCGATGACGATGTCAAGACCATCGAGGCTCTCAAGGCCAAGGGCGTCAAGTTCGAGGTCCGCAAGGTTCCTTCGGATTCCTCCGAGGATCTCGACGCCATGTTGAAGAAAGCTAAGGCCGAACTGGCCGCTCAAGCATAGTAAAGGAGGGTCCGATACATGTCTGCAATCACTATTCTGCTTGTTGCGATTGTCGCGTTGCTTGCCGGTATGGAAGGCATTCTGGATGAGTTCCAGTTCCATCAGCCGCTCGTGGCATGCACGCTTATCGGTCTCGTAACCGGTCACCTTCAGGAGGGCATCCTCCTGGGCGGTTCGCTCCAGATGATGGCCCTTGGCTGGGCTAACGTCGGCGCCGCCGTCGCGCCTGACGCCGCTCTGGCCTCGGTCGCTTCTTCGATCATCATGGTGCTCGCCCTCAACGGTGGCGCCACCGATTCGGCCAAGGCCGTTACCGCCGCCATCGCCGTCGCCGTCCCGCTGTCGGTCGCTGGTCTGTTCCTGACCATGATCTGCCGTACCCTGGCTACCGCTATGGTTCACGCCATGGACGCCTGCGCCGAGAAGGGCGACTTCGCCGGCATCGAGCGTTGGCAGTACGCCGGCATCCTCATGCAGGGTGTTCGTATCGCCATCCCGGCAGTACTTCTGTGCATCATCCCGGCCGAGGCCGTTACCAACGCGCTTAACGCTATGCCCGATTGGCTGTCCGGCGGCATGGCTGTCGGCGGCGGCATGGTCGCTTCCGTCGGTTACGCCATGGTCATCAACATGATGGCCACCAAGGAGACCTGGCCGTTCTTCATCCTCGGCTTTGTCCTTGCTGCCATCCCTCAGCTCACGCTGATCGCCCTTGGCCTCATCGGCATCTCCCTTGCCCTCATCTACCTTGGCCTTAAGGATCTGGCCAAGCAGGGTGGCGGCATGGGCGGTGGCTCCGGTGACCCGCTCGGCGACATTCTGAACGATTACGAGTAGGAGGGGAGTGATACATATGGCAGAGAACAAGATTCAGCTCACCAAGGCTGACCGTAAGAAGGTTTGCTTCCGTCATCAGTTCCTTCAGGGCTCGTGGAACTACGAGCGTATGCAGAACGGCGGCTGGTGCTTCGCAATGATCCCTGCGATCAAGAAGCTCTACACCAGCAAGGATGACCAGATTGCCGCTCTTAAGCGCCACCTGGAGTTCTATAACACCCACCCCTATGTTTCCGCCCCCGTCATTGGCGTTACCCTCGCCCTCGAGGAGGAGCGCGCCAACGGTGCTCCGATTGACGACGTCGCCATTCAGGGCGTCAAGGTCGGTATGATGGGCCCGCTCGCCGGCGTCGGCGACCACGCCTTCTGGTTCACCCTTCGCCCGATTCTGGGCGCACTGGGCGCTTCCCTGGCCCTGTCCGGCAGCATCGCCGGTCCGCTGCTGTTCTTCTTCGCGTGGAACATCATCCGTTACGCCTTCCTGTGGTACACGCAGGAGTTTGGCTACAAGGTCGGCTCCTCCATCGCCAAGGACCTCTCCGGCGGTCTGATGGGCAAGGTCACCGAGGGTGCTTCCATCCTTGGTATGTTCATCATCGGCGCCCTGGTCGAGCGCTGGGTGTCCATCTCCTTCACCCCGGTCGTCTCCAAGGTCACGCAGTCCGCTGGCGCCTATATCGACTGGGCCAACCTGCCCGCCGGTTCTGAGGGCATCAAGCAGGCATTGACGATGTACAGCTCTGTCGGTGCCAACGCACTCGACCCGGTGAAGGTCACCACGCTTCAGGCCAACCTCGATCAGCTCATCCCCGGCCTTGCCGCCGTGTGCCTGACCCTTCTGGTCTGCAAGCTCCTCAAGAAGAAGGTCAGCCCGATCGTCATCATCCTGGCTCTCTTCGCCGTCGGCATCATCGGTCGCGTCTGCGGCTTCATGTAAGCACGCTTCGGCTTAAGACCGAGAGTTGCTAGGCAAGGGCTTTTGAGCCATTGAAACGGACCGCACCCGGTGGGTACACTGGATGCGGTCCGATTGTTTTTATTGGAGGGCGAGGCGCGTATGGCGCAATCTCAGAACAGCACGGTCGATTTGGCAACGCCGGCAACCTGCCTGATGGGGCTTACCAGTCACGGTAACGTGATGGTGGGCAATAAGGCGTTTGAGTACTATAACGAGCGTAATCCCGAGGATTATATCCAAATCCCGTGGGACGAGGTCGACTATATTGCCGCCGAGGTTTTGCGCGGCACCAAGAAGATTACGCGTTTTGCCATCTTTACCAAAGAGAATGGCCACTTTACGTTTTCGACGCGCGACGATAAAGAGACGCTTCGCGCGGTCCGTAAGTACGTCGACGAGGACAAGCTCGTTCGTTCGCCCGACTTTATCGATGTGACGGCCAAGGGCGCCAAGAGCATCCCCTCCGTCTTCAAGAACCTTTTCCACAAAGGCAACTAGTCATTAAAGAGCGCCCCCCTAAAGTGGGACGCGGTTTCCCATGAGGCTCGATCGGGAAAGTGCATCCCGGTTCGAGTGCCGATTGCGGGATGTAGTTTCCGGAACGGGCCCGTTTGGGAAACCGTGTCCCGTTTCGAGCCGAAATTCTGGGACACAGTTTCCCGGCGAGGTCTCATGGGGAAAGTCTGACCCAGAATTTGCCTGGATAGTGGGGCGCACTTTCCGGAGGGCTGTTCCACCGCAACTTCGAAGAGTGGCTATACGTTGCATTACAGCGGCGTAAATCTGCTACACTAGTACAGCATGCCTCCGTAGCTCAGGGGATAGAGCACCGCTCTCCTAAAGCGGGTGTCGACGGTTCGAATCCGCCCGGGGGCACCAGAGATTTGTCGAGCCCGGTACCGCTACGGTGCCGGGCTCTTCTGGTCTAAGGGCAGGGTTCGAGCCGTCGACACCCGCGTCACCAATTTCCCCGCGGGGGGAGTTTTCGAATCAGCCCGGGGACACCAGAGATTGATCGAGCCCGGTACACCGTCACTGAACTGCTTCCCATTTCTTGGACATGAGAAATGGGAGGCTTTCTTTATGCGCGTTGATTTGAGAGTGAAGCATGATGTCGAGGCCAGGAAGGCGGCCATAGGGCTCTTCGAGCTCGGGCACGGGTATAAATCTGCCGCGATTGCCCTTTCGCTTCCCGCGGAAGCCGTGAGAAGATGGCAGGAGATATACCGCGCATTCGGGAGCGAGGTGCTGCTGCGGGATTTCGACGCCGGGGCCCCGTGGCGGAAGCTGGGGACGGACGTCACCGAGTCCAAGGTGGCGGGCGGCAAGGCCTACTGGGCCCCGACGCTGGACTACTGCACCAAGGAGATCGTGGCGAGCGACATATCGACCACGCCCGACATGGCCCAGCAGGCGAGGATGCTCGACGAGCTGCTGTCCAAGATCCCCGAGGGCGCCGCCCCGACCATGCACTCGGACCGGGGCTGGCAGTACCAGCGCGCCTCGTACACATCCAGGCTAGAGGCCGCAGGCATCGTCCAGAGCATGTCCAGGAAGGCGAACTGCATCGACAATGCCGCCACCGAGCAGCTCTTCAGCCACGTCAAGGACGAGTTCTACCTGGGCCGCGAGTGGACGACGTTCGAGGATTTCAAACGCGACCTGGAGGAATACGTAGTCCACTGGCGCACGCGCCGGAGGCAGGTAAGATTGAAGGGCCTGACCCCGGAGGAGTTCCGGAATCAGGCCCTCGCGGCCTAGTCGCTATTTAGGGCGTCCAAGATTTGGGACGCAGTTCAATCAAGACGGAGCCGGGCCTTTTCTGCGTTTGCCCAGATAAAACCTGCCAAAATAAACCTGTCCCTTTTTGGCAGGTTAGCGGAGCTTGCTGGTCTCGAAGTACTCGGGGAACTGGTCCAGAACCTCGGTTTGGTTGCGGAACATCATGTGCAGGTGCTTGCTGACCAAAAAGCTCGCTTCGATGGGGTCGCGACCGGCGATAGCGCGGCGAATCTGCTTGTGCTCGTTCACGATGTCCTGATTGTCGAGAACCTGCGTGGCGGCGCGCAGCCAGCGGAAGCGCTCCAGGTCAGCATTGGTCTCTTCGAGCCACGACCACACGGTGCTACGGCATGCGATGCCAAAGATCATGCGGTGCATGAGATTGTCGCTCAAAAAGAAGCCGATGCGATCCTCTTCGGCCATCGCCTTTTCCTGCAGCACGATGGCGCGGTCGAGCTGCTCGATGCCTGCCGAGGTGGCACGGGCGCAGCACTCCACAATTACCTGCTTTTCCAGGTGCTCGCGAATGTAGCAGGCACTCTCGGCAAGGGTGAGGTTGATGGGCGAGACATAGGTGCCACTTTGGGGCACGGTACGCACCAGGCCTTCCTGCGCCAAACGAACCAAAGCCTCGCGCACGGGGGTGCGCCCCATATCTAGGTCGTCGCAAAGCTGCTTGACGCCTAGCTTTTCGCCCGGCTTGTAGTCAAGGTAGACGATTTTGCGTCGAATGGTGTGGTAGGACTGGTCCTGTAGGCTCGTTTCCTGCTCGCCGACGTGCATCGATTCTTCCATAGCGCCTCGCAACTGTTCTATCAAACTCATATGTCAGTTGTTAATTATGCCGCGAATCAGCTTTCCGCGGTGGGTAATTCGGCTGTTGCCCAAGAACTATTGCGGCATCTTAGTCTTTGTTTACGCAAGGCTGCGCTCAACGTTGCCGTATCATAAGCCGTCGCAAACGTGAAATAGAAAGAAGGAATCCCATATGCAACTGGCGAATATCGTACGCGAGCGCTGGAAGGGCGTCTTGTTCTGCCTGATCATCGCTATCCCCGCAACGCTGCTCGGCAAACAGATTGAGGTGGTCGGTGGGCCGGTATTCGCCATCCTCTTCGGCATGGTTCTGGCGCTCGTCTTTCCCAAGAATCATCGCGAACAGCTCGCTGCCGGTGTCACCTATACGTCTAAAAAAGTCTTGCAGTACGCGGTAATCCTGCTTGGCTTTGGCATGAACCTCTCTCAGATTCTGTCTAAGGGCGCCCAGTCGCTGCCGATTATCGTGGCGACGATCTCGACCTCGCTTGTCATCGCCTTTGTGCTCTGCCGCGTTATGAACGTGCCGGGTAAGATCGCGACGCTTGTGGGTGTGGGTTCGTCGATTTGCGGCGGTTCTGCCATCGCCGCGACCGCACCCGTCATCGATGCCGACGATCGCGAGATTGCCCAGGCTATTTCGGTCATCTTCCTGTTTAACGTTATCGCGGCGCTCGTGTTTCCGACGCTCGGTGGTATGCTCGGGCTGACCAACGAGGGCTTTGGCCTGTTTGCCGGCACCGCCATCAACGACACCTCGTCCGTAACGGCTGCGGCGAGTGCTTGGGACAGTATGCATCCCGGTGCCAATGTGCTCGAGAGCGCCACGGTGGTCAAGCTCACCAGGACGCTGGCCATTATTCCCATCACGTTGGTCCTCGCATGCTGGCAGATGCATCTGGCGCGTAAGGCCGGCGGCGACGCCAAAAGCACGTTTTCGCTTAAACGCGCGTTTCCCATGTTCGTGCTGTTCTTTGTGCTGGCAAGCGTGGTCACCACGGTGTTTCAGCTTCCCACGTCCATTACGGCGCCCATCAAGGAGCTTTCGAAGTTCTTTATCGTGATGGCCATGGCGGCTATTGGCTTTAATACCGATATCGTCGAGCTGGTCAAAAAGGGCGGCAAGCCCATCGCGCTGGGCTTTTGCTGCTGGATTGGCATTGCGTGCATGAGTTTGGGAATGCAGCACGTGCTGGGAATCTGGTAGAGAAGTAGCTTATTCGCGTGCTGGTTGCTGGTTGCTGGTGAGCGCAAGCCTGCGGTGGAGCGATAGGAGCTCTTGCGGGTATGGCTTGTCCGCAGGTTTATAAGTCCCGAAGAGCTCTTATCGCCCCGCCAGGATGGCGATGCGGGGCAACACCTATACTCGCAGGACGGCGCTTTCTGCCCTATAGTGTTTGGTGAGCAATATCGTTCAATTTTGAAACACTCGGTCGTGCGACCGTCGGCGGTTGCACGTCGCCGCGGACAGGGGCAAATCATGGATAGCGATGCCAAGCTGAACATCTTGACCGAGGCCCTGGCTGCTGCCGGGGCCTCGGCATTGGCAATCGATGCGCGTGGGGACGTCGCGATTTCGACCATGAATGACGCGGCGCTTGAGCGGGATGTGGCAGCTTTTGTTGCCGAACGCCTCGACCGTATAGGAGACGGCGCGCGTCTGGTTATGGGGCGTGCGGGTACGCGCCTGAGCCTGACCGTTCGCCCCGCCGACAAAGAGGGCGGGGGCCTTTGGGTCGTCGTGGTCCGCGAGGTACGCGGCGCCGCGGCACATGCGGGCATCGAGTGGCTCAACGCCGACGAAGTTGAGGCCCGCTACGAATCGAGCGCGTACGGCATCGTTGAGGGGGCTGCCTCGGTGGCTGCGCCGGTCGCCGAGAGCTACGCGCGCGGTGTGCCCCTTATGCTCGAGGGCGAGCTGGGAACGGGTCAGGTCGAGATTGCCATGCGCCTCTATCTGGACGGTCCTTTTGTCGATCAGCCCTTTGTTGCCGTTGCGCTCGATGAGCTAACGGATCGCGGCTGGCGCCATCTGCTCAAAAGCGCCGAATCGCCGTTGTTCCAAACGGGGCTGACACTTTGCATTGAGGGCTGGAACACGGTTGGCCCCCAGCGTCTCCGCGAGCTCGTTTCCACGATGGCCGACACCGCGTTGGCGACGCGCTGCCATGTGGTGCTGACGGCGAATGACATGCCGGGCGGCAGCGAAAGTGATCAAGCCGCCTTTGTGACCGAGCGCTTCGCCTGTGCGGTGAGCGTGGCGCCGGCAATCATCGAGCAGGGAGCCACGTCGCAAAAGATTGCGCGCTATTTGGAATATCTCGCTGGTGCATTTGGGACGGCAGCGCCCACGCTGTCTGCCGCGGCGACGAAGGCGCTCGATGCTTACCGCTGGCCGCGCAATTATCTGCAGCTCCGCGAGGTCTCGGAACGACTGTATATATTGGTGGGGGCGGGCACGGTGGATCGCGCTGTGGCGGAGGAAGTGCTAGCCCAAGAGGACGTGATTAAGACCGCAACCTTTGGCGCCCCGACACTCGAAAGCGACCTGTATATCCTGCGACCGCTGGCCGATACCGAGCGAGATATCGCGCATCTGGTTGTAGATCATCTCCACGGCAACCGAACCCGTGCGGCGGAGGTGCTGGGCATAAGCCGAACAACGCTGTGGCGCTTGCTGAAGGACGATGACCGTTGAGCGAGGCGCCCGTGACCGCGCGCGACGCGTGTGCTACAGTCCAAAGCGTTATTGTTTCGATTTGGTTACGGCGTGCGGGGGCGTATGGCTGAGACTACAAAACCGAGCCGCAGAAGGCGGAGCGCCGCGCCGGTTAACCGACGCACAACATCGGTGACGTGGGGCAAACACGCCTCGGGGTTTGACGGCTCGTTCAAGCGCACTAAATACGGCTATCCTTCGACAGGTGCCCGCTTGGCAATGCAGGCAGAGTCCTCGCTGTGGGACCGCAAACGCGTGGTGGGCTCAAAGCTCAAGCACGACGGAACGCTCGGCTACATCAGTCGCGGGGCGGCTCGTCGCAGCGGACTCAATCCGGCTGGTTGGCATCGTTATGTTCCGATCGCGGTCGTCGTTGCAGTGATCGTCATCGCACTCGCTGCGCTTGGCTACGCCGGCGACGGTGCCAACTTGGACGCGATGTTTAAATCGCCCGAGCTCGCGCATGCAGGCACAGAAATTGTCGAGGGCGCTCAGACCCAGACGGGCGTCGCGCCCCAGCGCGGTATCGTTGCGGCGGCCTCCACCATCGCCGACGCTCAAAAGGACGAGGGCGAACAGGGCGACGGCGCCGAAACGACCCACACGAACGAAACGACGACAACTCCATCGGCAAGATAAGTTGCGAGCGGGTCAGCCGTTCGTTAGAACGGCGGAACTAATTACCTAACGTACACCACGTTGTCGCGGCGGGGTTTGGGCTCGGGTAGCGTGTCTTCGGCATAGCCCAGAATGCAGTGACCGACGCCGCGCAGGCTGCCGTCGGCGGGCAGGCTCCAGCTGGCCAGCAGCTCCAGGCCCTCGGGCGAGTCAAAGACCTCATGCGCGCGGTGAATCCAGCATGAGTCGACACCCAGTGCATAGGCGGCGTTGAGCAGGTTGCCCATGGCGAGCGATCCGTCTTCCAGGTGCGTGGGCACGCTGCGGTCGACCAGTACCACCACAACGGTCTTGGCGCCATAGAAGGGGTCGCTGTTGCTGCCCATGACCTGTGCGTTGAGCTGCGAGAGGCGCTCAACGGTCGTGGGGTCGGTGACGGCGACAAACGTCACCGGCTGG
>OHBM01003170.1_pt1 | contig 10269 bp, 6 predicted proteins | sample 1577251 | NCBI WGS metagenome assembly OHBM01 (sample SAMEA3541557, study PRJEB24748) | human gut metagenome | biome: human gut; feature: human-associated habitat; material: faeces | place: China | collected 2012
ATCATGCGCTGGTCGGAGCCGGGCGTACCCGGTGAGCTGGATTATAACGCCATCATGGACTATGTGCAGGCAGGCTGCGAACAGCTGGGCATTGAGACCGACTGCTGCCAGTCCAACCACGAGGGCGACCTTGTGGACGAAATTCAGGCCGCGGCGGGCCGGGTGGACGGCATCGTGCTGAACCCCGGCGCCTATGCCCACTACAGCGTGGCCATTCTGGACGCGCTGCGGCTGTGCGGCGTGCCCGCCGTGGAAGTGATGCTGCACGCCCCGGACGAGCGGGAGCCCTTCCGCCAGACGGACGTTGTCTCATTTGGCTGTCAGGGCCACTTCATCGGCGAAGGGCCGCAGGGCTACCTGCACGCCTGCCTGTATCTGGCCCAGCTGCTGCGGGCCGACGGCACCGGCAAGGCACATATTGTGATGTAAAAGGAAAGGAAAACACTCTTATGATCATCTCCACCAAAAAAGGGACCCCGAAGCCCGAACTGGAAAAGATCGTTGACAAATTCGAGAAGCAGGGCCTGGACGTGACCCTGATCACCGGCAAGGACTACAACGTGTTCGGCCTGGTGGGCGACACGACGAAAATCGACGAGCGCGACGTGCTGGCAAACCCGTGGATCGACAACGTCACCCGTGTGTCCGCGCCCTATAAGCGCGCAAACCGCCTGTTCCACCCGGCAGATTCGGTCATCGACTGCGGCGGCGTGAAGATCGGCGGCAAGGAAAAGATCGCCGTCATGGCAGGCCCCTGCAGCATCGAGGGCGAGGAGCAGGCTCTGCGCATCGCACAGGGCGTCAAGGCTGGTGGTGCCACCCTGTTCCGCGGCGGTGCCTACAAGCCCCGCACCTCTCCCTACTCCTTCCAGGGTCTGGAGACCGAGGGCATCCTCGATATGGTCAAGGCCCGGGAGGCCACCGGAATGCCCATCGTGTCCGAGCTGATGAGCGAGGACCGGATCCCGGAGTTTGAGGAATATGTGGACGTGGTACAGATCGGTGCCCGCAACATGCAGAATTTCCAGCTGCTCAAGGCCGTGGGCAAGATGCACAAGCCTGTGCTGCTCAAGCGCGGCCTGTGCAACACCATCGAGGAGTGGATCATGTCCGCAGAGTACATCATGGCCGGCGGCAACGAGCAGGTCATTCTCTGCGAGCGGGGCATCCGCACCTTTGAGAAGTACACCCGCAACACCCTCGACCTCTCCGCTGTGCCCATCATCCACGAAAAGACCCATCTGCCCATCATCGTGGACCCCAGCCACGCCACCGGCAAGGCCAATCTGGTTGAGCCGATGATGATCGCCGCTGTGGCCGCCGGTGCCGACGGTCTGGAGGTGGAAGTCCACTATGATCCCCGCCACGCATGGAGCGATGGCGCACAGTGCCTGACCCAGGATGCCTTTGCACAGGCCATGGCAAAGTGCCGTCAGGTCGCATGGGCCATTGGCCGGGATATGTAACACGATGAACGGCCTCACCCTCTCAGTCAAAGCCTGACGGCTTTGCCAGCTCTCCCAAAGGGAGAGCCTCTGGCGAAACCACAGACCTTGCGGTGGACTGCCAAGGCCTCGCCCTTTGGGAGAGGTGGCAGCGCAAAGCGCTGACGGAGAGGGCGAGCCAGGTAAAGTAACACGATGAACATTACGATAAAATCAAGCCGGACGGTGGGCGGCAACATCGGCGCGCCGCCCAGCAAAAGCATGGCTCACCGGGCGGTGCTCTGCGCGGCGCTGGCAAAGGGGACTTCCCATCTCCATCATCTTGCTTTCAGCAAGGATATCTCCGCCACGCTGGGCGCGGCGGGCCGACTGTGCGCCCGTGTCACCACCGGTGAAAACGACGCGGTGGTGGAGGGGCTGGGCCGCTTTCTGCCGGTTGATGCCCCCGTGGACTGCTGTGAGAGCGGCAGCACCCTGCGCTTCCTCATCCCGCTGGCCAGCCTGACCGGGCAGGAAGTGACTTTTACAGGCCGTGGGCGGCTGATGGAGCGGCCCCAGTCGGTCTATAAAACGCTGTATCAGCAGCAGGGCCTGCGTTTTGAGCAGGGCGCGGACCGCCTGACTGTGGAAGGTGCCCTGACCCCGGGCGAATACGAGCTGGCGGGCAACGTGTCCAGCCAGTTCATCAGCGGGCTGCTGTTCGCGCTGCCGCTGCTTTCCGGCGACAGCACCCTGCACCTCATCCCGCCGGTGGAGAGCCGCAGCTACATCGACATGACCCGCGCGGTGCAGGCTGCTTTTGGTGTGCAGAGCCGGTGGCTGGACGAGAACACCCTCGCCCTGCCGGGCAATCAGCGCTACCACCCCTGTGACTACGCTGTGGAGGGCGACTACAGTCAGGCCGCGTTCCCGGCGGTGCTGGGCGCGGTGTGCGGCGGCGTGACCATCACCGGCCTCGCACCGGAAACCTTGCAGGGCGACGCCGTTATTCTGGACATCCTGCGCCGGTGCGGGGCACAGTTCACCCGCGAAGGCGACGCCGTCACCTTTGCAAAAGCCCCGCTGCACGGCGTGGACATCGACCTTGCCGACTGCCCGGACCTTGGCCCCGTGCTGATGGTGCTGGGTCTTTTGTGCGAGGGCACCACGATCATCTGCAACGCCGAGCGCCTGCGCCTGAAAGAGAGTGACCGCATTGCGGCCATGGAAGCCGAACTGCGGGCCTGCGGCGGCGTGCTGGAAAGCGAGGGCGGCACCATTACGGTGCACGGGTGCGCGGACAAGCTGCACGCCCCGGCAGGCACCCTGCACGGCCACAACGACCACCGGGTGGTCATGAGCCTTGCGGTGCTGGCCCTGAGTACCGGCCTTGCGCTGACCGTGGACGACGCCGAGGCCATCACGAAAAGCTGGCCGAACTTTTTTGATGCCATCAAGCCATTGGGCGCGGAGGTGGAATATGCTGGATAAAACGAAACGTTATCTCGTGGTGGGTCTGGGCCTGCTGGGCGGCAAGTACGCGCTGGAGCTGACCAAAGCCGGCTTCCATGTGGACGGCATCAACCGCAGTGAGGGGCACCTGCAGTACGCCCTCGACCACGGCTACATTGCCAGCGGCAAGACCCACGATTTTGAAGATCTTGTCAGCAGCGCCGACCACATCATTTTCGGCCTGTACCCCACGGCCCTGCTCGAGTGGTTCAAGACCTACGGGCAGCTGATCAAACCCGGCTGCATCTTTACCGATGTTTCCGGCGTGAAGACCGGCCTTGTGGAGCCGGTGCAGGCCATGTGCCCGGCGGGCGTGGAGTTCATCGCCAGCCACCCCATGGCAGGCCGCGAAACCTCCAGTGTGGAGCACGCCGCCGAGGTGAACTTTGCCCCGGCCAACTTCATCATCACGCCCACCGAAAAGAACACCCCGGAGGCCGTCCAGTGGGCCAGAGAGCTGGCGGAGGTGCTGGGCTTCAAGCACATCTGCACCCTGACGGTGCAGGAGCACGACAAGATGATCGGCTATGTGAGCCAGCTGTGCCACGCCATCGCCGTGAGCCTGATGTGCGCCAACGACAACTCCTCGCTGTGCGAGTACACCGGCGACTCCTTCCGCGACCTGACCCGCATTGCCCGCATCAACGACAAAATGTGGGCGGAACTGTTCCTATGGAACAAGGAAAACCTGATCAGCGAGATCGACCAGTTCGATGCGGCCCTGTGCGAAATGCGCAACGCCCTCGTGGCCGATGACCGGGACAAGCTGGAAGAGATGTTCCGCCTGTCCACCCAGCGCCGCGCGGCGTTTGATAAGAAAGCGCCGTGATCTTTTCAGCACACAGCACTGCTGTTTTTTTCCAGCTCCCCTGCTGGGGAGCTGGAAGCGAGACTGAGAGGTTTGGCACAACACGAAAAAATGAGGTGTACCGAATGCCCAAACAGGAAGGCCAGAAATCCAAGCTGCTGGCGCTATTGCGCATTTTTGAGCAGCAGACCGATGAAAACCACCTGCTGAACGTGCCGCAGCTGGTGGAGCTGCTGGAGGCGCAGGGCATCCGCTGTGAGCGCAAGAGCGTGTACAGCGATATTGAGGCACTGGGTGCGCTGGGCTATGACATCAAGCTGCGCCGGGGCCGGGGCGGCGGGTATTTCCTTGCCAGCCGCACCTTTGATCTGGCGGAGCTCAAGCTGCTGGTGGATGCCGTGCAGGCAAGCCGGGTGGTATCCGGCACCACGAGCAGGCGGCTGATCCACAAGCTGGAAAAGCTCTGCTCCAACTACGAGGGCAGCCAGCTGCAGCGTCAGGTCTATGTGGAGGGCCGCCCCAAGACCGACAGCAAGAGCCTGCTGTACAGCATCGATGCCCTGCACGAGGCCATCAACAACGGTAAAATGGTGGAGTTCCTCTACAGAAAAGCCGACAGCCGCGAGAAAGAGAAAAGGATCGTCAGCCCGTGGCAGCTGGCCTGGGAGAACGGGTGCTACTACCTCATTGCGTTTGCCGATGAAAAGGGCATCCGCCATTATCGGGTGGACAAGATGAGCGGGGTCCGGGTGCTGGATGTGCCCCGGCGGGGTCAGGAGCAGTTTGCGGATCTTGACCTGCCTGCCTATCTGCGCAAGCACTTTGGAATGTACGGCGGGCCGGAGCATCGTGTTACCCTGCGGTGCACCGCGGATCTGGAAGGTGCCATGCGGGAGCGCTTCGGCGCAACGCCCATGTTCCTGCCCGAGGAGAATGGCTGCTTCCATTTTGATGTCCCCATCTGCGTCAGTGACCAGTTCTATGGCTGGGTCTGCGGCTTTGGCGGCAAGGTAGAAGTGGTTGCCCCGCCCGAAGTGCGGCAGGGAATGCGGGAAATGACCGCCCGGCTGGCAGAACAGCATGGATGAAAAGATCGTGTAAAATTTCTTTATCGATAATATACTGTCATAGAAAACTTTATAGAGGAGACGCATATGCAACTGGAAAATCATAATTTACTATGTCCAATTCGAGGACCACTCGATTCTGAATATTTTTCCAAAGATGGACTTACAGTTACAGAAGAGGCGCGTCGAATTGAGTGTATTAAATTTTTGTTGAGTAAAAATTATCCACGCGAGAATTTTCAATGTGAAACAGTTGTTATAAAACATATCGGAAACAATGGTCGGAATAGTTTGCGTGCAGATATTGTAATTTATGACATTCCTGTAATCGAAGCTAAGGCTCTTGATGATACGAATCGAAATAAACATATTATTTTGGTTGCAGAAATTAAACGCGAAAGCAAAAGTAAAAAAAGTGGCATTGCATTTCAGCTAGAGCCAGCCATGCGTCAGAGCGATAGAACATTTGTCCTCGGCGTTTATTGGGATGATGTCAACCGTTACCTATATGTAAAGCAAATAAAAGATGAACAAATCGTAATCACCCGTGATGAACTTGGAAATCTTCCGGAATATGGAAATCCATATCGCTACAAAAAACTAAAGTATAGAGATTTGATAAAGCCTGAAGATATCACTGCAACGCTAATGGATATTGCCAATATCCTTCGGTCTAATCAGGTTAATGACGATTCTACTCGGTATCGTGAAACGGTAAAGCTTCTTTTAGCCAAATATATCGACGAACGAGAAGCCAAAGAAACTGGCGAAGATCTTTTGATGCAAGTTGTTCCAGGAGAAGATATGTCATTCAAAGAGCGAATGAAATTGCTATATTCTAGAACGGCAAGGGTTTATTCAAAAGCAAAATCAATCTTTGGAAATTATGGATTTGACGCAGATGAAAAAACCCTGCGTGAAATGGTTCAAAAAGTACAAGGACTGAATCTGTTAGATTCTTCCAGTGATTCTATGCAGCAAGTCTTTATGACTTTTGTGCCAGCAGTTTTTAAAAAAGACTTAGACCAGTATTTTACACCGTTGACATTAGTTAATTGCATGGTCGAAATACTCCGTCCTGGTCCAAATGATAAAGTAGCAGACCCTGCAATGGGAACGGCGGATTTTCTTTCTGCTACTATGCAGTATCGTCTGAAATATAACGATGGGCAAATTATAAATCGTGTATATGGTGCGGACAAAGACCCTCAGGCGTATGAATTGGCTGTAATTAATATGGCCTTAAACAAAGATGGGCAGACTAATTTAAATAATATCGATACTATTGAAAATTACGATTTGTGGAATGGACAAATGGATGTTGTGCTTTGCAATCCTCCATTTGGTTCTCGTACAATCGAAACCAGGCCAAATGTGCTTAAGCATTATGACCTTGGGTATCTATGGAAGTTTGAAGACGGAAAGTGGAGGAAGACAGATGAACTTCTTCCGTCACAACAGCTTGGAATTTTATTTATTGAACGTTGTTATAAATTGCTGGCTGAAGAAAGTGGTCGTCTTGGTATCATTCTGCCAGAAGGATATCTTTGCACAGCAAGCTATGGTTATGTTCGCCAATGGATTATTGAAAATTTCCATATTATAGGTCTTGTTGAATTGCCGCGTAGAATATTCCTGAAATCGGATGCGGATTTACGGTCCAACATTCTTTTCGCAGAACGTAGAAAAGATGATAAAAGTAAGAACTATCCAATCCACGCAGAGTTGGTCAGAAAAGTTGGATACAAACTTGGAAAAGGATTTTCAACAATTCCGCTTCGAGATGAAAAAACTGGATTGGAGGTAAGAGATCCTAACACGGGGAGTATACTTGTTGATACTGATTTTCAAAGAGTTAAATCAAATTTTGAGGCATTTATTAAAATTACAGGACATGATTCTTTCACTGAGTGGAATGGTGCTTATCTAAGCGACATCACTGAACACCCCCAACTAGATATGAAGCCTCGTAGATTGACCAGAAATGCACTTATGAATTTGAATTCAATTTTGACCACTCCACATAAACAACTCTATGAAATTGCAGATATTCTTACGGATACAACCAATTTCGCAGACGTTGTTCATGCAGATGAACAGATCTATTTAGTGGAGGGTCAAGATATCCGTGCTCTAGAAGGGACTGTTGTTTTAAAAGCAAGTGAAAAACGTTGGCAAGCTGAAGTTCGAAAAACTGATAAAGGTTACCATTTGCAAAAAAAAGATATTATTATTGGGCTGGTTAGACCCGAACGACGTAATATCGGCTTGTATCTTGATGATAAAAGCAATGTTTTTGGAAGCCCTGATGGTATTGCGGTTGTGCGTCAAAAGGATCCAAAGTATCCTATAGAATGGATCTTTCAGGTTCTGCGAACCGAGCAAACGCGAATTCAATTTTGGACTGAATCTGGTGGAACTAGCTATGGCAAACTAACGATAGATCAAATAAAAAATGTTTTTGTGTCAATTCCTTCTGAATCTGAAATTAAGGCAATTACTCAAAAAGTCCAAAATTGGGTGACTTCACAGCAGTCTGTACAAAACAATTTCAATGAAATCTGGAGAGAAGAAGACAAACGTGCAATTCTTAATTCTCCAATAACTGGTTTGGAGGGATTTGCAATTTCGACAGATGATGAGGAGTCCTGATTTTTGTTTTTTGACTACCGCCTAGTCTGAAACACTAGGCGATCGTTACGAAATAAGAGTATAGCAACAATTTGCACAAAATAGAAACCCGGAAATCTTTTTGAAACGCGCTAGTTTTAAAAAAGATTTCCGGGTTTTGTGTGATGTTTTCTTGTGGGGAGAAAGCCTAGGCAGCTAGCATTGTTTACGGTTCTTTCAGTTCCAGATCGCTGGGCAGGAGGAGATCCAGTTCGGCGGCAGGCTCGGCCACGAGGCGGCGGCTCTGGTGGAAGATGGCTTTTTCCAGTGTGTTGCGGGCAAGGCGGCCATTGCCGGCAGTGCGGGCATCGGCAGCCTGCCAGCGGGCATAATAGCCCAGCAGGGGTTCGGTGCAGCTTTCGGCCAGACGGTACCCCTTGTTCCTTGCCTGAACGTGGGTGATCTGCAGCAGCTCCTCAGCGGTGTAGTCCGGGAACTCGATCTTGTTGGGAAAACGGCTGGCAAGGCCGCTGTTGGCGGTGAGGAAGGTCTCCATCTCCTTGGTGTAACCTGCCAGAATGACCACCAGCTCATCCCGGTGATCCTCCATCCCCTTCACCAGCGTGTCGATGGCTTCCAGCCCGAAGCTGTCCTGTTCACCCCGGTAGAGGCTGTATGCTTCGTCAATGAAGAGCACACCACCCAGGGCACTCTCGATGACGCTGTTGGTCAGGGGGGCGGTGTGGCCGGTGTAGCGGCCCACCAGGTCGGCACGGGTCACCTCCACCAGCTGCCCGCCCTTGAGGGCACCGATGGCTTTCAGGTATTTCGCCACCAGCCGGGCAATGGTGGTCTTGCCGGTGCCGGGGTTTCCTGTGAAGATCATGTGCATGGACAGGCTGGCCGTTTTCAGCCCGGCAGCGGCCCGGCGCTGCTGCACCTGCAGGTTGTCGGCCAGACCGAACACATATTCTTTCACGGGAGCAAGGCCCACCAGTTCGTTGATCTCGGCCCGGATGGCATCCAGTGCACCGGTATAAGCCGCAGGCAGCAGGTCAAAGAGCGGTTCCTCCGGGCCATCGTTCAGCCGGAACAGCAGCCCTTCCGGACAGGCGGTCAGGGCCGCCGTGCCGGACAGGGTCTTGTCCGTGCGCAGGCAGTATTCGCTCAGGGCACGGAAGATGCGGTCACAGCATTCGGCTAGCCCGGCGGCACCCTTCTGTGCGGTGCACTGGGCCGCGACATAGTCCCGCACGTCGGCCCCGGCGGAAAGGGTCAGCCCCAGCCGGGTGCGGATCTTCTGGGCCAGCGCGTTGAGCTGCTGTGCGGCAAGGGCGGCCAGGTCCTCCCGGGTGTAGGAGGCCGTTTCGCAGACATCCCCCAGCGCCGACACCAGCGCCGCACCGAATTTGTCAGCCAGTGCCTCCCGGCCCTTGTGGGAGTAGAAGATGAGGTATTTGCCGCAGGGGTCGATGCGGCTGACGGCTCCCGGGGCCAGCGCCGTGCCTGCATCCACAAGGATGCCCTCCTTGTTCACAAGATACCGGCTGGAAAGCGGTGCTCTGCCCTTCACAGCAAGGTCTGCAAGAGTCTTGAGGAAGGCCGCATGGCAGCTCTCGTAATGCTCAAAGATCACGATCTCCCCGGGGGCGTGCAGGGCCGCATACAGATCCTGCAAAAACAGCTTTTCCGCACCGGAATTGGGGTAGAGGGCAAGGTCCACCACCGCGGTTTTGTCGCTCTGCAAAAGGCCCCGCGCCGCCATGATGCGGGCGGTCTCTGCCAGCGCAAAATGCCGCCCCGTACCGGCTCCGCCGCACAGCAGGATCACATTGCGTGCTGCCGGGCGCTCGGTGCCCAGCACAAAGGGCCGGCGCATGGCGCGCACCACGCTGTCCACAAAGGCATCCTGCCCGAGAACGGTCTTTTTCACCTCGGCGGCAAGGCCCTCAAAGCTGCCAAGGTGCTCTGCGGTCACATCGGCAGTGCCCTTGGCAAGCAGGCCGTCCGCTTCCATATCCCGCAGCATCTGGCGGCTGTCCTCCAGAGCAGACTGCACCGCAGTGTCCTGCGTTTTCAGCTGGGCGTTCTGTTTTTTGAGCAGGGCATCCAGCTGCTTCTGGTTTTCCAGCAGAGCAGCGTTCAGGTCCGGCACGGCTGAGGTCCCGGATTTCTGTGGCTTTGCCTCCGGCTGGGCGGTGCCGCCAAAGCGCGGCCTGCCCCCTGCACCGAACACACCGTTCATAAGGTTTTCCCAATCGTCGGTATATGCCATGGTTTGCCCTCCGTTTTTGTCGTTTTCTTCCAGTATAGTGTACCCGGACAGGTTTTGCAATTCCCTCTTGCAAAAAAGACCGCCGGTGTTTACACTTATATCTGATAGGAAATCTGCAAGAAGGAATGAAGAAACTATGACCGTCAAAACGCCCGCCGAACTGAAAACGCTGTACGAGAGCATCTCCTTTGACCTTCAAACCACCTACACCGGCCCGCTGGGGCAGGAATATGCTGTTTCCGGCACCCATCTGCGCCTGTGGGCACCCACGGCGCAGAGGGTGGAGGTCAGCCTTTACCGCAAAGGCAGCGGCGGTGAGCCCATAGGCACTCTGCCGCTGGAGCGGGGGCAGCAGGGGGTGTGGAGCATCTATCTGCCCGGCGACCAGCACGGACGATACTATACCTATACGGTCACGGTGGATGGCATTTCGCGCCAGACCGGCGACCCCTATGCCCGGGCGGCAGGCGTGAACGGCACCCGCAGCATGATCGTAGATCTTGCCCGCATCGCCCCCTCCGGGTGGGAGCATGATGTGCGTCCGGTCATCCCGCCGGAGCAGCGCGCGGTGTG
>OHBM01003176.1_pt1 | contig 10256 bp, 9 predicted proteins | sample 1577251 | NCBI WGS metagenome assembly OHBM01 (sample SAMEA3541557, study PRJEB24748) | human gut metagenome | biome: human gut; feature: human-associated habitat; material: faeces | place: China | collected 2012
GAGGCTATAGCGTAGCCAGCTACATCCTCTCGTTCCTGAGGAAAGAGAGGCTTGGCGAGAAAGGTGGAGCCTTCCTTAACGGTAAGGAAGGACGGGTAGGTTTTCGAAAACAACATTTCCTTTAAGGAGACTAAGAGGTAAAAGAAAAAGATTTATGAATAATTTCAACGACATACAAATCATAATCATGGCAGGCGGTGTAGGTAGCCGCTTCTGGCCTATGTCAACCCCCGATTACCCAAAGCAGTTTATTGATGTGATGGGTGTCGGCCGTTCCCTCATTCAATTGACAGTAGATAGATTGAAGCCAATCTGTCCTGTCGAAAACATGTGGGTAGTGACAAACGAGAAAAACGAGTTTTATTATTTATCATAAGATGACTATGGCAAGATCATTTATACAGAATTTTTCCATTAAAGGTCTGTTTGGATACAAAGACGTATCTATAGATTTTGATGAGAATGTTAAGATTATTATAGCAGAGAACGGGGCTGGTAAAACGACGATATTGTCATGCCTCTATTATTTGCTTAATGGGGATTACGAAAGTTTGCTGAAAATCAAATTTGCTTCGATTTCCATAAAATTTGATAGCAGAAAGGATGCTTTTTGCTTTGATAAACAACAGATACGCAGTTATTGTCAGTATTTGATTAGTTCTCGTGACGAAGAATCTAATGTCTCCTCTTATGTCAAAAGGGTATTAGGGGATAATTTGCTTCATGAATTGGTAAATAAGTCCCTGTCAACTGATGATATGGATATGTTATATGATGAATATCACCAAGAAATTCACTTTCCAAGAAGTCTTTGGCACCAAATATTATCAACTTTGATAGAATCTGAACAAAAATACAAGACGTTCCGAAATTTAAATCAGTTTTTGAATAGTACAGGTTATAAGTTTCTGTATTATCCGACTTATCGTAGAATTGAGGAAGACTTTAGAAATATCCTTAAGTACAAGAAGAGAAATCGACATGCCGTCCCTCGTAGTGAAATGGACGAATATTTCGACAATACGATAATCAAGTTTGGTATGAATGATGTGGAAGAAAGAATAGGTAAGATTGTGGATATCATCAAACAGTCTTCTGTTTCAGGATTTGCTTCTGTTTCGGGAAGTATGATAACAAAATTGTTAGAAAATGATTTAAATTCAGAGGTATCTCTGGACTTTAATATAGAAGAAGTTTCCATTGTTCTAAGCCGTGTGGGTAGAAATTTGTCTGAAGCAGACAAAAAGAAGATAATCAATCAGATTAAAGTCGATTCTGACCTTTCTGAGCAGGCACCTTTCCTCAGATATTTTCTCCGTCAATTACTTGATGTATATAGAACTCAACAAAAATACGATACTGCTATAAAGAAGTTTGTTGATGTGTGTAATAAATATTTGGAAAATAAGCGGTTTGTATATGACGAGAGTAATGTTAATATACGTATAGAAAGATGCTGCGATAATAATAATGAAGAGGCAAACAAAAATGAATGTGATAATATTGATTTGAAATGTCTTAGTTCGGGTGAGAAACAAATAGTATCAATATTTTCCCAATTATATTTGGAGCTTGATTGTAAGTTCTTAATATTGTTTGACGAGCCAGAATTGTCTCTTTCTCTTTATTGGCAACAGATACTTCTTCCTGATATAATGGAATCAAATAAATGCATGTTTATGTTAGCCGTTACGCATTCTCCATTTATTTATGATAATGTATTGCGTGATAGTGCCGTTGCTTTAAGCATATATTCGAAATGAAAGAAATAAGAATTTATACCCCTGAAAGTCTTGCCCAAATTGCCAATGAAAGTGTTTCTGTAGTAATTCAAAAATTTTGTTGTTCTATTAATAATACGCAACCTACAACACTCATCTGCTTTGTTGAAGGGCATGATTTGCCTTATTATAATTCTCGTGTTGAGGCAATCTCTGGAAAACATTGTATTTTTATTGATTCTGGAGGGAAAAAGAATGTTATAAAGGCATATCATTATTTTTGCAATAATGCAAAATACATTGATTACAAGAAATTGTATTTTGTTGACCGTGATTATGATGATAACTCAGAACTTCCTGCTGAAATATATGTCACTCCGTGTTATTCTGTAGAGAACTTATGCGTATCGGATAATTCTTTCAAAAAGATGATGAAAGGTGTTTATAATGTAGATTTAGATAATCCAAAGTTAAACAGTGCTGTGTCGTTTTTCAAAACGGAGCGTGATAAATTCATAAGTGCTACTTCTTTGTTTTGTGCGTGGTATAAATGTGTGAAAAAAATGCCTGGGGAAAATAGTGTGAAACTATCAGAAACTTTTCCTCAAGAAATAGCACTGATAGGTCCTTATGATATTTCGGAGAAAAATAATAATTTACAATATATTAATGGATTATATCCTAACATTGCGGAAATTACGAATGATGCCATAAATATGTCCCTTGAAGAAATCGATAGTAAGATGGAGAATATTAGAGGAAAGTATGTCTTCGACTTTATCGAGTATGTAACCTGTTGCTTTAATCGTGATTCTAAAGGGGGACAGAAATTTACGGAAGGGAAAACTTCTTTTGAGAAGAATCGCAAAACACTATTGGCAAGATTATCTCCGTATGCAGACACTCCAATATGTTTGATAAACTATGTGAGAAGAACATGTTGTAATGCTTAGATAATAAAAAATAAAATTAATTTAATGTCTGTTCAAACATCTGATACTATTAAACGAATTGCGTAGATTTCTTTCCTTTCGAATAGAGTTCTTGTAGTATATGAAATGATGTATATAGCTAGGATGTTGAAATGACAGAGAATATTATGAGCGAGGAACAATACAACGATTTGCTGAAAGCCTATACAAAGGAGGCTTTGGTAAGCATGATAAAGGCAGACATACGCAGTAGGTTCCCTGAACCTTACGCCAGTATGTATTGCCAGCAGTTTGATAATTTCAAGAATGTTGCAGATTTCTTTGAATTTGCAGCAAAGTTAATGAGGAGATAACATTTATGAAGGGAATAGTATTAGCAGGTGGAAGCGGAACACGCTTGTACCATATCACAAAGGGTATCAGCAAGCAGCTGATACCAATCTTCGATAAACCGATGATATATTACCCAATATCAGTATTGATGTTGGCAGGTATCCGTGAGATACTCATAATTTCAACCCCTTAAGACTTGCCAGGCTTCAAGTGACTCTTGGCGGTGGAAACCAGTTCGGAGTCAGGTTCGAGTATGCAGAAATGAATCATGGTTATTGGTTTATCTATCTTTGAAAGGTGTTTAGGAACAATTGTATGAATGTATAAAATAGATTAATGATTTACCTTCTCAACATATAGGCACTTGTAAGACAATCTATAAAAATGTCTATCCCAAAATTGAGTTGGTAACTTTACTAATGATTTTTAAATAATTAATTAAATAATTAAATTGATATGGCAAAAATAGTTTATTTAGGCATGATTGGTGATATCATGCATCCAGGTTACATTAACATCATCAATAAAGCCGCAGAATACGGCGAAGTGATGGTGGGTTTGTTCACAGACAAGGCGATTGCTAATCATCGCCGTCTCCCATACCTTACTTGGGAGCAGAGAAAAAATGTAGTCGAGAATATTAAGAATGTTTCAAGAGTCGTACCACAGGATGATTGGAGCTACATTCCTAATCTTTGTGAATACAAGCCTGACTATATTATTCATGGTGACGACTGGCAGAGTGGTCCAGAGAAGTACCTTCGTGATGAGGTATATAAAACAATGGAGAAACTTGGAGGTGAGGTAATTGAAATTCCATATACACAGAATATTTCAGCCTCAGGTATCAAACAGGAAATTGATGCACTTGGTGTTACACCACAAATGCGCCTTTCTTCTCTCCGTCGTCTTATAGCTGCAAAACCTATTGTACGTATCCTTGAATCACACAATGGCTTAACAGGTCTTATTGCGGAACATACTAAGGTTGAAGTAAATGGTCAAGAGCGTGAATTTGATGGTATGTGGGCATCTTCGCTTACAGACTCAACTTCTAAGGGTAAGCCAGATATCGAAGCTGTCGATTTGACGACACGTCTTCACGATTTGAACGACACATTGGAAGTAACAACAAAGCCTGTTATTTTTGATGGTGATACAGGAGGTAAGGTTGAACATTTCGGCTTTACAGTACGTACACTCGAACGTTTGGGTATTTCTTGTGTAATCATTGAAGATAAAGTTGGTTTGAAGCAGAATTCCCTTTTTGGAACAGATGCAGTACAGACACAAGATACCATAGAAGGATTCCAAGCTAAGATTCGTGCTGGTAAGGAAGCACAGATTACTCGTGATTTCATGATCGTATCTCGTTGTGAGTCGCTTATTGCTGGTAAGAGTATTGAAGATGCACTTGAGCGTTGTCATGCTTATGTTGAAGCAGGAACAGATGGTATTATGATTCATTCTAAGGAAAAGTCAGGAGAAGATATCAAGGAGTTCTGTTTACGATTCCGTGAAAAGGATGCACATACTCCAATCGTTGTTGTTCCAACGACTTATAATCAATTTACAGAAGAAGAGTTGGCTCAATGGGGTATTAATGTAGTCATTTATGCTAACCATATGTTGCGTTCTGCTTATCCTGCTATGGTGAAGTGTGCAGAAACAATACTCCGTACAAGTCGTTCGCTAGAGGCTTCTGAGCAGTATTGTATGCCAATTAAGCAGATTCTTAATCTTATTCCTGGAACAAAGAAAAAGTAATAATTATGGTTAGACCTGATTTTTTTGTAAATACATTGAAGGATAATGGCATAGATTTCTATGCAGGCGTTCCTGATTCCTTGCTTAAAAATATCTGTGCTTATATCACAGATAATCTTCCTGCCGATCATAACATTATCGCAGCCAACGAGGGCGGTGCAATGGGTATAGCTGCGGGTTATCATCTTGCAACTGGCAAAATACCTGTTGTATATATGCAGAACTCTGGCGAGGGTAACATTATTAATCCTCTAGCTTCATTAACAGATAAGGAAGTATATAATATCCCTGTGCTTCTTGTTATAGGTTGGCGTGGTCGTCCTGGTGTACATGATGAGCCACAACATGTTAAGCAAGGCAAGGTAACTACTGGCTTGCTTAATACTATGGGCATCAACTATGCTATTCTTCCTAAAGATGAAGAAGGTGCAGCTAAACAAATTAAGATAGCTGCAGATTATATGAAAAATACTAATGAGTGTTATGCTCTTGTCATAGAAAAAGAAACATTTGACACATATAAACTTCAAAATGTAGAAGTAAATAATCTCACAATGTCTCGTGAAGAAGCAATTCAGAAAGTTGCTGCAAGTATAGAGCCTAATGCTTGTATAGTATCAACAACAGGCATGATATCTCGTGAACTATTTGAGGCACGTACTGCATGGAATCAAGGTCATGAGCGCGATTTCCTAACTGTTGGCTCAATGGGACATGCTTCTCAGATTGCACTTGGTATTGCTCTTCAAAAGCCTAATCGTCGAGTTTATTGCTTTGATGGTGATGGTGCAAGTATTATGCATATGGGTAATATGGCTATTACTGCCAGCATGAAGTGCAAGAATTATGTTCATGTAGTCTTTAATAATGGAGCTCATGACTCTGTAGGTGGTCAACCTACAGTCGGTTTGAAGATTGACTTGTGTGGAGTTGCAAAGTCTGTTGGCTATGCAGCTACTTATTCTGTAGATACTGCAGAGTCTCTTACTAAGATTCTTGAGGATATCAAAAATGTGGAAGGTCCAATACTTCTACAAGTTTGTGTAAAGAAAGGTAATCGTAAAGACCTTGGTCGTCCAACAACAACTCCTATTCAGAATAAAGAGGCTTTAATGAATTTCTTAAGTGAATAATTGATATGGTTAAGACAGCAGTTATTATGGCCGCAGGTATGGGAACTCGTTTCGGAAATAGAACAGAACTTATACCTAAGGGTTTTGTTCCTGCTGGTGGTATTCCTATGGTGATACGTTCAATAGACACTCTTAAAGCGTGTGGCATAGAACGTATCATTATAGGTACAGGCTATCACAAGGAACATTATGAAGATCTTGCAGCAAAGACAGAAGGAATAGAGTGTGTCTTTAGCTCTCGGTATGCAGATACTAATAGCATGTATACACTTTGGAATTGTCGTGAAGCAATAGGCGATGATGACTTTCTGCTATTAGAGTCAGATTTGGTCTTCGAGAAAAAGGCTATTACATCGCTTATTAATTGTGAAGCTCAAGATGTGATGCTTATTACTCCTGTTACAAAGTTTCAGGATCAGTACTATGTGGAGTCTAACAATAAAAATATTCTCACTTATTGTTCTGTTAACAAAGACGAGTTAAATGCTAAAGGAGAGTTAGTTGGCATTCATAAATTATCCAATAGCTTTTATAAGAAAATGTGTGAGGACTATGCTAAAATTGTAGAAGATAAACCTAAGCTTGGATACGAGTATGAATTACTCTCAATGTCATTAAATATATCACCAGTCTTTGTACTCAATGTGCCTGGTTTACTCTGGTATGAAATCGATGATGTTAAAGATTTGGCTTATGCTGAAGAAAAAATATTAAGTAAGTTTTAGACATATAAAATAAGATATTATGGGAAAAATTAAAAGAAATGTGTTGTTGAATCCTGGTCCAGCAACTACAACAGATACTGTTAAAATGGCACAGGTTGTGCCTGATATTTGTCCACGTGAGAAAGAATTTGCAGGTCTTATGAAGGGACTGCGATCTGATTTGTTAAAGGTCGTTCATGCTCCAGAAGACGAATATACTTCGGTTCTATTCTGTGGTTCAGGTACAATTAATATAGATGTATGTATCAATTCATTAGTACCAGAAGGTAAAAAGATTCTTGTAGTGAACAATGGCGCATATAATTCTCGTGCAGTTGAGGTCTGTGTGATGTACCATATCCCTCATATCAATTTGAAATTCTCTGTTTATGAGCAGCCAAAGCTTGATGAAGTGGAGAAGGCTCTCAAAGAAAACCCTGATGTCGCAGTGGTTTACTGCTGTCATCACGAGACTGGTACTGGTGTGCTGAATCCGATTCGCAAAATCGGTGCTTTGGCTCATAAGTATGGTGCTATCTTTGTGAGTGACACGACCTCTACATTGGGTATGATTCCTCTTGATGTAGTAAAGGACAATGTGGATTTCTGTATGGCATCTGCACAGAAGGGTTTGATGGCGATGGCTGGTTTGTCTTTCATCATAGGAAAGAAGAGCATCATTGAGGCATCAAAGAATTATCCTACACGTTCTTATTATTGCAATCTTTATTTGCAATATGAGTATTTCGAGAAGACTGGCGAAATGCACTTCACTCCTCCTGTTCAAACTATCTATGCCACTATTCAGGCATTAAAGGAGTATTTTGCAGAGGGAGAAGAGGCTAAGTTTGCTCGCCATCGTAGAGTCTATGAAGCTATTCATAATGGTTTAGAGGAGTTAGGCTTCAAGACTATTATTCCAAGAGAGATAGAGTCAGGTCTCGTAGTGAGTGTGCTTTACCCAACTGATTCTAACTGGAGTTTTGAAAAGGTGCATGATTATTGCTATGAGCGTGGCTTTACTATCTATCCAGGTAAGATAAGTACCACTAATACTTTTCGTCTTTGTTCTCTTGGAGCTATTGATGAAAATGATATAAAGGATTTCTTTGTTGTACTGAAAGGTGCATTGGAGAAGTTTAATATTAATTTAAGAGTGTAATTGGCAAATATTTAATTAAAAGATACAGAATGAATTCAGAACCATACTTGGTTACTATCATCATTCCTGTTTACAATGTTTCAAAATACATAGCGAGGTGTGCCAGCTCATTGTTTGAGCAGACATATCCAAACATCGAATATGTATTTGTGGATGATTGTTCGCCTGATGATAGTATCAGCATTCTCATGTCTGTGCTGGAGCATTATCCAAAGCGTATGGATAGGGTGAATGTTGTGAAAAATGTTACGAACTGCGGCATAGCTGCAGTTCGTAACATTGGAGTTAAGCATTGTCATGGCTCATTTCTTATGTACGTAGATAGTGATGACTGGCTTGATACGGATGTTGTAGAAAAGTGTGTTGGCAAACAACTGGAAGAGGATGCGGACATCATTGTCTTTGATAGAAAAATATATAAGAATGATGGTGTACATATCTATAGGGAGAAAGAGGTGACAACAGCACAAGCCATGGCGGAGCAAATGTTGGCTCGCAAGAGGGAAATATCCATTTGGGGTATGTTGATAAGAACCTCATTATACAGGGACAACAATATTGCATGTCGTGAAGGTATTAATATGTCAGAGGATTATCAAACGTCTCCTTGTCTTGTTTATTTTGCAAAGAATGTGGCGGTACTACACAATACCTATTATAATTATGAGAATCGAAATATTACGAGTATATCTGCCAGATTTTCAGAGAAGAATACCAGACAGGAACTTGTCACCCTTGATATTCTTAGTGATTTTGTCAAGGACAAAGAACCAAGTATTATACAAGCGTATAATTATGGCAGATGTATCCAGTTGTGCTATTACCGCCATAATGCTGCCTATTATAAAGTTTGGAGTATGTGGGATGATTTGAATGAAATGCTGAAAGAAATCCCAGTTTCAACATACTCTCAGTTACCACTTCCTTATCGCATAGGTTGGCACATAAAATCAAAGTCGATGCTGCACATATATGTAACATGTCTGAAATTCATGAAAAAGATAACAAGTAAATAATTTTGATATGAAACCAATTGCAGATGTAAACGAAATGCGCAAGATTCAGATGGATATCCTTTTATTTATCCATCAATTTTGTATAGACAACGGAATCCAATATTCCTTAGCTTGGGGAACTATGCTGGGTGCCATTCGCCACAAAGGATATATTCCGTGGGATGATGATATTGATATCATGATGACTCGTCCTGAGTATGATAGATTTTGTAAGTTATTCCATGATGAACGTAGCATCTATAAACTGTATGATGTCCATACGGATAAAAAATGGATTTATCCATTTGCCAAGATTTCGGACGAGCGCACTATACGTGTAGAGAAGAATGCCCTTGATGAGATAGGTATAAACATAGATGTTTTTCCTATAGACTTCTATGCCGATTCCTATGAAGATGCGATGAAAGCGTTGAAGCGTATGAAGTTTTGGAAGAAAATTTATGTAGCAAAAATTTTAAGGTCTTATACGGGCATGTCGTTACTCAAGAACATCATATATCATTTGTATAAGATTCCGTGTTCTTTGATACCGCTAAAGTTTGTGTTGAAGAAATTTGATGAGATAAGTTGTGTGACGTCAAAGGGCAAAACTGCTTATTGTGGATTCTTGGTGGAAGCGACGAAGGCTGTTGTACTAAAGTCTGAGATTTTTGATAAATACGCAGAATATCAATTTGAAGGCCATCGCTTTCATGGAGTAAAGAACTATGAAAGTTACTTGAGAACAACCTATGGCGATTATATGACTCCACCTCCAATTGACCAGAGATGTGCCCATGAGGTAGTTGGTATGTATTGGAAATAATTATGTTTTTAAATAATGGTTATTGTGAAATGAAAATAATGTGTACAAATGTCAACTACATCTCGAATAGCAACTAATACTATATTTCTATACCTAAATGTTGCTGTAAAAGCTTTCATATCTTTATATGTTACACGACTCGTGTTGGATGCTTTAGGAGCTTCAGACTATGGTATATATAATGTTGTTGGTGGTCTTATAAGCATGTTGTGTTTTCTTAATACATCTATGACTGCTGTAACCCAACGCTTTATGAATTATAATCAAGGTATAGGTGATTTGCATCGTCTAAAAGGTATATTTAATATATCTATTGTTTTCCATCTTGTTATAGCACTCTTTGTTGTTATAGTAATGGTTGCTTTTAAATCTGTGTTTTTTGAGCATATGCTCAATATAGATGCAGATAAAGTATATGCTGCCTCGTGTCTGTATTACTTTGCTATGGTTAGTACTGCTTTTACAATTATGACTGTACCTTATGATGCTGTACTCAATTCACATGAGAATATGCGATATTATTTTTATGTCGGCATAATACAGTCGGTATTGAATTTGCTCGCTGCCATATATATATGCAATTATCATGGTGAAAGACTTATAATTTATGGTCTCTTTATATCTGCCATTGCAATTATCACAATGATAATCATGCGAGTGTATTGCAAGAAACATTATGAGGA
>OHBM01003182.1_pt1 | contig 10237 bp, 14 predicted proteins | sample 1577251 | NCBI WGS metagenome assembly OHBM01 (sample SAMEA3541557, study PRJEB24748) | human gut metagenome | biome: human gut; feature: human-associated habitat; material: faeces | place: China | collected 2012
ACGAGCGCGCTGATGAGCGCGATCACTGCCGAGATGATCTGTGTGTAGTCCATATGTATGCTCCTTTCAATCTTTCAGCACGATCTCCGCGATGCGTGCTGCCGCTTCCGGGCCGTACTTATCAGCCCATTTATCCATGTACTTCTGCGCGTACTTCGCGCGGTTCTCATTTTTGGCCTTCCAGAGGTAAAAGCCGCTGGAGGCCGTTGTTTCAGCCAGCACCGCAAGCGTGATCTCCGTCAGATCTGCGCCTGCCGCGCAGGCGATGATGAGCGCGAGGCTGACGAGCGCGCTGCAAATCAGCCACTTTTTACTGAATTCCATTGCTATGTCCGCATTGCGCCTCCAGCTGGTGCAGGAACTTTTTCACGTCGCCGTTCCCGCCCATCTTTTTATACTTCTCTCCGGCAATCAGACGCTCGGCCATTGGCATTTCTTCCGACATGATGGTCAGGCGGAGAATTGCGAGATACTGCTCGTTCTGATGCGTCTGCATCTTGTCGAGCTTCTTGTCGATCTCGCCTAGGTGCTCCTCCTGCGTCGTGGCCTTGCCGCGCTTTTTCTGTATCGCGCTGACGACGGCATTGACGACCGCCGTCAGCGCGGACGAGCCGAGCACGGCGCAGACGAGGGTAACGATGATTGTCTTGGCGTCCATGGCTATGTACCTTCTTCCGTGATCTTCTTCCACCCGTCCGGGTTTACGGACGGGGTCCAGACGTTGGCGTCCAGCAGGGATTCGTACAATTCAGTCTGCCACCAGCCTTTTTCGCCCTTGGCAAAGGCGAGACCGGCAGTGATGGTCTCGGGGATGATCCTGTAGCCCTGTTTGTAGGCGATGTCCTCCCAGAGGGCCGGGGCGGCGTCCGGGGTGTTCTGGGCCGTGTCCCAGAGGTCGGAGGCGGCGCGCTTGATGGTGCCGCCCCAGTTGATGCGCATGCCGGCTTTGACGAGGCTGCCGGAGCCGGTCAGGCGGGTGAAAAGCTCTGGTGCGAGACTCGCGTCTGCGTCGGTGAGACTGGCTGCGCTTTTGACGATATAGGGGCGCAGCGCCCGCGCCCGCTCGGTATACGTGCTCATGTCAGTCCGCCTCCCCGAGCAGAATTTTTGCGGCGGTCTCGGCGTCGTCCAGCCGGGCGCGCAAAGCGTCGGTGTCCTCCGCAGCTTCTTCCGCCGGGATCCTGGTCTCCGTCTCCGTGTAGGTGTACGGCGCGTCGGTCACGTCGACGGCCTCGGCGTATTCCGCGCCAGTCTCATTCTGCCGAATCATCATTCCTGCATCAGAATAGGTACGGTATAACTTTACACCATCCTTGCGCTGTGTATAAAATTCTCTTACAATCATGCTATCAGCCTCCTGTAATAGACGGGTAGTCCTCTATGGCTCGAATTTGGTTGGCATATGTTGCCCAGTTTGTTGCGTTTTTGTAGGCAGCTACAAGCGTGGATGGAACGTAGATGTACCCTGTTCCGTTCGCAATAGGAGTACCTGAGAAGACGGAACTTGCCAATGTTGCAACGCTGCTTCCCCTCAGTATTACAGTCTCCAGCACAGTGGATTTGTAAAAAGCGCTTGATCCTATACTTGTTACGTTTGTAAAATCAGCCTTTATAAGCGAATCACATCTTTCAAATGCAGAATATGGTATGCTTGTAATAAGCGGATAATTTACGTTTTTCAGTCCTGTACCGCTGAATGCTCGCCCTCCAATCGTTTTAAGCACAGGAAACTCCGCTTTTTGTAAATTCTCGCATGCTGAAAACGCGGTTGACCCTATCGTTGTAGTTTTCGGAGCAAATATTGTGCTTAATCTAGAGCAGTAATAAAATGCAGTGTTCCCTATCGAGGTAGCCTCTGGCGCATTAACAGTGGTTAGGTTGAAGCAGTTTTCAAATGCTCCAGTCCCTATACTTTTTACTGCACCAATAGTTATCGCTGTCAGCTTTTCGCAACTAGTAAATGCGCTGTCGCCGATGCTTTCCACTGTATTGTTTTCGTATTCGCCAGCTATACTTCTATCAATAATGCTATTCAGCACATCGTCAGAGCCGCTGCCAGTGGTAATTGCATTGATCGCTGAAACAAACCCATCTGGATATACCAGTGCCCCAGATGTGCCGCCCTTCTCCCGGATAGCTGATGCAACCTTTGTCAGGTCGGTTGTGTTTGTCAAATATTCCGCCATCAGAAGCTCCCTCCATTCGCGTTTGCGATCTCTACAGCCGCCCACGCACCGTTGGCCACCCGCAGAAATTTGCCGTTGTCAGAGGCGGTTACTGGTATCGGAGCCATATAGTCCGTGCCTGCGACGGCCACGGCCCAGGCTGTCGGCTTCCCGCTGGCGTCCACCGCCTTAACCTTGATCAGGTCCCCGACGGCCGCTCCGGAGGCGAGGATGACGTCCTGCTTGCCGCTCCATTCGGCTTTGTTTTCGCGCACGTCGCCGATGGCCTCGTCGATCTGCGCGCCGGTGTACTGGCTGTTGTACGCCATGTGATCACTCCTTCATGCATAGAAAATCCTCGCCGTCTGCCGTTTTCAGCGGCTGCGGCTGACCAAGCGGGATAAATCCGTAATTGTCGTTCCAGCTGCCGTCCGCGCTCTGCGCGAACAACGAAATGCGGTATTCTCCGTCTCCGGACATCAGAAAATCGTCGTAGACCTCAAAGGTGCGCTGCGTACCCGCCGGGGTCTGTGAGAAGGACGCGATCAAAGCGCCCTTCCCGCGGCCCCAATCCTCGCCGAACTTCGTCGCGCGGCACTCAAAAGCCGTATAGGCGATGTCCGACGAGAATGTGACGGTGATCGAGTCGAATCCCGAGACTGCCGATATCTTGTTTCCGGTAATGGAGAAGGTCAACTCCGGCGCGGCCATTAGGCTGCGCTCCACGTCCCGGCGGCGTTCTTGACGAAGACCTTCACGATCTTCACGCCGTCGCCGGAAGACGCCGATTCGAGGTCTGCGCCCTTGACGGTGACGTTGATGGCGGTGTTCTTCTTGTAGCCGCCCTCTGTGCCGCTGACGTTGGTGGAGCCGCCCGTCGCCGGGATCTGCGTGCCCGCCGTGTGCAGGCTGCTCGTCGCCGGGACGACGCGGACGGTGTATTCCTCAAAGTCCACATCGCAGACGAAGGAGAACGCCGCTGCGTCGTAGCCCGTGACCTTGGAAATGCGGCTCTTGTCGGGGCCAGTGATGGTCACGGCGGGAATCGTGGAATTGAGCGTGATGGTGTCGCTGACCGCCGCAGATTCATTGCCTACGTCGTCGCGGACCTTGCAATGGATCGTCTTGAGGCCGTCGCCGTCGGGAAGCGTAATGGCCTTTTCTGCCGCGAACGTCTCCCACGACGCAGCCTCTTCCGTCTCCGCCGTCTTCGTGCCCCAGATCTTCATCTGATAGCCCGTCGTTACTTCATCGGAGACGGAGATCTTCGCGGTGACGTTGGCGCTGGTCGCGTACTGTGCGCCGTCATTCAGGATGATCGATAGACCGGCAGGTGCCAGCGTATCGAGTGTTAAATTAAAAAAGCTTGCCATTCGGATTTAACCCCTTTCTTCACTTTTGAGTTCAATGTACAAAAAGCCGCCCGGCCTTTCATAAATGGTTTTCTCGCCCAGATGGGCGGACTTAATGCCCATGGAGCCGATGAACAGCGCCAGAATGCGTTTGATTCCAAGTGCCAGCATGTCAGCCCTCCACCAGATACAGCGTCCGCGCGTCCTTTTCGTCCAGCGCGTCATAGTCCGATTTTGTCAGCACGCGGATCTCGTCGATCTGCGCCGATGCAATGCCTCCGCCGCCTCCGCCGCCTCCGCCGCCCGACTGGCGGGCTTCGTTGATGGCGGCGACGAGGTTGTCCTTGTCGTAGGTCTTGAGGTCGGTGAGGTCGCCGATCTGCTCCTGCAGCTGTGCCCAGACGGGGAGCGTGGGATCCGCCGAAGGATCGCCGGACGGCTCCACCGCAGGCTGCACCTTGCCGAGCGACACCCAGACGGTCGGCAGCACGACGCCGGAGGCGTTCGTGCCGTACACGCCGACGCGGGCATAGCGCCCCGCCACGGCGAGAATCTCTGGCGGGACGGTCACGGTATCGCCATCCCATTTCGCCGGGAGCACGTCGATGGTGGCCCTGCCGTTTGTAAAGACGGCGGTCTTCGTCAGCCCGTCCCAGTCGGATGAAAACGCGAATTCGACGCTGACGGCCTTCGCCATGCCCGCCGTCAGAAGCTCCGGCGGCGAGCACAGATGCGCAGATGCTTTGGTGATGTGGATCTGGATCATGCGTTATCAGCTCCTTCTTTGCCGCCCGAAAGGGCGGCTTTTTCTTTCCTATTGTGGTCTATCCGATCACGGTTCCGTTGACCAGCAGTTTTCCGCTGCTATTGCACGCCAGCGTCGCGTATGTGTTTGCGTTGTTCACCACATACACTTTTCCGAAGCACCCGCCGTCAAACCAGTTGTTTACCGCGCCGATGTATTCATCTCCATGTATGCCGACGAAAAACCTGCTTCCGCTCATTTTTACGCCATATCCGTTTTTTATAATTCTGTCTTGATATCCGCTGGTTCCGCCGCCTCCGCCGCTTCCTGGCGGGCCTACGACGTACTCGACGACGTAGCTGCCGGAGATCCGCGCGACCTTGACGCGGTCGCCCGCGGCGAAGGTGGCCGACGTGTTGCACTTGTAATGCTTCGTCGTGGCTTCGGTCTGCCCCTCCAAAATGAGGGACAGGCCGTCTTCGTAGACCGCGCCGACGGTCGCAAGAAAGGCTTCCGGCAGGTTTTCGTCCGGTATCTCGATATTCGTCACAAACAGGCTGTTGATGCCCTCCATTATGCGATCACCGTCCTTTTTGCAGAGTGTGTCATGAGGCTTCCGGCCTGCAGCGTGACCGACCAGCCGGTTTCAAGGTAAATGCCGCCGATTTCGTCGTGCGTCAGGGCCAGGATATCGCCGACGCCGTGCCCCGGCTCATTGATCGTGTAAAATGTAATGGCGCGCGTAGCAAGCAGCGACTCGTTGCGGCGCTTGTCGGCGTAGGCCTGCAATTCGTCCTGCGAGGCGATATTGTCTACCCGCTCGACGGAGGTTATGCGCATTCCTCGCTTAAAGGTGGATTTCTTGGAGGCCGGATTGTCGTTGACGGCCGTCGCTACCATGGCCGCGTCCATGTCCGGGTTGTTGCAGGTCACGACGAAGACGTTCGGCGCGTCAAAAATGTCCGTTTCGTCCGACCAGTCCGGCCCCGGATGCTTCTCCGGGAGAAACAGGTCTGTCACGCCGTAGCGCCAGTCGATGATGGCGGCGGATGGCTCCTGATACGGTTCGAGCCTGCACACGCCGTCCGCGTCAAACCAGAGGCTTTCATAGTTGATCTCCGAGAGCAGCGTGTTGATGATCGTCAGGTAGCTTGTGCCGATTGGCCAGTCTTCGCGGTCTGTCGCCAGCACAGCGGCGTTCGGCGTTGCGATCACGAGCGAGATGCCGCAGGCTGTCAGCAGCTTGCGGATCTCAGTGATGTACGACGAGCCAGCGGCAAGATGCAGGATCGTCTCGGTTTTTTGCGTATACACGCGCCAGCAGCGGTCGTAGGCTTCGATCTCTACGCGCGTGCTGCCCGCGCTTCCTTTTTGGCTGACGGTCGCAGCCTGATAGATGCCGAGGGAGTGCTCCGCCCCGTTTACGATGATCCATGGCCGCAGCTCGTCCGATTCCCACGCCGCGACGGCATTGGGAAGAAAGCTGCCCTTGAGCGTGCCGTGGATGTTCGCGGCGCGGTCGCTCATGATCTGCGGCGGGCTGCCTGTGTCCCATTGCAGCTGCGTGATGGGCGCGCCGTTCCGGAGCACGTCGATGCGGTAGCTTACGTCACGGGTCAAGGGTGATCGCCTCCTCCCGGTTGGTGTGCGAGATGGTGAAGGAATAGCGGCGCATGAACTCGTCGCAGTTGCTCTCGAGCGACGGGAGCGAGCCGATGGCCATGTTTCCGTAGCGGTCCTTGATGCAGACGAGGCGGCCTACAAGGGCCTCAAGCGCAAGGGCGGCGGCCCGCTGCGCGTGCGGCCAGGCGCAGGCGACGGACAGGGCGCGGTCGCGCTGCTCGCTGCGCTCCTCGACGGGGTAGGCAAGGCCCGCCAGATGGACGGTCGAGACACCGGCCGAGAAGCTGGTGCGGTTGGTGCGCAGCTGCGTCTCTGACAGGCGCATTTCCAGCCAGACACCGGTTTCCAGATCGCAGATCATGTTGGTCTCCGGCAGAATTTCGACGGTGGCCGAATTGGATACACCGTAATTATCGCTGTCGGCATAGCATCCGCGCACGCGGTATGTCGCGCTGCCGATGCTGGTGTGGTCGACGTACTGCTTTTGCGTGGTGCGGGCGATGGCGACTCCGTCCCGCTCGATCAGGTAAAAGTCATAGCTGCCTGCGGTCCGCCATGTGAGCGCGGCCTCGTGGGCCGCGTCGACCGACAGTGTGATCGCCTCGCCCTCGGTGTGCGAAACGGGGAGCGCGGCTGCGCTCCACTCGGACCACATGCCGTACTTGTTCTGCACGCGCACGCGAATGGTGTATCTGCCGTCGGCGAGGTAGACCGGCGAGCGCCATGCCTTCTCCGTGCCGTAGACCGTGCCGGAGGCGTAGCCGCTCGAGAGCGTCAGCTGATAGGCTTCCTGCTCGGAGGTCTGCCAGGTGATGCGCGGGCGCGGGCCGGTGGACTGAATGACGATGGACGGGGCGGACGGGGCGTTGATGGCGATAAACTCGGCCTTGTCGCTCCATTTTGACGGCGTGCCGTCTGTGTTGTAGGTGCGGACGCGCCAGTATTTTGTTCCGCTTGTGAATTTGTTCGCCGGAACGTCGTAATACTGGTTTTCTCCCGTGACGGTCACAAGGGTGTTCCACGTCGTACCGTCGGCGGACCACTGCAGATCCGCTTTACTCTGCGGCGTGCCGGTGGAAATGATGTGCTTCCACGAAAAGCGGTTGACGATTGTCGCGTCGATGACGATGCCGGAAGGGGAGACGGGCTTGGCCGTCGGGGTAACGTCTGTTGTCGTGATCTCCTGCCATGCGGACGTCGTTGTCGTTCCGCTGTTTGCCGTCACCTTTACGCGCCATTCGAGCGTCCCGGACGGGAATGTGTTTGCCGGGACCGTGCAAGCGGTCGTCGCGCCAGACACGCTTATCGTTTTTGATGTGCTTGCGTTTTTTACGCGCCACTCAAAAATAGCGGAGGTTTGTTTCACCTCTGCGAAGCAAACCTGCGTGAGATCTGTGTCATCCTCGGCGTCCCATGTAAATGTGTTTTTTTGAAACCTGTTTACGAACGCTCCTGACGATGGGGAAAAATTGTCTGCTTTTATTCCGACATTGTCGTTTGAGTACTCGCATGTCAGGAACGGCTTTCGCGTTGATTTTTCCCCATAAAAAATTGCTTCGCTTGTTCCAGACGGCGCTCCTCTGAACGCAAAAACAAATCCATTCTTTATGCCGCTTTTTAATTCTGTTTTGCGTTCTTCACTGTATGGCGTATAATCTGCACTTAGCTGTATAATCTCGTTCAGCGTAGACCAATATCCATCGGCGTGCTGCGAAATGCTCTGTCTGTAAACGCTCGGCCTAGTCACATATGTTACTGTGCTCACATCGAGTGGGCTTGCCAGCCCGTCCACATATGCCCAAATTTGTTTATACCCAGTCTCGCTTTCTTTTGTCGGCTGTGCGTATATTGTAAGCGTCACCTTTGTTACGCGTTTAAATTTATACGCATCTCCCGGCACAGGGAATTTGATATATATGTTATCCCCTTGCTTGACGTTTCCTGCTTCCCCCGTAAACGGGTCCACAAACAACTTGTACTGTGCAAGATTTGAGTAGTTTGTATTCGGGTGGTTCTTTGCAACTGCTGTCGACCCACTCGCCTGCACTGTAAAGATCGGCATTTACTTCGCCCCCATTCTGGCTGTGATGCGTGCGTTTTTGGCGATGCGGAGGATGGTGTCGAGGTCGTCCACATGATCAACGTAGACGGTGGTGTTGTAGGTATCGCCGGAGGTGTAGCGCGTTTCGCTGGCTGTCTGGATGCGCGATCCGGACGGCAGATAGATGCGCTCCGGGCCGTTTTCGTTGACCCGCGTCCATCCGCCTCGCCAGTTGTCCGTTCCGGCGGCGTTGCCGCCCAGATAGCGGCGAACCCATTCGTCCTCTGTGATGCCGATGGTGGACGGGTCGCCGCGGGCAACTGCATCCTCGTAGGCTTTGGCGAGATCTGCCGCGCTCTGCCCCCACTGCTGCGCTGTGTAGCTGTCGAGCAGATTTTGATAATTGTTTCCGTTTCCGCTGGAGTAGCCGAAACCAAGCGCGTGCGTCATCTGTCCCCAGCCCTCGCTGATGTGGCCGGTGCTAAAGTTGATAACGCCTTTTAAAAGCTCCGCCGCGTCGGCCATGAGCGCCATGACTTTTGCGAGGGGCTGTAGCGCTTTGGTCAGCGCCGGGACGCGGTTGTTGGATAAGTCGGACATGGGGTTCAGGATATCGCCGACGGTCTCCAGCAGCATACCGAACGCGTCGACAATGCCGGAGTCCTTGAGCGCCTTGCCGCCGTCCTTTACCATGGTGGTCACGTCGCCGTAGAATTCTTCGAGGTACGGGGCGAATTCGGCTGACAGCTGGTTTTTCACGCCCTCCTGCGTCTTTTGCAGGCGCTGGTATGCGTCGTCTACCGCGCCGAGTGCGGAAAGCGCCTCGTCGTCGAGCACATACCCGACGTTGTGCGCCTCGTCTGCATATGCTTTGAGCGTTTTTGAGCCTTGGATGATCAGCGGATTTAAATCCTGCGCCGAGCGGCCAAAAATGTCCATGGACATTGCGTCCCGCTCGGTTTCGTTTTTTACCTGCCCGAGCGCGTCAATCGTTTCGTAGAAAACGTCGTTCGCGCTGCGCATACTGCCGTCGGCATTGGTTACGGAGACACCCAGCGCCTCAAAGGACGCCTTTGCATTTCCGGTGCCATTCATCGTATCCTGCATATTATTGGTCAGCTTTCGGAGGCTGCCTTGCAGGGTGTCGACGGATACGTCGATCAGCTCGGACGCATAGGCAAACTCCTGCAGCTGCTGTGTCGATTGCCCGGTCTGCATGGAAAGCGTGATGATGTTGTCGGCAAAGGCGGCGGACTCCTTCGTCATGGAGATCATGGCTTTTTCTGCCTTGACAATCGCCGCCGCGACGGCAGCGAAGCCGCCCGCCAGCGCCAGTGACTGCGCGTCGAGGCTCCCCATGGCGTTCATGGAGGACTTCATGCCGTCCGGCAGCTGGATTCCGAGCTTGGACGTCAGGCCGTTCACCATGTCGCCGAGGTTGCCCATCTCCTTGCTGGAGTCGGCGATCTTCTGCTTGTTCTCGTCAAACTGGTTGTTGAGATTGTTCAGCTCAGCCTCTGCGTTATTGAGGCTTGCCTGCCACTGCATGGTGCGCTTGTCGGCCTCGCCGTATTTTTCGGCGGACTGCTGCAATGCGGCGCGGAGGTATTCGATTTTTTCAGCCTGCGTGGAAATCTTGCGCTCTAAGACGTCATTCTTGGCGTTTAGGGCCTCTACACTGTCCGCGTTCTGCGCGTAGGCAGAGGATACCTTGCGCATTTCCGAGTCCAGTACTTTCATGCCGCTGCCGATCTCGGAAATGGCCTGCTTGTATTCTTTTTCGCCCGAAAGCGTAAATTTTGTATTGATGTTCGGCATGTTAGGTGCCTCCGTTCAGATAGGCCGACAGGCTCTGCGGCTGTTCCTGCTGCTCCGGCTGCTTTTGCGGCGCAAGCGCGTCAAGCAGGAGCGTTATGCGGCGCGGGGACATGGTTTTCCAGAAATCCCGCTCCGGCAGATGCAGCCGGAAGAGCCAGATTGCGAGGAAGCCGGGGAAATCAAAGCCCAGCTGCTTCGGTTTCCCCGGCGGTGTCAGTTTTTTTCGTCTTCCGACGTTTTTTCACCGAGTTCTTCCTCCGGCGGCGTGACTGCAGCCTGAATTAGCGGGTAGATCCGCGTCCCGGCCTCGAGCGTCTGGTTCATGGTGAGCTTCCGGCCCAGCTGCTTGCTGGTAAAGCGCAGCGGAAGGCCGTTTTCGTCGGTGATTCCCTGCGTGTCTGCGGCGTCGGTCAGCATGGCGGCCAGGAAGGCCAGCGTGCTTTTGAGGCCGTGCACCGTATTCAGCGCGCGCAGCAGATTGCCGTCGTATTCG
>OHBM01003183.1_pt1 | contig 10236 bp, 6 predicted proteins | sample 1577251 | NCBI WGS metagenome assembly OHBM01 (sample SAMEA3541557, study PRJEB24748) | human gut metagenome | biome: human gut; feature: human-associated habitat; material: faeces | place: China | collected 2012
CGGATAGGCGGGGCCGGAGGCGATCATATCCGGGGGATCTCCGATGACGTCGGAGAGGAGAATGGCATACACATAGGCCGGGGCGCAGAGCTGGGCGAACCGCCCGCCCTTGACGCCGGAGAGCCGCTTGCGGATGGTGTTAATCTGGGTGATGTCCGCGCCGCAGGCCAGCATCTGGCCAGTGATGTCCTCCAGCTCCGCCAGAGGCACCAGAGGGCGCTCAAACAGGGCAGAGCCGCCTCCGGACACCAGAAACAGCACCCGGTCCTCCGCACAGAGGCCGCTGACCGCCGCCAGCGCCGCTTCCGTGGCCCGGACGGAATGTTCATCCGGCACGGGATGGCCCGCCTCGTAAATGGCCAGGCCGCCGATGGGGCCTTGGCTGTGGCCGTATTTCGTCACCACCACGCCCTGTTCGATGGTGCTGCCCAGCGCGTCGTAAGCGGCCTTGGCGGTCTGCCACCCGGCTTTGCCGATGGAGACCAGCACCGTCCGCCCCTGACAGGGGGGCAGCTGGGCCAGCGCCCGCCGGATGGCGGCATCCGGCACCGAGGCTTCAATGGCGCTGCGGCAGATATCCTCCGCGTCCCGGCGGAGGGTTTGCAGGGTTTTGCTGTCCATCGTCAGATTCCCCTTTCAAAAATCGGCATTCTGCCGGAAAACTTACGGATTTACCACATTTTCCGGTGCTCCGCTCAGAAACGCCCTGATATTGTTTACCGTGCAGTCCATGATCCGCTGGCGGCTGCCCTGAGAACCCCAGGACATGTGCGGGGTGATGATGCAGTTTTTCGCCGTCAGCAGGGGATTGTCGGCCCGGATGGGCTCCGTGGAGACCACGTCCAGCCCGGCGAAGGCCACCTTGCCGCTGTTCAGAGCGTCCGCCAGGTCCTGCTCCACCACCATCTGTCCACGGCTGTTGTTGAGAATGATCACGCCGTCCTTCATCTTGGCGATGTTCTCCTTGTTGATGATCCCCACGTTGAAGTCCGCTAAGGGCATCTGGAGGGCCAGCACGTCGGACCGGGCAAACAGGCCGTCCAGATCCACGAATTCCACCCCCAGATCCTTAGCGGCCTGCGACTGTGAGCGGTTGTAGGCGATGACGTGCATCCCCAGTCCCTTGGCGGCCTCCGCAGTGTGGATGCCGATACGGCCGCAGCCCAGCAGACCGAAGGTCTTGCCCGCCAGCTCGATGAGAGGATAGTCCCAGTAGCACCAGTCCGGGCTGTTCTGCCACTTGCCCTCGTGGACGGTGCGGTCATGGTGGCCGATGTGCAGGCAGGCCTCCAGCATCAGGGCGATGGTGAATTGGCTGACGGAATAGCCGCCGTAGTTGGGCACGTTGCACACGGGGATGCCCTTTTCCTTGGCATAGGCCACGTCCACCACGTTGTAGCCGGTGGCCAGCACCGTGATGAGCTTCAGGTTGGGACAGCTGTCAATGACCTTCCGGGTCACGGGGGCCTTGTTGATGACAGCAATCTCCGCGTCACCGATCCGGCGGATGGTTTCATCCTCATCGGTCAGGCCGATGCGGTCATAGTATGTCACCTCACCCAAGGCTTCCAGCGGAGCCCAGCTCAGGTCACCGGGATTTTCCATGTAGCCGTCTGTTACAATGATCTTCATAGAATGTGCTCCTTCGCAGAATGGGAATCTGTTATCGACTTTTCCTGCTTGGGATTATAACCTTGCACCTGCCGGAGTGCAAGCAATTGTTTTCAAAAAGAGTGCTGCGGTTCAAAAGAATCGCGGCACTCTTTTTAAAAATACCATGTCAGTCTGCTTGGCGTTACAGCCGGGTAAAGACGGTGCAGCCGCCCTCGGGGGCGTCAAAGAGGTTGACGCCGGAGATGGGCGTAACGGTCATCTCGCCGTAATCCGTGCTGTAGAGGTCAAGGGCGAAGGTGCCCTCCCGGAGCTGGTCGCCGCTGTAAAGGCCGAACTGGTAGACCATGCCCAGCTCCGTGGTGCCTAAATAGGTGCAGTAGCCGGCGATCTGAAGGGGCGCGTCGATGCTCACGATAACGTCGTTGATCTCCACGAGACCGTTTTCGTGGATGCTCAGATAGTAGACGCCCTCATAGGAGGCGCCGCTGGCCACGCTGTGATACACATTGGCGCACCACTTTCCGGCGGCGTAGCTGGGCATGGCGTTCCCCTGCGCCGTGATGCAGGCGGGCATATCGTATTTTCTGCCGTTTTTGTCCACGGCGTACACGGTTTCATAGCCGCCACCGAAGCCGTCCTCATAGACGCCGGACTCAAAGCTCACGATGTCCCGGAAACTGTAGAGCGGGCCACCGGAGCAGAGGCATCCGTGCCAGAGACCGCCGAAGATGTCGATGTACTCCACCGTGCCCTCCGTGGTCAGAAGGAACACGTAGGGGCAGAAATCCTGTCCGCTGGCACCTACGAAAATGTCCTGATAGTCGCCGTAGCACCCGGCCACGGGGTACTCCGTGTCATACGCGAAGCCGTAGGCTCTGCGGTAGGTCTCGCTGTCCGGGAAATCCCTCGACTGGCTCTTGGAAAAGGAGACCGATACGCCGTCGTCGGTGAGCCAGGCGGACACGAAAGCGTCCTCGGCCTGGGGGCCGCCGTCCGCCCAGTCGCCGGGGCCGGGCTCCACGAGCACCGGCTCATAATACCACCTGCTGCTCCCCGCGATAGAGGCGACGGGCTGGAAGGCGGTGAAGGTGCCGTCCTCGTTGGGGCAGAACATGGCGAGATCCAGAGAGAAGTTTTCCGCTGCCGCCGTCCAGGCCCGGAGTGCCGCCAGATCAATGGCGATGCCGCCGTAGTTTTCATCCTCCGGCGAGAGGCCTCCCGTGCCCCAGGGGGCGTAATGGGAATCGAACTGCCGGGCCGCGCCCCGGCGCAGGGCGGCGGTAAAGTCCCCCTCGTCCACGTGGAAGCGGTCCAGAAGCTCCAGGTTGTCCGGCCGCTGGCCGGTCTCAAAATCGTAGTGATACACCGCATAGTCGATGAGGTCGCTGGTCCAGCCCAGAACACGGATGGAAAGGCTCAGCAGGCTGTCGTTCCAATAGCTCTGCCATGTGACCTCCATGTACTGAGAGTTGGGCGTTTCTCCCGATTCGGCGGCGTCCAGCGTGGCCTGCACGTCATTTCCGAAGCTCTCCATGATCTCCCAGTTCTGATGGCCTTGGCCTCCGGCGTGTCGGCCTCCAGCTGCGGAACGTGACAGATGTAGGAATATTCCGTGCCGTATTCGTCGGTGAAGGAGTCCTCCTCGTCATAGACCTCGGTGATGAGGCTGTCATCATAGACCCTTTTCGACACGGACGGCGCGGACGGCCCGGAGGAGCCGGGCTTGGGAACGGGTTTCTTGCCGCAGGCGGTCAGCTGGGCGCAGAGTCCAAGGCAAAGGAGCGCGCTCAGCGCCCGGTAAAGGATGCGATGGTGCTTCATAAAAAATATCTCCAACATAGTTTGGGCGGAAATCCACTGCCTTTAGGCAGTGGGAGGAGCCTTGTTCGTAGAGACGCATTGTCCTTGGTTTTCGATATACTTTTGGATAATTGCTGAGGATACTTCCCCGATACTACAGGCAAAGCGCCGGTTATGCCGATGATATCTGTTATCCATAAGTCACCTCAATGCGCCTTGATGTTCACTATCTATTATTGTATAATAGCGCTAGTGAAACAACAAAGAAAGGAGGATTGACTATGGCTCAAATGTCCATCACGGCAAAAATCCAAGTAGTGGCATCTGATGAAGATAAGACGTTACTTGATGAAACGATGTCTGTCTATCGTGAAGCGTGCAACTATGTCTCGGACTATGTGTTTCGCACACACGATTTAAAACAGTTTTCGCTCAACAAGGCTCTGTATCCTACGTTGCGCGCAGAATTCGGACTAAAATCTCAAATGACTCAGTCTGTATTCAAGACGGTCATTGCCAGATATAGGACCATCCTTGAGAATCAGAAAGAATGGATAAAACCGTCGTTCAAGAAGCCTCAGTATGACCTTGTCTGGAACAGAGACTACTCTCTGACGCAAGACCGGTTTTCCGTAAACACGCTCGGCGGAAGAGTGAAACTGCCTTATTTCGCAGAATGGATGTCGAAATACTTCGACCGCTCTATCTACCGGTTCGGCACCGCCAAGCTGGTGAACAAGCATGGCAAGTACTTCCTACATATCCCTGTGACCTATGATGTAGAAGAGAGCAATCTCTCCGATATCTGTAATGTTGTAGGCATCGACCGAGGCATCAACTTCATCGTTGCAACTTACGATAGCAAGCACAAGTCCGGGTTTGTGAACGGCCGATCTATCAAACAGAAGAGAGCCCACTATTCAGCACTTAGAAAAGAACTCCAGATGCGGCATACCCCATCTTCAAGACGTAGACTCAAAAGCATCGGTCAACGAGAAAACCGTTGGATGCAGGATGTCAACCATTGTGTATCAAAGGCACTCGTTGCAAATAACCCCGCGCACACTCTCTTCGTTCTGGAAGATTTGTCCGGTATTCGTCATGCCACGGAACGTGTCAAAACGAAGGACCGCTATGTTTCTGTATCGTGGGCTTTCTACGACCTCGAACAGAAGCTCTTCTATAAGGCGAAACAAAACCATTCTTCCGTAATCAAGGTCGACCCTCGGTATACCAGCCAGTGCTGTCCCGTCTGTGGACACACAGAAAAGGCAAATCGCAACAAGAAGATACATCTGTTTACCTGTAAGAACTGCGGCTACAAGTCGAACGATGACCGTATCGGCGCAATGAATCTGTATCGCATGGGAATCAACTATCTCTATGATAGCCAAGTACCTGATACAGTTGCGGCAGAGTAAACTTTGCCGCAAAGGGTGCTGTCAACCACCCTACGATGTAACGCCACTTGAGACAGCAATGCCTCTTGGGGTTAAAGGTCGGAGGAGCTATCCGTTACTACGACTGGGCAGTTACAAGCCCATGGCCTTTTGGCCGTGGGTTGTTGACCCATATGTCTCTGGTAGTGCACACGCAAGTATTGCAATCTGCGCTCTGAACTGTAGCAGACAAAACGGCTCTAATTCTCTCGAATCTTTAGCAGGCCATTTGCTATTCAAATTTGAATCGTTAAATCTCCTTGAAATGTATAATGAGCATTAGATTTGCCAGCAGCACATAGTGCGGCAATCTGTGTATTCATGTCCTCATTATAATTTTTTTCATCCACGCTGACTACTAAAATTTGAGGCTTCAGAATTTTTTGAACATACTCCGAAAAATAGCGAGAGTTAATGCCATGGTGAGATAATTTTTGGAGGTGGGGGGTTATAATGTGTCCACACAATGCTGCGCGGAGAGTCTCATCTGTACTGTCTCCCGCAAACAGGGCTAAATCTTCTTCATTTCTTTTAAGTAGCCAAATACTACTGTCTTCATTACAAGTTTGCTTATGAATATCTAACGCCCATTTCATTGATTCTTCAGTCAGATTTTGATCACACAGTGCCATTGCATATACTACGGAACGCATGGTACTGTTTTTCAGCGGATACAGGCATTCCAGCATATAATCCCCAAAGCGAAACATCCTCTCAGCACATTCTATTGATGAAAGCAGCTTTGCGCCAGAGCGTTCCAAATACTGGAAAAATTTGTGGTATTCTCGATAGTATTCCTGAGTCCCAAACACCGGATACACACAATCAGCAAATTGAAGATCTCCACAAGGAGCAACTGCCTCTCGTACAGCAATTTTATCAACTAAGTGGACAAAGCCGCCAAAATGATCCTGATGCAAATGCGTCAGAATTAACAAGTCAATAGTATTAATACCACGTCCAGTCAAAAATTCTAAAAGCGGACGTCTCCCTTTATAAAATTTCCCGCCACCATCAATCACTACACAGCGAGAACCATCTGGCGTATCCAAAAGCAGTATTGTACAGTCTGCACGCCCAACATCAAGAATATGAAGTTCACTCATATGTTCAGCATCACCTTATCACCTTCGCAATATGCATTATGGTTTGCGGCAGCGCACTTCCAAAAGCTTGCCATCTGCACAGTTTGTCAGTATCATGCGCACCTCCATGCCTTGACATTCAAGTCTTCAGATTTCTTTTCTTGCGGGTATTCTACCAGAGCATTCTTAGAAAGGCAACGCTTTTTCCTTTTCAATTGCTGTTGCTCAGGCGCCAACATGGAAAAAATCTGCCTCCGGCAAGCTAGCGCTGTTCATGACGCAGACATGTGAATTCACGTAAAGAAAGCACGCAAAAAATGCAAAAGTACGCAAAAATGTGCGTGCAAGCGTTTGACACAAGAAAATTGTATAAAAATTGTTAGAATCATGAATTGACGCTCTAAATGAAGGAGGACTATTATAAAAACATACAGTTGCAATACGCAACTTACTCCGATATCCGATGAATGTACTCTTATCGGAGCAAAACAACCAGACATACTGCAAAGGAGGATGTTTAATGAAAAGGTTCCCCACAAAGGTCGTGTCACTGGTTTTAGCTTTAGCACTGTCACTGTCCCTGTTGACCGTAAGCACCGTCGCTGAAGAAAATGGATGGTGGACTGAGGAAATATGGGACGCAGAGACGTTGATATCTTTGGGGGCCAAGCCGCCCCTGTTCAACAAAAAAACAGGCTACTATGAAATTGAAACGCCAGAACAATTGCTGTATTTGTCTGGCAATTGGAAATCTACTGATACCAATGGTGATGGTCAACCGGATGCCCCGCGTAATGGACATTACGTATTGACAGCAGATTTAGACATGGGGCCACTGATGAAGAAAATCGGAAAAACGATCACAGAGGCATCCGGTAAAGAAACAGATGGCTATATGTTGCCGCTCTCTGCCAATAAGAAGGAAAATGCGGATAAGACAGACGGTTGGTTTATGGGTACGATCGATGGCCAGTATCATACGATCTCTAATCTACGCATCTGCCGTCAAAACGGCAAATATACTGGCCTGGTAGGATATCTGGGCAACGAAACTCTTACCACACCGACGATTCGGAACTTGGGCCTGATTAACCTGAAGATGGAAGGCAAAAAGTCCTGTGGTGCTTTTGCAGGTGTTTGCTTTGGCACTGTGGAGAATTGCTTTGCCACTGGTACCATCAAGGCAAAGGAAGCTGTCGGTGGCTTAGTTGGAAAGTGCGAGGGTGAGTTGCGCAACTGTGTATCCTACATGAAGGTAAAGGGCAAGTCGTTAGTAGGTGGTTTAGTTGGAAACATATTAGGTGGTGCAGTAGAAAATTGCTATGTTGGAGGCTCTGTCACGGTGAGTGGAGGCAAAGCCTCTGCCGGCGGTGTTGCCGGTACATTCGCAGTAGCCACTTATCTCAGAAACGTGGCTTCCGTCATTCGTGAGGTCAGTGGAGATGAGGGCGCATCTGATATTGATCGACTGGTTGGCACACTGGAGAGTGAGAGCGGCATCAACATCACCAACAACTATATCTGGGAGGGTGCAATCCTGAATGGCAATGCACCCGTAGAGCATCCTAACCGCTCCATTGCTCAGGCGGTCTCTACTGAGACTTTGATGAGTAGGTCTCTGTACGAAAAAAATCTGGGCTGGGAGTTTAATAAGATTTGGAGCTGGGTTGGTACTTCTGCTCAAGGATATCCTATGTTGACAGGTTTTGTGAAGGCGGGGAAGGCGCCAGATCTGCTTGAAGAAATTCTGACAGATTTGACGATAAAGCAGCCTGTGCTATTGATCGATGACCCTGTAGTGAACTGGGTTGCTAAGGGAGAACAGGCTACAGTCCATGCTCGGCTGTCACTTCCCGAAGGCACAAAGGTCGACAGTATAAAAGTTTTTTACGGTGAAAATAGTGACGGAAAAACTTTTAAAGACTCTGTCGAGATGACTGTTAACAAGGATAGCTATCAGGCTGTCTTACCACTGAAAAATCCCGGCAGCTACCATTACTTTGTGTCTGCTAATGTGGATGGACAGATAATCACTGTTCCTGCCGATATTTCCGCATCTTTGCCGCTGCAACTTGATGACGGTGTTGTGGACGCAACTCCAAGAGAGGTCCTTTGCCAGTTGGGTGAAACATATCAGGAAGTAGGTTTTAACTGGATCACGGATCCCGCAGTGAAGGATTCAAAGGTTTGGTACAGAGGCAAGGGAGACAGTACTTGGAACGTTACTGATGGAGAGAGTGTGCGCCATTATCTAACTGAAGGCTGGGAAGAAATCCAGAGTCATTGGGCAACGATAACTGGTTTGGCTGCAGAAACTACCTACGAGTATGCGGTCGGCGGCATTTATGATGGTAAAGAGGTTCGAGGGGACATCCATACATTCACTACACTCCCTGCCTCAGGCGCATTTACTTTCATGCAGTACGGTGACCTCCAAGCAAAGAAACCAGAAGGCTATGATCCCTTCCTGAATACCATGGAACAGTTTGTGAATACGCTACCGGTACAACCAGATTTCCTGCTGAATACCGGCGACATTGTGGATGCTGGATATAAGAGTACACAATGGGCAAGCTTCTTCGACGTTGCTGAAACTTATATGGCTGACCGGCTAAATATTTTGCTGCCCGGCAACCATGAAAATACCGGTGATCTGCTCTACAAACAGTATGGCGCGCGAACGAGCCTGCCAAATGAACTGGAATACGGTCCGCTTGAGGGAACCGGTTGGTGTGTTGTTGGCGATGCATGCTTTGTCTTTGTCAACGCAGATCCGTACTCCGGTCAGGTAGGGGCAGATGTTGAAGCAGACCGAGCAAGATTCTTTACCGAGCAAACCGCGTGGGCTAAGACTGTTTATGAGAAAGCGGACAAAACCTGGCGGATTATGGCATCTCATGTGGGTACATATATTGTAAATTTCAACGATCCATCTGACTATCCCTATATCCCCGAGATGTGCGATGAACTGCAAGTGGATCTGTATTTGAACGGTCATGACCACGAGTATATCCGTACCACAACCAAGGATAACGTAATCTGCCCCATAGGCAGCGGCACAACCTATATGACCTGTTCTTCTTTGGGTGAAAAGCTGGACGCGTTTGAGCCGGGAACAGCCGGTGGTAAGTATGCGGTGGTTCATAAAGACGGCGCTGACAATTCTCAGCAGATTTTCAGCATGGTAACAGTGGATGGAAACGGCATCCACGCTACTGCATATCAACGTGGTGTCGAGGAAGATTGGTCCAAGTTTGATATTATTGATCATTATGATATCACTACTAGTCTGACCAAGGGTAGTCAGGCACCCACCGAAGTCACGGAGCCTGCTGGCCCTGAAATAACCGTGTTGCCCACTTATACTGTTCAGCCCGGCGACTGCTTATATCGCATTGCAAAGATGCTCTATGGCAACGGTGAAAAATGGAACGATCTGTATGAAGCGAATCGGAATATCATCAGCGACCCTGCATGTATCTACATAGGCCAAGTGCTGAGAATTCCAGCAAAATAAATTCCAAAGTGCACCCATTATAAATAACACTTAGTGAACCTCACTACCCAAGCGTAAACGCTATCAAACCACCGCAGATAGGACTAACAAAGTAAGTCCTATCTGCGGTGGTCGCATTGTCTTGACAAAGGCAACCCCCGGCTATGCCGGGGGAGAAAAAGAGCTTATAGCGAGGGGCGGAGTAGACAAGAAAAAGTCTCCAAGTTAGAGTGAATGAAAGGTTTGCCGACCAAATTCACAAAAACAAGGAGACTGATTCATGAAAAATCCAGATATCAGTAGTTTAGAACATACCAGTTGGCGGTGTCAATACCATGTAGTATTTGCGCCTAAGTATCGAAGGATGGAAATCTATCGGGAAATTCGAGCAGACATAGGTGTAATCATAAGAAAATTATGCCAACAAAAGGGAGTAGAGATTATAGAAGCAAATGCGTGTCCGGATCATATCCATATGCTAATCAGTATCCCTCCAAAGTATAGCGTATCGCAGATCATGGGGTATCTAAAGGGAAAAAGCAGCCTGATGATATTCGACCGACACGCAAATCTCAAGTACAAGTATGGAAACAGACATTTCTGGGCCAGAGGGTATTTCGTAGATACAGTAGGGCGAAACAAAAAAGCAATTAAAGCTTACATCCAAAATCAACTGCAAGAGGACCAAATAGCCGACCAGATAAGCATCAAGGAATTCGTAGACCCGTTTACGGGTAGCAAGAATACCAAGGCATAACAAAAACCCCTTAAGGGGTGCCGTTGCTTTGGCCTCAATCTCCCG
>OHBM01003188.1_pt1 | contig 10221 bp, 9 predicted proteins | sample 1577251 | NCBI WGS metagenome assembly OHBM01 (sample SAMEA3541557, study PRJEB24748) | human gut metagenome | biome: human gut; feature: human-associated habitat; material: faeces | place: China | collected 2012
GATAATAAAGTAAATGCTGATAATAAAGGATTATATAAAATTGGAATAATAAGCATGGTAGCTATTGTGTTACATAACGTGCCGGAAGGAATTGCTACCTTTATTACTTCTACCAATAATTTAAAGTTAGGTCTTACCATAACCATTGCAATAGCACTTCATAATATTCCAGAAGGAATATCTATTGCAGTTCCAATATATCACTCGTCCAATAACAAACTAAAAGCCTTTTTATATGCCTTATTATCCGGCATGAGTGAGGTTTTAGGAAGTATATTAGCATACTTATTTTTAGCCCCTTTAATAAATGATCACGTAATGGCAGCATTATACGCCGTTATAGCGGGCATTATGATTCATATATCCGTTTATGAATTAATTCCAGGTGCATATAAAGAAAGCACGTTAAAAAACGTTTTAAAGTACTTTTTAATAGGTTTTGGGGTAATGATATTAAGTCATTTACTGATGGACTAGTAAATGTTATAATATTTGATAGTGGTAGTATGAAGTTAAAAAAGTTTTTTGGACATTTAAATACGGTTAATAAACATAGGTTCTTAGTGTTTAAATATTCTGTCAAAGCAGGAATACCATTTAGAGGATTAGTTCATGATTTATCTAAGTATAGTTTACTTGAGTTTTTAGAAGGGGTTAAATATTATAATGGTAATTTCAGCCCCATTAGTACTTGTAAAAAAGTAAATGGTTATTCTAAGGCATGGCTTCACCATAAAGGAAGAAATAAACATCATTTTGAGTATTGGATGGACTATAGTAATGTTACTCATAGAAATGATCCGGTAGAAATGCCTTATAATTATGTAGTGGAAATGTTTTGTGACAGAGTTGCCGCAAGTATGATCTATCAAAAAGAAAAATACACCGATTCAAGCGCCCTTGAATATTATGAAAATGGACGAGGTAAAATTCTGATTCACCCGGAAACAGACGCCCTCATCCATCACTTATTGAAATATTTATCTGAGCATGGTTTAGATCAAACCATTCATTATATTGTTACAGAAATCAAAGAATAATTATTCTACAGTCACACTTTTCGCAAGGTTACGAGGTTTATCTACATCGCAACCTTTTTCTTTTGCGACATAATATGCGAGTTCCTGCAATAAAACCGTTGCTGGAATACAACTAAATAATGGATCCACATCCGGAATACGAATTACATAATCAAAACCTTCTGCATTCTGATTTTTTGAAGTAATTAGAATGACTTTTGCCCCACGAGCTACTGTTTCTAAAATATTTGAAATCGTCTTTTGTGCAACACTAGGCTGTGTAGCTAACGCAATCACTACCGTATCTTTTTCAATCAATGCGATAGGACCATGTTTTAATTCTCCAGCCATATATGCATCGGCATGTACATAAGAAACTTCTTTTAGTTTTAATGCCCCTTCTAAAACACTTAGATAATCCAATTGTCTACCAATAAAGTAAGCATCTTTTTGATTCGTTAGTAGTTTTGCGAATTCTGCCATTTTATCTTCTTGTTGAAGCATTTCTTCTACCACTTCTGGCATTTGTTTCAACTGATTGATCATATTATATTTATTTTCTACATCCCCATTACATAATGCTGCAAGTTTTAAACATAAACATGCCAACAGCACAAGTTGTGTTGTATAAGCCTTCGTACTTGCGACTGCAATTTCTGGCCCAGCACAAGTATATAATACAAAATCAGATAAACGAGCTAGACTAGAGCCTAATACATTTGTCACAGCTAATGTTTGTGCTTTGTTTTCTTTCGAAAGTTTTAATGCCGCCAAAGTATCGGCTGTTTCTCCAGATTGTGAAACAAAGATGCATAAAGTGTTTTCATCAATTCGATAATTTCCATATCTAAACTCACTTGCACTAATGCAGTAAATTGGTAAATCAATCCATGTGCGCAATAAGTATTGAGCATACAAACTTGCATGATAGGCAGTTCCGCATGCAACAAAATAGATTTGATTGATTTTTGAAACGTCTAAACCAGATAATTCTGGCATAGCCAAATTATTTTCAATATGAGCTCTTAGTGTTTCTTTAATGACATATGGCTGTTCATGCATCTCTTTTTGCATAAACGTATCATATCCGCCTTTTTGAGCTGCACACGCATCATATGAAATATGTGTCCATTTCATAGATACTTTGTCTCCAAAGAAATCATACAATTCAATACTGCCTGGTTTCAAAACAGCCATTTGATTATCTTCTAAAGCACAAATATCTTTTGTGTAATCTAATACAGCCGGAATATCACTTGCACAAAAAGCAGCCGTATCGGTTTTTCCAACAATCATTGGACTTTCTTTTTTTGCGACAAATACGCAGTCTGGATAATCTGTACAAACCACACATAACGCAAAACTTCCTTGAAGATATTGTACACATTTCTTTAAGGCATACATCATATCTCCTTGATAGTAATAATCTAACATATGAACAATGACTTCACTATCTGTCTGTGATTGAAATTTATATCCTTGTTCCAATAAACATTCTTTGATTGATGCATAGTTTTCGATGATTCCGTTATGTACAATTGAAATTGTCTCACTCTCATTTGTATGTGGATGTGAATTCATATTACTTGGAACACCATGTGTTGCCCAACGTGTATGTCCAATTCCTGTATGTTCAGGATGTTCTTTTTCGGATAATATCTTTTCTAAATTTGTTAAGCGTCCCTTGGCCTTATACGTTTCTAAATGATGACTTGAAACTAATGTCACTCCTGCAGAGTCATATCCACGATACTCCAGTTTTTCTAACCCCTGCAATAAAAATGGTAAAGCATTTTCTTTACCCGCGTAAGCTGTGATTCCACACATTATAAAAAATCCTCCTATATATTATTTTCATGGAGGATACCAAATGGCTTTGTTCAATGTTCACACATTGGTTTTGTCCATCGTTAAAGGTTGTATCAACCTCCAGACTACCCGCCGAATCTTTCGATAAGTCTGGTCCTCGTCAACTAGTTTCTAGTCCTGGCGCTATTTTTTTACTACAACTCCATGAATAATGAATATTATACAAAAAATGATACAATTGTCAAAAAAAGAAGACTTATTCTTCTTCAACTAGATTCAATAATTCTAGTATTCGATTTAAGTCTTCTTTATTTTCATAATGAATAGAAATTGAATTTTTACTGATAGATACAGATGTTTGGAAGAATTCTTGTAGCTTTTCTTTCGCTGCTTTCACATAAATATCTTCCTTTGGTTTTTCTACCGTTTTTTTATTATTTGTATCCTTTACAATTTGTTCTACTTTACGCACAGACAACCCTTGATCAATGGCCTGTTTAGCAACTTTGCGCATGCTAGATTCTGTTTTAAGACCTAACAAAGCACGAACATGACCCATACTTAATTGTTTATTTACAACATATTCCTGTACATCTTCAGGAAGTTTTAATAGACGCAATAAGTTTGTGATATGTTCACGTGATTTTCCCACACGATGAGCCAATTGTTCTTGTGTATATCCTAAACGCTGAATCAATTTTTCATAAGCTTTTGCTTCTTCAATTACGTTTAAATCTTCACGTTGAATATTTTCTAACAACGCAATTTCCATCATTTCCTGATCATCAAAATCAACAATGATAGCTGGAATATTCTCTAATCCAGCAAGTTTTGAAGCTCTAAGTCTTCTTTCGCCTGCAATCAAATCATATCCCTGAATACTTTTTTTAACTAGAATAGGCGTAAATACACCATGCTGCTTAATCGATGAACTTAATTCTTTTAGCGCTTCATCATTAAATACTTTACGAGGCTGATATGGATTTGGACGAATTTCATTTACAGGAATCTTTGATTGTTGCTGACTTTCAACTTCCATATCTCCATTTTGAATATCATCTAATACCTTGGAAACATCTTGCCCAAAAATACTAGACAAGCCTTTTCCTAAACGAGCATTATTTTTGTTATCCATAAATTATGCCTCCTTTGAATTACGTTTTAGTACTTCTTCAGTTAAACCAGCATATGCCTTGGCACCTGTACTTTTTGGATCATATTCAAAAATCGATATACCACGACTTGGTGCTTCTGACAATTTTACATTTCTTGGAATTGAGTTTTGATATACAAGCTTCCCAAATGTTTGACGAACATCTTGCGATACATCAACACTCAATCTTGTACGAATATCAAACATCGTTAATAAAATTCCTTCGATTTTCAAGTTACGATTACTTGTTCTTTGTACAAGACGAATTGTAATCAACAATTGCGTTACACCTTCCAATGCATAATATTCACATTGTACTGGAATTAAAATACTGTCAGCCGCCGTTAATGCGTTTGTATTTAATAAGCCAAGTGAAGGTGGACAATCAATAATAATATAATCATATTGATCTCGAATAGGTGCAATTGCCTTTTTCAACAATTCTTCCTTGCCATATTCCATTTTATCCATGTCCAAATCAGCACCTGCTAAATTAATGTTAGCCGGTACAATATCAATTCTAGGATTCACCTTAGGCACGATAGCTTGCTGTATTGGAACACCTTCCATTAAAACTGAATAAATTGTTGCTTGTGAATTATTTTGATTCGCACCCAATCCCTGTGTAGCATTTCCTTGTGAATCGAAATCAATCAATAATACTTTTTTACCTACATGTGCAAGTCCACTCGCCAAATTTATAGAAGTTGTCGTTTTTCCAACTCCACCTTTTTGATTCGAAATCGCCATTACTTTTCCCATACTTAACCCTCCAAAGGTTTTTTCTTGATTTGCCCATACGCCCTAGGATATTTACTAGGTGTATGTTTTACCTTTTTAAAATATAAATTAATACGTGTTGCATCCTCTTCAATCATGAATTTTTCTTCATCAACCAATTCAACACCTAATGTATCAATTGCCTTTTTCGCATTTAATAATTCTTCATGTCCATTTTTTCCTTTTAGTGCCACCATTGTACGATTCATTTTCACAAAAGGAACACAAAGTTCTAATAAAATTGATAATTTCGCAACAGCACGTGCGCTGACCACATCAAAACATTCACGCTTTTCTTTCGCTAAATCTTCGGCTCGAACATTTAATATATCTAGATTTTCTAAGTTCAATTGAGTTTTCACTTCATTTAAAAAACGACAACGCTTTTGTAAAGGCTCCACCAATGTCATATGTACATGTGGAAATGCAATTTTTACTGGGATTCCAGGAAAACCTGCGCCTGAGCCAATATCACACATTGTTTCAAAATCAATATTTGAAAAAGGCATGATTGAATCGTAGAAATGTTTCTCCCACACTTCTTCTTCCTGCGTAATTGCCGTTAAATTCATCTTCTCATTCCATTCAATAAGAAGTTGCATATATTTTTCAAATTGATTCATTTGTTCTTCATTTAATTGGATGCCAGCTTCTAAACAAGCCTTTTGAAATTCTACTTTAGTCATGAAAACCCTCCACGCTAATCATTATATCATATAATCGTTTCCGTCGTATTCTTACTATACGCAATAATTCGACATTATGCATGTCAGTTTATTAGTTTTGTTCATTTATGTTACAATTTTAAAAAGGAGGTCACTTATGAAAAACTTTAAAAAAATTTTATTCATTCTTATATGTATCTTAATTGCCTTTATTGGTGGTATGTTCTTTATGAATAAACAAACAGAACCAGAAATCACATCTACATTAATTCAGAATCGAATTGAACAGGCGAGTGATTTAGTAACCACAAAATATCATTATACGAAAGTAGGAAAATTCGAAAATTCATTAAATCTCAATGGATGGTCTATCCCTTTGACAAACAAATACTTCATACTAACATTTGAAGGGGAAATTCAATTAGGTACAGATTTATCTAAGGCAAATGTAGAGATCAACGACTCAACGATTCATGTGACTGTCGATAAACCTGCTGTTATTTCGAATTCAATTGATGAATCAAGCATTGAAGTCTATGATGAAACAAAAAATATTTTTAACCCAATTAGTGTGAGTGACTATAAAGCTTTTGCGCTCGAACAAAAAGATAAGGCTTTATCTGAGGCAAAAGAAAAAGGATTAATGAAAACGGCTCAAGAAAACACAAAGAAAAGTATTAAAGAAATTGTTTCCATTATTCCTGACACGGATGAGTATACAATTGAAGTCACATTTAAGGAGTAATTATGCCAAATATCAAATTAGTCGATGCATTCACAGATTTTGTAGAAGAAAGTACGCTTCCATATCGTCAAATGATGACCTACTACAATTGTGCATTAATGGAAGTGGAAACTAAATTTAAAGTACTTAACGAACAATTCTCCCTATTCTATGATCGCAATCCCATTGAATCCATTCATACGCGTATTAAATCGCAATCTAGCATTATTAAAAAACTTCAAAAAAAGAATCTTGCTTTAACAATCCCAAACATTGAAAACAATCTATTTGATATTGCAGGTGTTCGTGTGGTATGTTCATTCACTGAAGATATTTATTCTTTGGCCAACTCTTTTCTTAACCAAGATGATGTGCGCTTGATTGAAAAAAAGGATTACATTGAAAATCCTAAAGAAAATGGGTATCGAAGTCTTCATTTAATTGTAGAAATCCCTATCTTTTTATCAGATGAGAAAAAGTGGGTCAAGGTAGAGGTACAATTTAGAACCATTGCGATGGATTTTTGGGCAAGTCTAGAACACAAAATTCGCTATAAGAAAAACTTATCAAAAGAACGCCTAAATGAAATTGATAAAGAATTATTAGAGTGTGCTAAAATTTGTAAGACACTCGATGAAAAAATGGAAGAAATAAAGACGGGAAATTAATTTCCCGTCTAATTTTCTTCATATACTTCTTCAAAAGATACTTTTGCGTCTTGTGCATTTTCTTTCATGAATTTACGATTTTTACAGAATCCAACTGTTAATAATGGAACGATGATGATGGCGATTCCTAAATATCCACAATATCCATAGCCATACTTAACAACATTTGTAAGTCCTACAAATGAGATTCCCATAGAAACGACCATGATGAATGCTGAAACTAAAGCTCTGCGTACTGGTACATTTTCAACTTTTTGAAGGAACTTCACATTTTCGAAACGATTCACAAAGCCAAAGATGACGCAGACTGCACTTGAAATCAAACATAAGAATAATACCAATCCATAAAGTGCCACAAGCCAGTTTGCTCCAAATGATTTTAATGTTGTCAATGTTGGTAAAGTTGTTCCGTTTGGCTGCGTCAAATAATAGTGTTGCCAACATAGTAACATTAATACGGCAAGACCTAATCCTAACATATTCAATGTGAATGTTAATGCCATTGAACGATCACAATCTTGTTTTGTTTTTAATACACTTGTTCCACAAACTAGGATAGCTGGTACTGTCACCCATTGAAAAGCTGAATAAGTAACACCGTTCCAAACTGCTTTTGGAAGTTGACTCCATCCATGTACTGAAAAATCAACACGCATAACATCTAATAAGTTATGTCCATTTAATAAGCCAATTGTATAAATAGATACAGCTAATACTAAAATGACAATGCCCATATATGTACTTGCTCTACGAATTAAGTCGACTCCAAAAATCGTTAAAAACAATACAACAAGTCCAATCACAAATGTTCCTAGATAGTAATTCAATCCAAAGTATTGTGTTAATGCACTGGCTGCTCCTGAAATACATGATGCGACAACCATTAAAACCATGATGTTAAAGAATAATTCAAATAATAGTTCTACCTTATCAAATGGATGATATAAACATTCAAATAATTCTTTATACGTTTTTAATCCTCGTGAATTCATCATAATTTGACCTTCACGAATTGTCATTGCTAAAAGTAACATCGCAACCGCAACGCCAACAATAGCTGGCCAACCTAAACTAACAAACCATGTGTTTTCCTGATTTCCTGTCGCAAATCCTCCGCCTGCATGAGCCGCAAATGCAGTTGTTGCCACTGAAAATGCTGTCATCCAGGAACGATTTAATTTTGTGTTTTCATTTCTCTTCATTCTCAAATTCTCCTTTTCTGCAACAAAAAACCTTCCGTCTCTTGTTGCCTAATAAACAACTTCAGAGACGAAAGGTAATATTTTTATTCTTCCGCGGTACCACTCTAATTCATTCTAACGAATGCCCTCATCGATGCAATCACATCTAGTCTTTATATCGTAAGACTCACGTCTATAACTACATTATCGCTATAGCCACTCCATGGTGATTTTCATTCTCTAGCTTTACGATATTTTCCACCAAACAATATCTCTCTAGGCTAAAACGTAGTGAATTACTCTTCCATATCAATGTGTTGTCTGTATAATACTACAATTTACATTTTGTTTCAATATTAAATTGAAATTTTTTTCATATATTTGTAAATGAAAAGAAAGAGGCCCTATGCCTCTTCCATAATCTGATTGATTGTATCAACGACTCGACTTGTATTTCTTCCATCTGTATATACCATGTACTTCATTTGAAAATAAGATAATTTGTCATAATCATAATCTTCAAATTTCAATGCTTCCATCAATTGATTTTCATCCGTACATACTGGGCCTGGAAAATCGTTAAAATCAATATTCAATCCTATATCTTGTTTATATTCATCAATATCTGGAATATAGCTAATCATCGGTTTATTTAATAAAGAATAATCAAATATCACACTCGAATAATCGGATATTAAACAATCACTCACCTGCATCAGTGTATATAAATCTTCTTTATTCATATTGATTCCACCTTTGCACTGAATGTCTCCAAGTAATGGATGAAACTTATATAGGACAATATAATCTTTAATTTTTGTGAAATCAAAAGACTGGATTTTAAAGCCATCAATGATATTTCCTCTAAAAGTAGGTGCGTATAAACATAATTTTTTATCCTTTAATTCAGGATATTTCAAATAGAATTCATCTTTTCCATTCAAATTTAACAATGTATCAATTCTAGGCATTCCCGTCACCAAAACTTGATCTTTTTTTACATTAAAAGCTTGAGAATAAGGATCTTTCCAATATTCCGCATTACATAAGACATAATCATAGTTTTGTACAGGATATTGCCTTTTAATTTGATTTCCAAATTTCTTAACGGCACCACACGCATGCCATATTTGTAGTACCTTAACATTCTTAGGTTTCATATGACTAATCACATAATTATTATCATTTAAAATCACTAGACTTGATTTTTTGATTTCAACAAGTTGTTTTAAACAATTCAAAAAGTATTTAAAATCACCCCATAAATTCTTTTCGAACATCAATAGAATATAATGAATGTCATATTTATTCTCATGACGTAATTGTTTATCAATTAATTTAAAATCAGACGATAATTCACTTTGAGTTAAACTAATAAAAGTAATGTGGTTCTTCTTTGGACGAATATAAAAAGTTAAAATATCTACAATTTTTAAAGCAATATTTAAGATTATCTTACTTAATCCCATTTTAGTGCACCGCCTTGTATAGAATATCTACAACTCTTTTAGATGCCTTTCCATCTTCATGATTATTAAAATATTGATTAAATTCATTTAATTTCGAATAATCATATACTTCATTTTTAATAGCTTTCAACATGGTTTCTTCGTCCATATAAATCTCACCAGGAATATCCTTATGAATATCTAAATAAAAACCTCTTAAATCTGTGGCATACTCTTTTAAATCATACATATAGAAATAAATAGGTCGTTTCAATATCGCATAATCAAAGAAAACACTCGAATAATCTGTAATTAAAATGTCGCTAATCACATATAACTCATTAATTTCTGCTTGTGCAGGTATAGAATATAAGAATCCATCTAATTCTGGATCATCTTTAAATGTGTTAATAATTAAATAATGAGGTTTAAATACAACAATTGTATCTTCGCCTAAAATTTCTTTCCATTTTCTAAAGTTTGCCTTCAATTCAAAAGTATAACCTGCAGAAACATAAGAATTATCTCTCCATGTAGGTGCATATAACACAATCTTTTTATCCATAGGCAAATGATACTTATTTTTTATTGCATCACATTCTTCTTTTGTGGCATTTGAAATAAAATCATTTCTAGGATAACCTGTTTCAATCAATCTTTCTCTATTGATTTTAAAAGATGTTTGAAAAACACGCGTACAAAACGCATTCGGACTAATCATATAATTATATCTTGCGACATCTACATCATAAGAATGGCACATCTGTTCATAAC
>OHBM01003190.1_pt1 | contig 10216 bp, 13 predicted proteins | sample 1577251 | NCBI WGS metagenome assembly OHBM01 (sample SAMEA3541557, study PRJEB24748) | human gut metagenome | biome: human gut; feature: human-associated habitat; material: faeces | place: China | collected 2012
GGGACAGGGAATTGAATATACCCAGATCATAAGCAAGGCAGACTACCAGTTGAGCATGATTATTACATCAGCGAAAGGGGTTAATTCAATTAATAATCCTTTATCATATCTATTGTTTATAAAGGATTTTTCGCTGACGCAGACTATAGATGCAGCAAAAGCAGGCTTACAGGATGTTTGGAATGGAACCTATGATTCAGCGATTGGAAGAAAAATAGGTGCTGGTACATTTAATTATCTGCTAATGACGATAGGCGGGGCCCAGTTGAAAGGGAAGGGGACTGCCTGCGAAGCGGTAGAGAGTGGTAGAAACACAGCAACGACAATAAATTATTCTTATAAATTTGATAGGGAATTAGCCAATTTTAATGATGGTTATGAGATAAGAACAACTGTAGATAAGGATTTAATATTAGTGCAGTATAGTTCTGACGCACCAGATGCATCCTTATGTTATTGGACAACGGTTGATGAAGCAAATAGAATTACAACATTGAATGATTATATGGATAAGTTGGCTTTATCAAAAGATTGGGGAAACAGAAATACTGTAAAAGTTGCGAGAATTCCTGCTGGAATAGAGGTTAAGTATGCTGTAGGAACTGCAAGAGAACAATTATTGATTGCAGACCCTAGACCAGGTGGTGGAGTTCAATATTTGTTTAATCAATTTGATACAGATTGGATAACAGAGATTAGAAGCTTTTCAAATTAAAGGAGATTGCTATTTGGATAACAGACAAGAATTATTGAAAAAGTTGCATCTATTGGTACAAGAAATTGATAAAGCCAAGGAAATGGTAGATGAAGAAAAAAGTCAATACTTAAATAACTATGAAAATAGGATTGAAGCCGTAATAAAAAAATTACAGGATGGTACATTACCTGCTTCTAAAGGTGGGCTTATTGGTACAATGAGAGGAATTTCAGAATATGACAGTTTGGCTTCTATAAAAGCGTTGTATGATGCAGCATCCGATGTGGATTTATTTTATAGCAAAGAATGTCAAAAATGGTAATATATTATTTTAATTATGTTTCCACTTAAGGACAACAACCACCTAAAAAATAAACCACAGTCTTCAAATTATTCGGAATGGTTCTCACTGATGGTGATGTAATCCATGTAGATTAATTTGAAGACCCTAGGGCGAAATTTTCCATTTGGGTGCACTTAAGGACATCCGAAATCAAAACTGAATATTTAGTTCCAATATGCATCATTAAGAAATTTGAGGGAACAAGGTGTAACAGCACCTACAAGAATACCTTGGCATTCAAAATAAATATTAGGAGGAATGTAAGAATGGACAATTATTTAGAAGAATTTGGTAAGATTTTTATTAAGGAAGTGAGGGATAGAACTATTGATGTATTTGATAGAAAAACGCAAGGTTTAATGAAAAGTAAAGAGTCCCAGTTATTATTTGAGAGAGTGAATAAATTGAATGATGAGCAAAAGTCGCTAATCAGTGATATTATTCCTCAGATTGTAGATTTGAGTATTCATAATATGTTATGCCTATTTGAAGAACATGATGAATTTCAGATTATTGTTGGCGGAGAGAACATTGCGGATATAAGTGATGGGTTATCTGGTGAATTGTATACATCGGATGGTTGGATTGAAAAATTTTCAGAACAAAGATATTAGATTAATATATCGTTTTAATTATATTTTCATTTAAGGTTATTAAAAACTAAAATAGAATATTGTTCCATCAAAGATGCAGAAAGCATTGTTTTCATGGCATTTGTTGCTGTGAAGACAATGCTTTTGCGGAAATGAGGTTGAGGTGTTTGAAAGCCTGAAAGGCTGGATAATTGATCCGAATACACAGGCACAAAAGACCATTGAAAACTATGAAAACCAGCGCCTTAGCATAGAAGATGCCATAGAAAGCGGACTGTTAAACAACAGGGCGGGTCAGATATTCCTGGATTATGGAGATATTGTTATGGGACCGGCGGTGAAGACCCCGGCAGATATCATAGTCATAAGGGAAACGGTAAAAGGAAATTCTGACAGTAAAGAGATGCAGAGGACTGCAACCGCAGGATTTTATGCGGGTTTTGTGGGACAGGGAATTGAATATACCCAGATCATAAGCAAGGCAGACTACCAGTTGAGCATGATTATTACATCAGCGAAAGGGGTTAATTCAATTAATAATCCTTTATCATATCTATTGTTTATAAAGGATTTTTCGCTGACGCAGACTATAGATGCAGCAAAAGCAGGCTTACAGGATGTTTGGAATGGAACCTATGATTCAGCGATTGGAAGAAAAATAGGTGCTGGTACATTTAATTATCTGCTAATGACGATAGGCGGGGCCCAGTTGAAAGGGAAGGGGACTGCCTGCGAAGCGGTAGAGAGTGGTTTAAAGTCTATTGATAATACAACAATAACTCATTCATCTGTAGGGGATTTTACATATAATCCCAAGACAGGTGCTGTATCTAAAATGAAGGGCGGAGGACATGGACAAGCCAATATTGAGTTTTTAGAAGCTAATGGACTTGAATACAATATTGTAAAAGTATATGATAATGGTGTTAGAATTGGAAATATACCAGACCATAAAGTTAAAGCAAAGAGAACTGGTACGAATCAATCATGGTTTCCAGAAAGCTGGAGTGAATCGGATATAGCTAATGCAGGTGCATATATAGGAAATTTACTAGAAAATGTAAATGCGGCTGATGGAGTAACAGTATTTGGAAACTATAATGGTGTCAGAGTTGGTGTAATTCGTACAAATGGACGTATTAGTACAATATTTCCCGATGCTGCGTCGCAACCATAAAATATAAGGAGGCATATAATGATTAAGGATATAATGGATGATATAATTTCAGAAAGAAAGAGTAAAAATATTGAAGATGATTATGGTATTCAGAACTGTTGGAATAAAATGATAGATATTTTATCTAAAGATATTAATGAAACAGTTGCATATTTAGAAAATTGTTCTGAAGAAGATATTTATTTTATTAGTGAAGTTTTTGAAGATGTGTCTGAACAGTTGCAAAGTAAAGAATATATTGAATGTTTAAGGAAGTTGGATGATAAATTTCCTAATTTGGACATGACAAAAGATATCGATTTGGCAGAAGAGTATATTTAATCATGCCGTGGGCGGTATAGTGGCAGTGTTTCTCAGGTGGAGATGCAAAGCCGATTAGTGTAATAGGTATTAATGGAAAGGCGGAGGAGCGGTGAGTATGGGAAAAAAGAGAACTCTGGCTATTAATTATACTGTTACTGTGTGTTCTGGGCGGGCTGATAGCTTGTGGCAGAAAAGAAAAAGAAGATGAGTATACCTATACGATTAAACTAAACGATAATGCATCGGGCAGTAAGCAGTTTTCCTCCTGTGGTTATTTGTGGGTTTACTCTGTGACAGATCAGATGTTTACAAAGTACGGGAATGGTGAAATGCCAAGCAGCTGGACGGTGGGGGATACCTATATATTTTTCACAACAGAGCAGAAAAACGGGGGGATGGACAGCAGCTATAAGTTGTGGCGATGTAATAAGGCGACGAATGAGTGTGAGTTTTTGGGGGATATGTCGAGTGATGCGAGCCTGAACATTCATGAAAATTATTTATTCCTTGCGTTTGGGAAAGACAAGGTGTGGTTGATGCCGGTGGAAGGGGATTTTGGGGAGAGGATCAATCTGGCAGAACAGTTGGCAGAAAACGATGGAGATTCAGGAAGATACGAATTGGATATTGCTGGTTATCATGGATGGAACATCTATTCGTATGATGGAGATATTATAGCGGTGACAGATCAGGATGATCATAGCGTTGCCATAAGTAATGTTTTGTCGATTGATGTGCGTGAAGATAAACACTGGTATTATAAAGATGGAGAGAGTATTGAGTTTCGGGATGACTATTTTCAATATAGGAGAGCGGGCGAAGACGAAAGGCATGATATTTGTCCAGAGTATTTTGGTAACATATTATGGTTTAAACTTGGAATTAGGGAGGTAAATTTTCTCCCAAAGCGCATTGTGAAGGAAGGGGAGAAGCTTTATCTGTCAGTTGAGATAGGAAGGACGAAGGTGCCTGAGATGTCACAGAAGTATTTAGAGAGAGAACTGCTGGTCGAAATCGATCTTGAGACGGACACGAGTCGTATGCTATACGATACGCGAAATAATAGGACAAGAATCGTCGGATACCGGGAGGGAAATGTTTATCTGCTGAAAGATCATATTGTATACAAAAACGTGTTGAAAACTGGAGAGCAGAGGGAAATGTATGATTTGGGTCAAGAAAGCATGCTCTGGTATGAGGAAGATGGAGAACATAAGGATGTTCATTTTGAATGGTATGGAGATTATATGGTTGTATGGAGCTATAACAATGGGGATGGGGAAAATCTGGTGACGATAAAAAGCCTGGATATGACGAGGTAGGAAACATTAGGAGAATGGTAATCTGAGAGAGAGGGCAAACGATAAAATAAAGGAGATGATTGTATATGATGGGGATGAGAGCTAAAAAAATCTGCATGGCAATGCTCCTTATTGTGGGCGGTATAGTGGCAGTGTTTCTTGCACATAGAAAAGTGGCAGAGAAAATCACAGAGGAAGAGTACCAACGTTTTTTAGATGGGGAAGTGCCTGCTATGAAAGAGAATGGAAAAACTTATTTTCTGGAAGACCTGTTCGGGGAAGATGTAAGTGATGTTGAAACTTTTTTATCTGATATTGACGGAGATGGAGTGAAGGAGCTGCATATCCGGAATGGCATTTATTATATTTTAAAAGAAAAAAAGGGGAAACTGACGATTCTATATGAGGGTACTGCTACTTACGATGAGCCGGTAGAAGCGATGTCCGGCATTCTGTATTATAGGGAGGGAGGGGCACCATATAATGAGGCTTACTATTTTACAAGATTTGAAAAAGATGGAACAATGGTGAAAGGACCTACTTATCAATGCTACGACAGTGACGAGGATGGAGAGATTGGGGTGGAAGATGTTTATTTAAAGGACGGCGTAGAGCAGGATAGGACTGCGTGGGAGAAGGAAACGGAGATATACAGAGCAATAAAAAATGAGCGGGGCTTATAGTCGGGTTGTTTCGATGGGGAAAAATCAATGAAGTATATTCAGAACAGAACAAACTGGTGCTGGGTGGCGGCCTGTAAAGTTGTCGGAGAGCAGTATAAGAAAAATTTTACGGAATTTGCGTTTACACTGGAAAGTCCGGAGACGGAGGTAGCGGCCAGCAATCTGGATGGACTGCGTACAGATATTGTAAAAAGAAGAAATGGAATATATTTTGTGGATGCGAGGCTTAAAGTATGTTGTGCTGGGAGATTGTGAGAGTAACTTGATACAGACAATTTATATAAGGATTATTGGAATAATCAGTAAGGAGAGTATTTTTAATGAAGTATTATAAATTAAGTTATGATTATGAAAATGATGATGATTATGTGAATTGTAATGTAGGAGTTATAGGGGATATTGATGAATATTCTGTATCCTGTGGGAATTATATTAATGATTGGTCGGAGGTTAGATTTAAATATAACTCAGAAGATGGGGATGTTTTATCAGATTATATAGCCAATGTGTATAGATGGCTGATTGTATCAAAAAAATTTAGAGAATTAATTGAGGAGATTGTAGATGGAAATGCGATACAGTATCTTTCGACAAAATTGATTGATATTAAGAATAATGTGGAGAATACGGAGTATAAAATTGCAAATCTATTAGATGTGGTGGATGCTTTAGACTTAGAACACTCTCAGTATGATTTATTTGAACTTGATAATGAAAAAATTATTTCAGTAGAAAAGTATGCTTTGAAAGAAGAAATGGTGTTTGGGCACGATATATTTAGATTAAAAGATGATACAATACCGATTTTTATTTCAGAACGTATTAGGGATATTATTGAAAATAATTCCTTGACGGGATTTGCATTTATTGAAGTTGAAGTTTATTAGTTTGATTATATCTACATATATAAACACCCGAGGTCATACTTTATTAAAAATAGAGACTGTTTCAAGTCAGAATCTTCTGTTCCAGATGGAAGAAGTACTAATGTTCTGTATCTCGGGTAAGGAGATGGGAGCGCCGACAGGAAACGGGATGCATGACAGCGTCCGGGAGCTTACCGAGATGGCAAGTACGCAGTTCGCATTCTATGGACTGATGAATCCATATACTTACCAGAGACCAAAGATCACGCCGTTACCGAATGAGACTGGTTTAACCGTGCCGGGAGGAAGTAATACAAGTGGCATGGAGGTTGGTTTAAACTCTGAAAGAATAGAATATTATTTAGGAAAAGCAAGAAACAATATTGACAGTGATACGGTAGTATTAGGAAGTACTGGAAAATATGATATTATTGCTGAAACTGAGGGGGTACATATATTTCAAAATGAGTGATGATGTATGGACTTCGTTAGAAAAAGAATCAGGTGGCAATTATGATGAGATATGGAAAGTAAATCAGCAATTTATAGATGAGCAGATTGCCGCTAATAAAAATATACTGCTATCTAATGATCCATATCAGGGATATTATTTTGATGATGGTGCAAGAAGGTTTTATCAGAGAGAAATAGATTATATACTTAGTAAAGGGTATACATTTGAGTTAACAAGTGATGGCTTATGGAAAGCTGTAAGAAAGTAGGTAAATATGACGTTTGAAGAGGTAAAAAAAGCATTTTTTAGGTATGATGGATCATTATTTGCAATGGCAAGGGAGGAAAAAGAAGCATATGAGAGTTATAAATTATTAAATATTCCAGAGGAAATGGCAGAAGCATGGAAACAAGAATTGTTTTTTACCTTGTGGGAGCAACTGAAAGAAAGCGGATCAAGCGAATTGTTTAATAGAATGTACAATCTTTCAGAAAATAGACATAGTAGAGAAAATTTATTAATTTTGAAGGAGGCACTGTATAAGGTAAATTATACAAATCCAAAAGTAAATGCATATATTTGTGAAGCCATACTTGGGAGAAAGGACTTGTCAGAGAGAAGTGGCATGATTTTTTGGGCATATGATTTAGGTGAGTATGAAATGGCTAAAGAACTGTTGCAGTTTATCTGGAAATTGGCAACAGTTCAGACATCTGATAAAAATGTAAAGTCTAGATTGGATAGGATTATAAAAAAAAGTTATTTGATAAGTTCTAAAATAAATTATCCAACGTTTCCAGCTTGAGTGTGGAAATACTTTGGGATTCTAAACCCATCTTCTTGGAGAGTTATATGATGGAGAAAAAAGTAGTTTAAAGAGATGGTAAATGTTATAGAAGAAAAACTGGCACAATGACTAATAACAATTTTACGGTATTTTCTTAATGTGACTAAAACACTCATATTACAACAGTTCGTAATGGCAGGAGTTTCCCTCCGTGGAACAGTGGAACAGCGGGGGGAGTTGTGTATCTGAAGCTGGACATGGACGGGGCAGACGGGAAAGCGCTGCACCCTTATTCGTGGATTCCGCCCACAGGAAACGTCATGTATTGTATGCCGCAGGAAGGGACGGAGGCATACCTCTACTTTCCAGAGGCAGAGGAGGAAAGCGCATATGCAGTCAGCGAGATACATAATAGCAGGTGTCCGGTCTTTGCAGATGCGCAGAGCCGGGGACTTGTGACGGAGCACGGGAAAGAGATGTGGCTGTATGCGGACATGCTTGGTTTTGCCGGAGGGAAGGAAGAAACCGTGCAGGAGTGCCGGATGGGAGAAGACGGCATACATTTCAGTGCGGGAAAGGGTAAGCTTCAGGTTACGGGCAGTGGGCAAATCACTTTCCGTGCACCGGAGATTTCCCTTGACGCAGTGCAGAAAATCGGACAGTATAAAATGGAAAGCATGGCGAAAGAGAAGGCGGGGATGCTGTATCCCAGAGGAGGCGGAAACCCGGCAACGGGAGGAGACGGCTATGGTGTTGGAGAATTGCAGAATGAATACAATGCGCTGTCATCCCAGGGAATCCTGGCAGGAACGGAATACGAATACTATAAGCCCTTTGATGATGTACTGGAGTATGAGGAGTATAAGGAGGTGCCGACATGGCTGAAGGCCGTGGCGGGAGTCGCAGTCGCAGCCGTGGTAGGATTGGCAGTGGGGGCGCTGGTGGTTGCAACGGGAGGACTGGCAGCAGCGGCTCTGGGAGTTACAGCCGTGCAGCTTGGGATGACAGCCGGAGTGCTGACCGCCGGGGCAGGAATTGCTGCAGTTGCGGCAACGGCAGCCAGTGACCAAAAGAATGGGACAGAGTCCTCTCTGGGGGATTATATCAGCAATGCATTTTCGGCGTCTGCAAGAGTGGGGGCATCCTGCATAGCCATAACTCTGGGGATGTATGGGGCAGAGGTGATGACGTTGACCGTGAGCGGAGGCCTGGGGCTGATCCCGGTGGGAGGAACGGTTGTGACCCTGCCACAGCTCGCAGGTGCATTCCTGCTTGTGGCAGGGACAGTTACGAGCCAGAATCTTCTGTTTCAGATGGAGGAAGTACTAATGTTCTGTGCTTCGGGCAAGGAGATGGGAGCGCCGACAGGAAACTGGCTGTATGACAGCGGTCGGGAGATTACAGAGATGGCAAGTATGCAGTTCGCGGTCTATGGACTGATGAATCCGTACACTTACCAGAGACCAAAGATCACGCCGTTACCGAATGAGACTGGCTTAACCGTGCCGGGAGGAACGGGGGTGGCAGTGGTGCCAAACGGGACAGCGCCAGCCTTGAAGCAGCCATACCTTCCGGGGCAGTATACCGAATATCCGGCAGCAGTGCAGGGATGGGCACAGCAGGCTTTGCCGGGAGGGGGGAGTGGTATTGAGGGTGGCACATTAACAGCTCAAAAAGTCTTTACAGATAATCCTTTTGATGAAGCGGGAAATTTAAGATCTAATATTAAATATCAAACGGGTGAATTTAAGTATAATTATGAAACAGATGCTAATGGAAGGATATCTAATTGGAATACTGATAATCTGCAATTAACGGAACGAGATGGTCGACTAAATTATAACTCGAACTCTCCAGGAAAAATTGAAGGAGATCATGCAGGACACTTAGCGGGAGATAGATTTGGTGGATCACCAGAACTGGATAATATTGTATCTCAATCACAAAATGTTAATTTAAGTCAATATAAAAAGATTGAAAATCAATGGGCAAAAGCTATAAGTGAAGGAAAAGAGGTAACGGTAAATGTTGATATTAAATATGATGGAGACAGTTTACGTCCTATAGAATTTAATGTAGAATATACAATTGATGGTGACTTCTTTAGTCAAAGTATCCTAAATTAATGGAGGAAGTGCAATGGAAAAAATGTTTGAAGACTATTTTTCAGAAATACAAGCGGACATGGTGTCAATTTGCTTGGAATATGTGGAAAAAAGAGCTGAGAAGATTTATATTTACTGTTCTTTTGAAAATGGTATGATATCCAGTGGTTTCTTTTATAAAGTTAATAGTAAAATTGTAAAGAAGAACAAACTAAATGACGTTATAGTAGATGGGCAAAAAAAATATGATGTATCAATACCTAGACAAAAGGGAGCTATTAATATTATTAATGATGATATAAAGGCTCTTAAGAGATTATGTCAAGAATATCAAAAAGAAATGCCAACACAGATTAAATTGATATATGATGTTATATCTAATAGATTAAATGCCGATTATAGCTATGACATAATATTTAGTAATGATCAAAACAAGACGGCATATGATGTTTTAGATGAGTGGTATCAGTTAGAAAAAAGTAATGAATAATAATTTTTAAAGTTCGGCACAGAAAATAAAATATGTTGATTTCAACTGAGATGAAATCGTTTTACAATATAGTATCAGGAAAATATGACAAAAATACAATGTTTTCCCTGATGATCAAAAAACTCATGTTGCAATGGCATTCATCAAAGGGGATAAGGGGAAAAATTTCTTTTATAAGTTCTTGCATAATTAAATAAAAAACATAGTATCAGCGGTATTTATAAGACTTTCAAAGCCATGAAATACCGCTGATGTTCTATCCGTCTTTATAAGTCAGTCAGTTATATCAGTTAAACATGATTTTCGATAAGGCCTGCTTGGATGCCGTCCGTTCTTTATATCTTTTTATCAGGTTGATCGCCAGCTTCCGGGCCATGTTCAGGTTTTGCTGTATATTTTTGTCCTCTATCCGGCACT
>OHBM01003191.1_pt1 | contig 10215 bp, 9 predicted proteins | sample 1577251 | NCBI WGS metagenome assembly OHBM01 (sample SAMEA3541557, study PRJEB24748) | human gut metagenome | biome: human gut; feature: human-associated habitat; material: faeces | place: China | collected 2012
TCAAGAGCTGTTGGCTTGGAAGCAAAAGAAAGGGCGTAAGCGCTTCGCGCAGACCGCGTTGAGGGCGCGGAGCGTTTCAAGCTCGCTTTGGAGACTCATGTCCGCGACCTCCGCGACCTCCGGAAGCTCGGAGAGCATGGGAATGCGGATGAGAACGCGCTCGCAGGCAACGCCCGCGCCGCGCAGGGCGCGCAGCTGACTGAGACGGGACGAGGCAAGGCTCCGCACACCGCATTCCGTATAGACCCCGGCGGCCTCCGGCAGCGCCGAAAAGCCCTTGACCACGCCCGTGACCTCGACAGAAAGGCTCTGGCAGCGCTCGATGAGCGCTGCCAGATTTGCTTTCAGCTTGTCAAGGTCGATCTCTAAAAGAGGGTATCGTGCCGTTCCTCTGTTCATAGACCGTTCCTTTGCCGTTTTGATTTATTCCGCCTTAGCCGCAGCCTTGGACTTCTTATAGGGCTTGCCGGCAAGATCCTTGACCGTCCAGCCGATGAGGGCGCACAGCCAGTTGATGAGCGGCATCAGCCAGTTGAACAGAGCCCACGGGCCGTAGCCGCCCGCGCCCCACGCGTTGATATCAAGGGTGCTGGAGATAAACACGCCGCAGGTGTTCCACGGAATGAGGGCGGAGGTGACGGTACCGGCGCTTTCCAGCGTACCGGAGAGGAGAGCCGGGTGCAGACCCTTCTCTCTGTATTCCTCGGCATACATACGGCCGGGAACGACGATGGAGATGTACTGCTCGGGCATGACGGCGTTGGAGAGCACGCAGGTGCACTCGGTGAGGAGCACGAGACCCGCGGGGCCCTTCGCCAGCTTCTTGAGGCTGTTGACGATGACCTCGAGCTGGTGGGTGTCCTCCATAATGCCGCCGAACATCATGGCGATGATCGTCATGGCGACGGAGGACATCATGCCGAGGATACCGCCGCTTTCAAGCAGACGGGTCATGGTGTAGCTGGTCTCGGGAGAGAGGGTCTCCTCGAACATGGCGAGCACTTCGTCGCTGAAGTAGTAGCCGTTCATGCCGAAATCAAACACGGTACCCATGTTGCACTCGGGCTGGAAGATCATGCCCATGATCGCGCCGGAAATGATGCCGAGCGTGATACCAGGGATGGCGGGCATCTTCATGGCAACCGCCACGATAACGATGACCGGGGGCAAGAGCAGCGCAGGGTTGATATTGAACACGGCCTCGAGCGCGCCGGAGAACTCCGTCACGCGGCTCATGTCGGCATCGCCGCCGTGATACTGCATGGCGCCGAGAATACCGAAGCCGATGAGGGTGATGACATAGGTGATGCCGGTGGGCAGGATCATGGCCTTCACGTGGGTCATAACGTCCGTGCCTGCCATAGCGGGCGCAAGGTTCGTGGTATCGGACAGCGGGGACATCTTGTCGCCGAAGTAGGCGCCGGAGAGGACCGCACCGGCGGTCATGCCGGGGCTCATGCCGAGACCGAAGCCAATGCCCATGAGGGCGACGCCCATCGTACCCATCGTGCCCCAGGAGGTACCGGTGGCAAGAGAGGTGATGGAGCAGATGAGAACAGACGCAATGAAGAAGATCGCGGGCTTGAGGACCTTCAGACCGTAGAAGATCATTGTGGGAACGACACCGGCGTTGATCCAAACGCCGATGAGGATACCGACGATGACGAGGATACAGACAGACTGGAGGGCTTTATAAATACCGTCCATCATGGACTTTTCGATGGCCTCCCACTTGTAGCCGAGGTAGAGCGCCATCAGCGCGGCGCCCATAACGCCGATGAACATGGGGACATGCGGGTCTGTTTCATACTTGACGATGCCGAGCGCCAATGCGCCGACCAAGATCAGCATGGTGACCAGAGCTTCCCACAGCTTTGGCATACGCGGGGTCCTGGCTTTCTTTTCTTCACTCACTTGATTGTACCAACCTTTCTCTAAATACATGGTGCGCATAGGGCGGGAACGCTCCCGTCCGCGCAGCTTCGTAGATGGTGAACACTGTTTTACGGTATTTGCGAGGGGCTGTGCGCCCGCAGACCGGCAGATGAGACCGGCGGCGGGAAGACGTGATCTTGACGGTATTCCCCCTTTATTCGGTGATTTTTCCCTCCTTGAATGATCAGGAAACGGTTTGCTGCGGTCTCCCCGTCCTCCCTCGCCCCCCTGCGAAGGGGAGGACGGGGAAATTGCATGTAAGGCTGATACGGGAAGCGTGCGGCGTACCGATTAAATATGCGGATATTTTAGCATATTTTATGCACGGTGGCAAGTGCCGCGCGCTTGCCGGATATCACAAAATTTACCCCTTGGGCTTGGCGATAACGCCGTTGCGCTTTACCAACCGAGCTTGGTCATGGCGTCGTCGACCGCCTTGATGCACAGGTCGATCTCTTCCTTGCCGGTGATCAGCGGCGGAACGAAGCGCAGGACGTTGCCGTTGGTGTTGTTGATGAGGACGTTGGCATCCTTGTAGCACAGGTCGACGACGGGCTGGCCGCTGGGCTGGTTGAGCTCGATGCCGTTGATCATGCCGAGGCCGCGGATCTCCTTGACCGCCTTGGGATGGTTCTTCTCGATGACCTTGTGCATCTGATCGCGGAAGTACTCGCCCATGACGCGGGCATTCTCGATGACGCCCTCGTTGATCATGACGTCGAGCGTGGTGGCAGCCAGAGCGCAGGCGAGAGGACCGCCGGCGAAGGTGGAGCCGTGGGTGCCGGGCGTCAGGGTCTTGGCAGCCTCGCCGCGGGCGCAGACAGCGCCAATGGGCACGCCGGAGCCGAGAGCCTTGGCCATGGAGCAGGTATCGGGCTCAACGCCGTAGTTCTGATGCGCGAAGAGCTTGCCGGTACGGCCGGAGCCGACCTGGACCTCGTCGAACATGAGGAGGATGCCCTTCTCATCGCACAGGTCACGCAGGCCCTGCAGGAATTCCTGGGAAGCGGGACGCACGCCGCCCTCGCCCTGGACAGGCTCGGTCAGGATGGCGCAGACGTACTCGTCCATGATGTCCTTGACGGACTGGAGGTTGTTGAACTCAGCATAGCGGAAGCCGGAGGGCAGGGGCTCAAAGTAGCGGTGCACCGCATACTGGCCGGTGGCCGTGCAGGTCGCGAGGGTGCGGCCGTGGAAGGAGTTCTTCATCGTGATGACGACGAAGCGCTCGGGATGGCCGTGATCCTTGGCGTACTTGCGGGCGAGCTTGATCTGGCCTTCGTTGGCCTCAGCGCCGGAGTTGGCGAACAGCACCTTGTCGAAGCAGCTGTTCTCGACGATGAGCTTCGCGGTCTGGACGGCGGGCTCATTGTAGAAGTAGTTGGAGCAGTGCAGGATCGTGTGGGCGCGCTCTTCGAGGCACTTCACGATCGCGGGATGGCAGTGACCGAGACCGTTGACGGCGATACCGCCGATGAAGTCGAGGTACTTGTTGCCGTCCTTATCGAAGACGTAAGCGCCTTCGCCGCGCTCGATGGAAAGGGGCATACGGACGTGGTTGCCATAGAGATACTTGTCGCCGTTCTCGATGACTTCGGCGTTGGTCTTGAACTTTTCGATCATTATTATGTCCTCCTATAATAAAAGTTGGGTGTATGTTTTACCATTTGATGCCGACGCTCGGCTGTGCGGTGCCGATCGTCGTGCCGGTGCCCTCGTTCGTGAAGGCCTCGTAGAGCACGGAGTGCGGCTTGCGGCCGTCGATGATGTTGACGCTCGTCACGCCCTCTTCGATGGCCTGCACGCAGCAGTCGACCTTCGGGATCATGCCGCCGGCGATCGTGCCCTTGTCCTTGAGCGCCTTGACATCCTCGATGTTCAGATAGCTGATGACGTCGCGGATCTTGATGTCGTTGCACAGGCCCTCGATATCGGTGAGGATCACGAGCTTTTCAGCGCCCAGCGCGGAAGCGAGCTTGCCCGCGGCGGTATCGCCGTTGATGTTGAAGGTGTGGCCCTGACCGTCGGTGCCAACGGGGGCGATGACGGGGATGTAACCCGCGTCGAGCATGGCAAAGATGGGCTTGGGATCGACATAGTCGATGTCGCCCACGTAGCCGTGGACCTCGTCGCGCTGGTGGCAGTGATAGATGTCACCGCTGACGCCGGAAAGGCCGACCGCCTTGCCGCCGAGCTTGTTGATAAAGCCGACGAGCTCGGTGTTCACCTGGCCGACGAGCACCATCTCGACAACACGCATGATGTCGGCGGAGGTGTAGCGCAGGCCCTCGATGAACTCGACGGGGATGTCGAGCTTTTCGAGCATCTTGTTGATGCCGGGGCCGCCGCCGTGGCTGAGCACGGGCTTCATGCCGAGGAGCTTGAGCAGCACCACGTCGTGCATGACGGCGTCCTTGAGCTCTTCGTTGATCATGGCGTTGCCGCCGTACTTGATGACGATGATCTTACCCTGATACTTCTGAAGGTAAGGCATTGCCTCCATCAGAGTTTCGACCTTGTTTGCGATATCGCTCATGGTGGAGCCTCCTTCAAAAATTAGGTGCGGTAGTCGCCGTTGATCTTGACGTAATCGTAAGTGAGGTCACAGCCCCAGGCCTTGGCCTCGCCGTCGCCCTGATAGAAGCGGACGATGACGGTAATGTCATGCTCGGTGAGGACCTTCTTGGCGAGCTCTTCGCTGAAGTCCGCGCCGAAGCCGTCCTTCATGACCTGCACTTCGCCGGCAGCGCTCTTGATGATGCAGTCGGCACGGGTCGGGTCAACGTCAGCGCCCGAGTAACCGGCAGCGGCCATGATGCGGCCCCAGTTGGCGTCGCGGCCGAAGACGGCAGCCTTGAAGAGCATGGAGCCCGCGATGGACTTGGCGACCAGGCGCGCGTCGTGCTCGGTGGGCAGGCCGTAGGCCTCGACCTCGATGAGGTGGGTCGCGCCTTCACCGTCGGAAGCGACGCGGCGGGCCATATCGGTGCAGATGGCGAGCACGAGGTCGGCCATCGCCTTCTTGTCTTCTTCGGTCTTGATCTCAACGCCGGAAGCGCCGTTGGCGAGCAGGAAGATCGAGTCGTTCGTGGAGGTGTCGCCGTCGACGGTGCACATGTTGAAGCTCTTATCCACAGCCGCGGAGAGCATCTTCTGCAGGTCTGCGGGATCCGCCTTGGCGTCGGTCGTCACGTAGACGAGCATCGTCGCCATATTGGGGTGGATCATGCCAGAGCCCTTGGCCATCGCGCCGATCTTCACGGTGCCGGTGGAGAGCTGCAGCTCATAGGCGCACTCCTTGCGGACGGTATCGGTGGTCATGATGGCGTAGGCAGCCTCGGAGCCGTTCTCCTTGGCAAGCTTTGCGGGAATGATCTCGCGGATGCCCTGAAGCACCTTGTCGACCGGAAGTCTCTGGCCGATGACGCCGGTGGAGCAGACGAACACTTCGTCCTCGCCGAGGCCGAGCAGCTTTTCCGCCTCGCGCTCAACGGTGCGGGCGTCTTCGATGCCCTGCTTGCCGGTGGCGGCGTTGGCATTGCCGGAGTTGATGACGACGGCGCGGGCCTTGCCCTTTTTCAGGATCTCGCGGTCAAGGATGACCGGAGCGGCGCAGAACTTGTTCGTGGTGAAGCAGGCCGCGCAGGAGCAGGGCAGGTCGGAGTAGAGAACAGCGACGTCGGGCTTCTTGTTCTCGCGCTTTTTGATGGCGGTGTAGACCGCGCCGGCGGTGAAGCCCTGCGGCGTGGTAACGCCGCCCTCGATCTTTTTCAGATTGGACATGTGGGGGGATCTCCTCTCTTAACGTTAGTTTAACAGCATTCTTGCCTAAATCGGGTCGAAACTCGTCGAACCGAAAATTACGGATACATCGGGGGCATCATGAGGCCGGTGGTCTCGGGCAGGCCCATGATGAGGTTCATGTTCTGGATGGCCTGGCCGGCTGCGCCCTTGCCGATGTTGTCGATCACGGAGGAGACGATCAGGCGGTGGGTACGCGCGTCGAAGGTCGGGGTCATCTCGCAGAAGTTCGTGCCGTAGACCCACTTGGTCTGAACGGGCAGGCTCGCCGGGAAGACCTTGACGAAGGGCTCATCCTTGTAGAAGTCCTTGTAGAGCTCGTAAACTTCCTCGTTGGTGAAGTCTCTGTCGCAGGTAGCGTAGATGGTGACCTCGATACCGCGGACCTGGGGCAGGAGGTGCGGCTGGAAGTTGATGTACTGCCAGGTCTCGGGCTTCATCAGATCCTTGCCGGTGATGTAGGCGATGTTCTGCTCGATCTCGGGGGTGTGGCGGTGACCGCCGCCGAGGGCGTAGGCACAGAAGTTGTTCTCCGCCTCGGTGAGGAGCTTGTTGAGGGCGGGACGGCGGCCTGCGCCGGTGTAGCCACTCTTGGCATCGATGACGATGGTGTTGTCAACGATGTGACCGGCCTTGAGCATGGGCTGGAGGCCGAGGGTGGAAGCGGTGGGATAGCAGCCGGGGTTGGCGATGAGCTTCTTGCCCTTGGCAAGGTCGCGCATGACCTCAGGGATGCAGTAAACAGCGTCGTGGGTCATCTTGGCGTCGGGGTGCTTCTGGCCGTACCACTTCTCCCAGACGTCGACATCGCGGAAGCGGATGTCAGCGCCGATATCGATGATGGCGCAGTCCTCAGCGAGCACGATCTCCGCCCACTTGGCCACGTCGCCAGAGGGGACCTGGATCATGATAACATCGCTCTTCTTCGCGGTCTCGCGGACGTTCTCCTCCGTGAGGTCCATGATGACCTGATCATAGAAGCCGCGCAGAGCGGGATGATGCGTAGAGATGGCATCGCCGACACCGTAGGTATCGAGCACGTTGACAAGCTCTCCCTCGTGGTGGTTGACCATCATGCGGAGCACTTCGCCGCAAACATAACCGGTAGCACCGATGCAGGAATAATGGATCATGTCTGTTTTCCTCCTTGTTGATTCGACATTTTGTCTGACAATTTTGTACTGCTTGGAAAATCCCGTGTGTAGGCATTGAATTTTCTTTGTTGATATTGTATAATCCAAAAGCAGTTTTGAAAAGCGAATATATTTTTATATGCGCATTCCAAAATGGAATCTTTGAGGTATTGTTGATTATTGAGGGCATTTATAATGAGTATTCGTAAATATATTGCCTATCTCCGCACTGTGGAGACCGGCAGCATCACCCAGGCGGCGAACGAATTGGGCTATACGCAGTCCGCCGTGAGCAAGATGATCTCCGATCTTGAGCAGGACTGGCAGGTCAAGCTCTTAACGCGCAACCACTCCGGCATCGAGATCTCCTCCGACGGCATGGTGCTCCTGCCCACGATCCGCGAGATCGTCAAGGACTATGAGGACCTCAACTTTGCCGTGTCCGAGCTGCATGGCGTGCAGTCCGGCACGCTGCGCCTCGGGTGCTTTACAAGCCTTGCCATCAGCCTGCTGCCGGAAATTCTGAAGGACTTCCACCAGACGTACCCCAACATTCAGATCCAGCTGATGACTGGCGAGTATTATGAAATTTCCGAATGGCTGCGCCGCGGCGCGATCGACTGCGGCTTTCTTGCCATCCCCGCCTCCAACGACTTTGAGACGACGCCCATCCTGCACGACACGATGGTCGCCATTCTCCCAAAGGATCACCCGATGGCGGACGCGTCCGTCTTTCCGCTCGAGCAGCTGCCGCACGAGAACTTCGTGCGCCTGATGGAGATCGAAGACTACGAATTCAACCGTCTGCTCGACCATTACAACATCCATCCCGAGGTCACCTATGACACGACGAGCGACTTCGCGCTCTTGTCCATGGTCGAGGCAGGACTTGGCATCGGCATCGTGCACAGCCTGCTCATCAAGCCCGGGCGCTATCATGTCGCCGCTGTGCCGCTCAACGTCAAGCAGTCGCGCGAGATCGGCATCGCCGTGAAAAAGGGCTTTCTCCCCTCCACGATCACGCAGCTTTTCCTCCAGCATGTGGTCGACTACACCAAGGATATGGGCGAGATCACCGTCATCCGGCACTGAGTTTTTCTTGAAAAATCAGGGAAAATTTCATTTTCCAACCGGCGGTTGGAAAGGATTTTCCCCGATTCAACCACCGCGCCATTGTCAATCCTCCCCATGCCCCCTATACTGAGTCCATAACCGGTGATTCAAAGCCGCGGCTGCAGCACGGGGCAAGGAAGGATCAACATGTTACGATCGGCGATCAGGCGTTTGCACGCGATGTGCTGCCTGAATATGAGGGAAACGTCGGCGCCTGACTTCCCGTTCGACGCGGGACACCCGCTCATCGCGTTTCCAACGCTCACTTTACTATTATAATGCAGTGCAGGAGGATAGACAACTTGGAAGAATCGACAATGGGCGCGCGCATTCTGCGCCGCCGTAAAGAAAAAGGACTGACACAGGAGGCGCTGGCAAACAAGCTCGGTGTGAGCAATCAGGCCGTGTCAAAGTGGGAGGGCGATGTCTGCTGCCCTGACCTGCAGCTTTTGCCGCTGCTGGCCGACACGCTGGAGCTCAGCCTCGACGAGCTCTTTGGACGCGAAAGCATGGCAAAAACCGCCCAAAAAGCGGAAGCGGACAGCCAGATTTTGTCCGTCGCGGTCGAACTGCCGTGGGAGGATGACGACGCCATCCACGCCGTGCTCTTCCAGGGGCACCGGCTGCTCCAGCCGAAACAGGGGAGCCTGTTCCGCCACGACAAATACGACGAGATCCGCAAGACCGTCGAGCTGCACTTTTCCGGCACGGCGCAGGATATTTACAGCGACTTTTCCGTCGTCTGCACCGATTCGACGATCTCCGGCAGCGTCAGAGCCGGTGACGGCGTGACCTGCACCGACGTTGGCGGCGACGTGACCGCGGGCGATGACGTGACCTGCGGCAATGTCGGCGGCAATGTGCAGGCGGGCGACAGTGTGCACTGCACCGGCGACGTGCAGGGCAATGTCCACGCGAGCGACAGCGTCACCTGCGGCAATGTCGGCGGCGACGTGTCCGCAAACGACAGCGTCCGCTGCGGCGAGGTCAAGGGCAACGTCCGCGCAAGCGACAGCGTCACCTGCGGCGACATCAGCGGCAGCGTGAGCGCCGAGCGCGTGCGCTGCACCAAAGCCGGCGGCGAAGAGCAGGAGAGCTTTACTTTCACCAAGAAGGGCAAGAGCTTTTCCTTCCCTCTCCGATAAAACCGTAAAAGCGCGGCCTTAAGAGGTCGCGCTTTTTTCCTTGTCATCGCGGCGGGTTTGTGTTACCATAACTTTGACAAAGGAAAAGGTGGGAGAAACATGGAAAATACCTTCAAGAGCTCCGTCTTCGGCGGCTTCAACCGCGATGACGTCATCCGTTATATCGAAAAAACCTCGCTCGAGAGCAAGCAGCAGATCGAAGCGCTCGAGCAGGAGAGCGACGGCCTCTGCCGCGAGAATGCAGAGCTGCGCGACAAGCTCGCCGCCGCCGAGCGTGAGCGCGACAAGTTTGCCGAGTCCTATTCGACCGCGTCCAGCGCGCAGGACGCGCTCAAAAAGGGTCTGACCGCCGCGCAGGAGACGATCTCCGAGCTGCGCGCGCAGATCGAAGAGGGCGCGCAGAAGCTCGCGAGCGCCAAGGCCGACTGCGACCGCCAGCTGAAAGCCAAAGAGGAGGCTGCCGAGCAGCGCATCGCCGAGCTGGAAGCGCAGCACGCCGAACGCCTTTCCGCCGCCGAGCAGGAGCGCAAGCGCCTTTTAAGCGAGCTTGACGAGCTCCGCCCGCAGGTCGAGGAATACGGCCGCGTCAAGGCGCACATCGCCGACATTGAGCTCTCCGCCCGTGAGCGCGCCGACGCGCTCGACGCCGCCACGCGGGAGCGTTTGCAGGCAATGATCGCGGCATGCAGAGGGCACTGCGAGCAGGTGCTCTCGACGCTCGGCGCGACGTGTGAGAGCGTGTCGAGCGAGCTCAAGCGCGCGGATGCTGCCGTCGCACAGCTGCCCGAGGCGTTCACCACGCTGGAGGGCCAGCTCGACGGGCTCAAAAAGTTAGAGCAGTGACAAGATAGCAAAAAAGAAGTGCGTTCCCGTTAGGAACGCACTTCTTTTTATGCTAATTCGCTGTACTGATCAAAGATATCTGCAAATTCGTCCAGATGCTCGCGCAGGCTGTCGGGCGCCTTGGTGCGGAAGTAAAGCATCTCTCCCCCGCGGCGCAGGATAAGAAACTGGTGGACTTCGTCCGGTTCATTTGGAAGCCGGGTATTTGGTTTGATAAATTCTGCGTAGTACGCTTCGTCAAAGCC
>OHBM01003192.1_pt1 | contig 10215 bp, 6 predicted proteins | sample 1577251 | NCBI WGS metagenome assembly OHBM01 (sample SAMEA3541557, study PRJEB24748) | human gut metagenome | biome: human gut; feature: human-associated habitat; material: faeces | place: China | collected 2012
GTTTTTTAAGAGGGAACGCCCTGCAAGTGAGGGCGTTCCCTTATTAAAAGTATCTTTCTGCTGTCAACATAGAATATGCGGAAACTACCTTAATTCAGCACGGATATCTTTCGTTTGCTTATACGGCGCATGAATATAGATCCTACGACTGCGGAAACTCCCTCGGCGATGATGAAAGTGAGCCATACGAGCCACTCGCTGCCCGAGCCGTTTTTGATACTGCGCGCGAATAGCCACGCTATCGGGAGGACAAGTACAAGCTGGCGCAGGAGTGATATCACGAGGGACTTCATTCCGCTGTCGAGAGCCTGAAACACTCCTTGGAGCGCAATGTTCAGTCCTGCAAAAACAATGCTGAGCGATACTACTCTTATCGCGCCTACACATAGCCGTTCCGTCTCGCCTGACAGACCAAAGACTCCCGAGAGGGGAGCGGCAAAAATTTCAAGTCCGACAAGTCCCACAGCCATGATGATGAGCGTGTATAGTATCCCGTATCTGATACCCTCTTTTACCCTCGCGCGGTTTTTCATTCCGTGGCTGAATGAAACTATAGGTGTTATGGCGTCTCGCAGACCAAATGCCGCAAACAGAATGAACTGCTGTATCTTATAATACAGACCGTAAGCCGTAACCATTGACTCGCTCACAGTAAGCAGGATACGGTTCATGCCGTAAGTCATGACCGACATAAGAGCCTGTGCGATGATAGCGGGCAGACCTATTGAGTAAATGCCTTTGATAATTGAGGCGGAGGGCTTCATATAACGCACGCCGTTTCGGACGCTCCTGTTCAGACGATAGTGGAAGAACATCGCAGTCACAGCCGAAACTATCTGTCCGATAACTGTTGCATAAGCCGCACCGCTTACACCCATTTTCGGAACTCCGAGGAGTCCGTAGATCATAATGGGGTCAAGAATGATATTCACAACCGCACCTGCTATCTGGGCAATTGTTGAGTAGAGCGACAGTCCCGTTGCCTGTAAAAGCTTTTCAAAAACAGAAAACGCAACTATACCCATTGATATGGTGCAGCAGATTCGCAGGTAGCTCACAGCCATTTCGGTTATCTGAGCATTCTCGGTCTGTGAGGTGATGTACGCGCGGACTCCGAACAGTCCGAACAGCAGACAGGCTATGTATATGATGACCGCGAGAAATTTTGAGTTGCCTGCAACCTTTGCGGCAAGCTCACTGTCACCTCTGCCGAGTGATTTTGAAAGCAGAGCGTTTGTGCCGACACCCGTTCCTATGCTGACTGCTATCATCAGTACTTGAACAGGGAAAGCGAGTGTCAGTGCATTGAGTGCAGCCTCGCCGCCGTCTTTCATGTTCGATACAAAAGCGCTGTCAACGATATTGTAGAACGCTTGCAGTAGCATTGAGATTATCATCGGGATACCCATTGAGAGCATTAATCTGCTCACAGGAGTCTCCGACATTTTTTTGATTGAACTGTTGTTTTCCATGTAAAGTCTCCCTTGAAAGTGTATTGTCGGGCAGTCCTGACAGAGCAGAAAAAGAAAAAGCGTAAGCACGGATAAGATATCCGGACTTACGCTTTCGCTACTCGACGATAATATTATATCACATTGCCGATGAAAATTCAAATGGTATTTTTGCACAAACAAAGCTTTGCTCAGTCCCTCTCCCCTGCTGCACTCTGACGAGGGAAGAGGGGAAAAGCGGCGATTTTTCGTGTCGGCCGACAGTAATATGTTATATTATTATTTTATTGGATAGCTGTAAATTTTCACGTTTTTTCAGACGATAAGCGTTCCGCTAAAAATAACGTCTACTTTCCGCTATAAATAAGTAGTTTTGACGATTGACAAATATGTAACATACATTATATAATATATAGGCGAAAAAAATATTATGGAGATGTGATAATGAGTAAATTCAGAAAACAGCACATGACCATTGACTGGCACAACATTGTTGACGGCGAGTCGAGCACCCCTGCTATTGACGCTCCGCTGAAGGAAAAGGCAACGCTTGTCGGCAGGATCGGTTTCATGATGCTTTCAGTCGGTACGGGAGCATGGCGCGTTCGTGCGTCAATGAACAAGATAGCCCGAGGGCTTAACATAACCTGCAATGCCGACATCGGTCTGCTCTCAATAGAGTACACCTGCGTTGACGGAAGTGAAACTTTCACCAATGCTATCTCGCTCAGCAATACGGGGATCAACACCCACCGGCTTTCCGAGATTGAGGACTTTGCAGACAACTTTGCGGATACGGCGAAAAAGTATTCCACAGAGCAGATACATATGATACTTGACAAGTTCCAGTCCATGCCCGGAAATTACAATGCGTGGAAACTCGGACTCGCTTCGGGAGCAGCCTGCTGCGCATTTACATTTCTCCTCGGCGGCGGCATTATTGAAATGATAGGCGCTCTCTTTGGAGCGGGTGTCGGAAACTTCGTCCGCAAGAAACTGCTTGAGCGGCACATAACTCTCCTTGCAAATGTAGCGGTCGGAGTTGCAGCAGCCTGCACTGTCTACGTTGCCTTTATAAAGCTTGCCGAGCTTCTTTTCGGAGTTCCTGCATTTCATCAGGCAGGCTACATCTGCTCGATGCTATTTATAATTCCGGGATTCCCGCTCATAACCGGAGGAATCGACCTTGCAAAGCTTGACCTGCGTTCGGGACTTGAGCGAACCACCTACGCGCTGCTGATAATTTTGACGGCAACGGCAACGGGGTGGGCAACGGCGATGATATACAGATTCAGTCCCGGGGACTTTGAACCTCTCAGCCTTGACCCTGTTCTTCATGGAGTTTTCATTGCAATGGCAAGCTTTGTCGGAGTATTCGGGTTCTCGCTTATGTTCAACAGTCCTGTAAAAATGGCGGCGACCGCAGGACTTATCGGAGTTGTGGCAAATACGCTCAGGCTTGAGCTTATAGAGATCACGGGACTTCCGGCAGGAGCGGCGGCATTCATAGGAGCGCTTTCATCAGGACTTCTTGCCTCGGCTATGAAGCGCAAGGTCGGTTTCCCGAGGATCACCCTTACCGTTCCTTCAATAGTTATCATGGTTCCGGGAATGTATATGTACAAGGGAGTATATTTCATGGCAATGAACGATATCACCATGGCGGCTACATGGTTCACCAAGGCGATACTTATCGTTGTTTCACTTCCGCTCGGACTCATCTTTGCAAGGATCTTTACCGACAACAATTTCCGCAAGAGCAGTTGAGCTGACCGATACGATTTGCAGAAAAATACAGGTTGACAAAAGTTTAACGCTGTGCTATAATCAAAGAAACTGAATATTGCCTGAAACTGAGGGAAGTCGGTGAAAATCCGACACAGCAGTCACTACCGTGAAAAGGAAAACTTTAAGTCGGGTCGCTCGTCAGGCAATAAAGGTCTTACGGCAGCACAGCGCAAAGCGTATATTAAGGCTTTGTATAAAATTTGCTTGCATATTTCGCACAAGTTCCGTGTGATGTTGCCTTAAAAGTTTTTGGGCAATGAAAAACTGACCGCACACAAGTGTGTTTTCCATGCCCTTTTGCCGGATACGGCAGAGGGGCTTTTTATTGCACAGCTATAGGAAATAGTATTCATAGGATATGAATACGGATTTTAATAAAGGAGAAGATATTATGAAAAAGACTATCGCATTTGTAGCATCACTGCTTATCGCAGGTTCGGCAATGGGAATGACGGCATTCGCTGAGGAGAATGATAAGGTTTCTTCCGTAAAGACATACGTTACTATCGCAGACAAGGAAAAGAACACTCCTCTCGTTCAGAAGGAAGTTACCGTTACAGATATCGACGAGGACGGCAAGCTTACTATCAATGACGCGCTCTACATTGCTCACGAGGAAAATTTTGAGGGCGGAGCTGAGGCAGGCTACAAGACTGCTACAACTGAGTATGGTCTTACTCTCAAGGTTCTCTGGGGAACAGACAACGGCAACGGCTACGGCTACTATGTAAACAACAAGTCAGCATGGAGTCTTGCAGATGAGGTAACTGACGGCGATTACATCAATGCTTTCATTTACAGCGATACTGCAAACTGGTCTGACGCTTATACATTCTTTGACGTAAATACTGCTGAGGCAAAGCAGGGTGATGAGCTTACATTCACACTTTCAAAGGCAGGATTTGACGCAGACTACAATCCCGTTACACTTCCTGTTGAGGGCGCAGTAATAACTGTCAACGGCGAGCCTACAGAGTTCGTAACAGATTCCGAGGGTAAGGTTACAGTAAAGCTTGAAAATGCAGGCGAGGCTGTTATCAGCGCAACATCTGACAAGGAAAATATCGTTCCACCCGTATGCGTAGCAGCAGTTGCGGAGAATCCCGAGTATACAACAACGACTACTACAACAACTGCAACAGAAACTACGACCACAACAGCAGACTCAACAACAACGACCACAGCCGTAACAACAACCACTACAGCAAAGACTACAACAGCGACCACAACAACTAAAGCGAAAAGCGATTCACCCAAGACAGGTGATCTTGGCGCAGGCGTTGCAGCAGCAGGATTTGCAGTATTTGCAGCAGTAACATTATTCACACTCAGACGCGATGAGGACTAAGTTAGCATCGGTACTGCTGAGCTTGATCGCAATAGTAACGCTTTTGCCGGAGACTTCTCCGATAAGCGGAAAATGTTCAGACTATACCGTCGGTGAGATACAAGCTCTTGCCGACGGTATTGTCGCATACGAGCTTGGAAACGCAGGCGCGGGAGATATTCAGGACTGGATATACGGGCCGCTCACGAGCAATGCGGGAGAATCCTCCGAGTGGTTCGTGCTGACTCTTTCGCAAAGCGGCAGTTACGACTTTTCAACATATGAGGCTGCACTTGTTGAATACTTGTCGCACGAAAACATTCAGTCCGCATCAAGCCGCGAGAAGTATGCGCTTGCGCTGATAGCGTCAGGCAGTACGAACCGGTATATTACGCAGGCTATTGAAAATTCAACAGGTCAGCAGGGAATAATGAGCTACATTTACGGCGAGCATATTCTCAACAACGGCTACACGAGCGCAAGTTTCACGCAGGAAAGCGTTGCCGAGTCTATCATTTCCATGCAGCTTTCGGACGGCGGCTGGGCAATAATGGGCAACTACAGCGATGTTGACGTTACCGCAATGGCTGTGCAGGCTCTTGCACCGCAGTACGGCAGCAGCGGCACGGTGACTGCAAGCATTGACCGCGCTATGGAGTTTCTCTCGGCAAAACAGCTTTCAAGCGGCGGATATAAAAGCATGGGCACGGAAAATCCCGAGAGTGCGTCACAGGTGCTCGTTGCGCTCTCCTCTCTCGGAATAGACTGCATGAGCGATGAGCGTTTTATCAAGGACGGAAATACGGTCGTGGACGCTATCCTGCAATACCGCCTTGAGGACGGAAGTTTCTGCCATTTGCTCGACGGCGGTTCAAATCCGACAGCGACCATACAGGCTTACTATTCGCTTGTGTCGTACCTGAGAATGAGCAGCGGTCAGGGGCCGCTTTATATTCTCGACAACCGCAGACCGCAGGACGTGAATGTTCCAAGCGGCGGCGGAGATTCTCACCAGAGTGGTTCTGCAAACAGCGGAGGCTCCAACAATTCAACATCTCCCGCGCAGAATGTTGAAAAAGTTGGTGAAGGCTCAAATGAAACACCACAGGAGAACATAAGCGGCGAGGGAAACTCTCACCAACAGCAGGAGGCTTCGGGGCAGAAAACTTCGACCGTTCCGCCGAAAGGCTCATCAGCGGTCGGAACTGAAAAGAACGGCGGCACGGAGACAACAGTTTCCTCCGCTGAAAATACCACGTCAAGATCCGCGGCAAAGACGACTTCCACAGCAGTGGCTTCAAAAAAGTCAGCCAAAACTACGGAAACAGTCTCGGAACAGAGCGGCTCGGGAACGGAAACTCCGAAAAAGGAGAGTAAAAAGGGCGGCGGCTACAAAGTCGGCGCGGTGATAGTAGTCTGGACGAGTGCAGGCGTAGCCGCGCTGATACTCCTTATACTCAAAAAGCGCAACTGGAAAAACTTTGCGGCGGTCGCGGTGGTCGGAGCGGCGGCAACTGCTCTCATCATTATGACGGATATCCGCTCGGCTGACGATTACTACAGCGGCGAGAGCGTGGTAAAGGAAAACGCGGTCGGCACGGTCACAATGGAGATACGCTGCGATACGATAGCAGGTGAAAATGAAAATGCTCCTGCCGACGGAATTATCCTCGACACGACAGAATTTCAGATAGAGGAGGGCGAGACTGTCTGGGATATTCTCACACAGGCGGCTCAGACCTACGGCATACAGATAGACAATACGGGAAACAGCATGGTCTACGTTGCGGGAATAAACTATCTCTACGAGTTTGATTTCGGCGATCTTTCGGGCTGGATATACCACGTTAACGGAGTTGCACCGTCAGTCGGCTGCGGAGAGTACGTTCTTCATGACGGCGACAAAGTAGAGTGGCTCTACACGCGCGAACTTGGCAATGACCTTTTGCAGGAGGAAGAATGAGAAGCTTTCATGAATATGACCCGATAGCGGTCGCGCTGTATTTTCTTGCAGTGACCGGTGTGGCAATGTTTTTCAGTCATCCGGCTGTGACCGCGCTTACGCTCCTCGGAGCGCTTACCTATTTCTTTATGAGAAACGGCGCAAGGGATATGAAATCCCATGCGTCGTTATTACTGCTGTTTATAGTTCTTGCGGCGGTAAATCCGCTCATTTCGCATAACGGACGAACTGTCCTGTTCGTGCTGAATGATTCTCCCGTAACGCTTGAGGCTCTGCTTTACGGAGTAAATTCGGCAGGAATGATATTGGGGATAATTTACTGGTTTCGTTCGTTCACGCAGATAATGACCAGCGACAAGATTCTCTGTGTTTTTGGAAGGCTCTCGCCGAAGCTTTCGCTTGTGCTGTCGATAGCACTGCGGTTCATACCGCTTTTTCGCTCTCAGGCGAAGAAGGTGAGCGATGCTCAGCGCGCAATGGGAATGTACAGCGACGACAATATTGTTGACAATATCAGGGGCGGCAGCCGTGTCTTTTCGATAATGGTTACATGGGCACTCGAAAACGGCATAATCACGGCGGACAGCATGGAGGCGCGCGGTTACGGGACTTGCCGCAGAACGAGTTTCTCGCCGCACAGAATGAATTCGGGCGATTGGCTGCTGATAGCGGTATCGGCGGCATTGTCTGCGGTAAGTATAGCAGGTATCGCCGCAAAAAAACTTGAATTTAATTTTTATCCTGATATCAGAATAAGTACGGGCGGAGTTATCGGCGCGGCGGCATTAGCGGCTTACGGCGTGCTTGCGTTCATACCCGTGATAATAGAAGTGGAGGCAGGCATAAAATGGAAATACTTAAAGTCGAAGATCTGAGTTTCAAATATCCTGACTGCGGCGAGCCTGCCGTGAAGAATGTGTCATTTTCGATAGAGCGCGGAGAGTTTACGGTATTATGCGGAGCAACGGGCAGCGGCAAGTCAACGCTCCTGCGAATGCTAAAGCCGCAGTTAACGCCGCTTGGTGAGTTTTCGGGAGAGATTTGCTTCAACGGACAGTCGCTTGCCGGGCTTGACGCAAAGACTTCCGCGGCGGCTGTCGGATTCGTCATGCAGAAACCCGAGCAGCAGATAGTTACCGATAAGGTGTGGCACGAGCTTGCGTTCGGGCTTGAAAACCTCGGTGTTCCGCAGGAGACAATTGCCGCAAGAGTAGCGGAAATGGCTAACAGTTTCGGTATGACGGAGTGGTTTTCGAGCGATGTTTCAACGCTTTCGGGCGGCAGGAAACAGCTTTTGAACCTCGCGTCGGTGCTGGTAATGCGGCCCGATCTGCTCATTCTTGACGAGCCTACCGCGCAGCTTGACCCCGTTGCGGCAACGGGTTTCATTGAACTTCTGAGGCGGCTGAACCGCGACTATTCGCTCACGATAATCATAGCCGAGCACCGTCTGGAGGAACTTATCCCGATATGCGACAGGCTCATGGTCATGGAAAACGGCACGATATCCGAGTTTGGCGCACCCGGGAGCGTGGTGGGCAGACTCTCGGACCGACCTGAACTTTTTTGCGGAATGCCGGCAGCGGCAAGGCTCTGCAGCGAGCTTGGCTTTAGGGAAAATGCTCCTCTGAGCGTGCGTGACGGCAGGCGATTCATAGAGGAAAACTTTGAAAACAGCGTCAGAGCCTTGCCCGGGCAGGAGTATACTCACAGCGGAAGTCCCGCGCTTGAATTTCGTGACGTTTATTTTCGCTATGAGCGAAACTCCGCGGATATCCTTGACGGACTTTCCCTCACCGTGTATTCGGGTGAAATATTCTGCATTCTCGGCGGAAACGGTTCGGGAAAGAGCACGTTTCTGCGCACGGCAGCAGGACTTCTCAGAGCCTACAGCGGCTCGATAAAGATATTCGGCAAAAAGCTGAAAGAGTACCGCAATCAGTCGCTTTACAGGGAGTGTCTCGCCATGCTGCCGCAGGACGTGCAGACAGTCTTTCTGAAAGACACGGTTCGCGAGGAACTAGCGGACGTTGGCGCAGATGTTGAAAACCTGCCGTTTGATATAAAACCGCTCCTTGACAAGCACCCCTACGACCTTTCTGGCGGAGAGCAGCAGCTTGCGGCGTTTGCGAAGGTAATGGCGGCAGATCCGAAAATACTGCTCCTTGACGAGCCGACAAAGGGACTTGACGCAGCGGCAAAGCAGAACATTATCGCGATACTGCGCAGGCTGAAAGCAGAGGGCGTAACGGTCGTGATAGTTACACATGATGTTGAATTCGCCTCATCATGCGCGGACAGGTGCGCGCTGTTTTTTGGCGGAAGGGCGGTCACAACGGAAACTACACGCCGATTTTTCGCGGAAAACAGCTTCTACACGACAGCAGTCTGCCGCATGACAAGGGGATATTTTGACGGAGCGACAGATGTTGGATATGCGGCTGAGCTTTGCAGGCTCAACGGACGAAAGAACGGCGGTGGAGCGTGATAGTGATAAAAAACAAGGGACTGCGCCGCGCGGTAAGCCTTGCAGTTCCGATAATGATACTTGCACTCGCACTTCTCAGCGCGCTGTTTTTCGACAGCAGGCGGCACATGATAGTTTCGCTTACAGCGGCGGCAATGACAGTCGTGCTCTTTATTTCGGGCTTTGAGAAGAAGTCAACGGGAACGCGCAGGCTTGTGATAGTATCGGTGATGACCGCGCTTTGTTTTCTCGGAAGATTTATACCGATACTCAAGCCGATAATGGCGCTCACGATAATCACGGGGATATATCTCGGCGGCGAATCGGGTTTCCTTGTGGGAGCAATGACCGCGATACTGACAAATTTTTACTTTGGTCAGGGGCCCTGGACAGTCTTTCAGATGTTCGCGTGGGGAATAGCAGGCTACTGCGCAGGAATGTTTTCAACAATGTTGAAAAAGAGCAGACCTCTGCTCATCATCTACGGAGCACGTCTCAGTTCCACACAGACAGCGCAGCTTGCCGAAGATTCCGATTTTACGATTTATGACGGCGGTATGAACCTGGTACAGGCGCTGTATCTGAACAATGCCGTGGAACCGCTCAACAATGTGAAGGTGCGCCAGGCGCTCTGCTATGCGGCAAACCGCCAGGAAGTGCTGGATATGATTGCAGACGGAAAAGGAACGATCATCGGAAGCAGCATGTTCCCGGCATTTGGAAAATATTATGTGCCGGAACTGTCAGAGCGATATAATCAGGATATTGAGAAGGCAAAAGAACTGTTAAAAGAAGCCGGATACCCAGATGGATTTGAGCTTACGATTACAGTGCCGAACAATTATCAGCAGCATATCGATACAGCCCAGGTTCTGGTAGAGCAGCTTAAAGCGATCGGTGTTACTGCCAAAATTCAGCAGGTCGAGTGGGACAGCTGGCTGTCGGATGTATATGCAGACCGGAAGTTCCAGTCCACGGTTGTCGGCGTTGACGCGGCATATCTGACCGGACGCGCGTTGCTGGAACGGTTTACCTCAACATCATCCAAGAACTTTATCAACTACAGCAACGAAGAGTATGATAAACTGTATCAGCAGGTTAAGACCAGTACGGATGAAGAGGAGCAGGTTGAGCTTTACAAAAAAATGGAAACACTGCTCTGTGACGATGCGGCAAACCTGTATATCGAGGACTATCAGACAACACTTTTAAACATAAA
>OHBM01003194.1_pt1 | contig 10213 bp, 6 predicted proteins | sample 1577251 | NCBI WGS metagenome assembly OHBM01 (sample SAMEA3541557, study PRJEB24748) | human gut metagenome | biome: human gut; feature: human-associated habitat; material: faeces | place: China | collected 2012
AGAGCCATGTACTTGGCGTCGTCAAGCTCATTCTGAGCCTTCTCCTGAAGTTCGAGAGCCTTGTCATAGTACATCTGTCCCTTTCCGATATAGGCGAAGACATACTTAGGATCCTTGGCGGCGGACTCATCGTAAGCCTTGGCAGCCTTGTCAAGATCACCGATCTGCTTGTAGGCCTGTCCCTCGACATAGTAAAGGGAAGCGTTGTCAGGAGATGTAGCCTTTGCCTGCTGGAGAAGCTCGAACAGCCTGTCGGTACCCTCGCCGCTGGTCATGTAGTAGTTGATGAGGCCGAAGACGATGCTCTCGCTTGTAGGGAACTTCTGGAAGCCCTGCTCAAGATATTCCTTGGCGGCAGTCTTTCCGGCAGCGGTGGTGTCAATGTGTGAGACGCAGTCTGAAAGCTTGGCGAACACCTCACCGCCATCACCATAATAACCATAGCCGAGGCACTTGTCAAACATGGTCTTGGCCTTTGAGAAATTCTCCGTGCTCCACGATGTGAACGCGGCGTTGTACAGAGAGTTGGTGTCGATCTGCGCGTAAGGCTTCTGGGCGGCGGCCTCGTAGGCGGCCTCGAAGTACTCCTCAGCCTTCTTCACGTCACCGAGGGTGTAGGCGTTGTAGGCCTCCTGATTCAGTTTCTCGGAGATTGTCTTGATTCCTGCGCTGATGTCCTTGTCCTTGCTGTGCTTCTCGTCAAGTTCATAAGCCTTCTTGTAAGCCTCAAGAGCCTTAGAAAGAGCGTTCTCGACAACAGGCTTAACGATCTCGATAACCGAGAGCTGGCCATTGGCGTTGAAGTAGAGATTCTTGTTCTCGTAAACCTGCTTGGTGTACTGGGCTCCGTTAAGGGTGACGGTCTCGACAGAGGACGGTTTCTCACCACCCATTGAAAGCTGAAGGGCGTTCATGTCGGCTCCGATCCAAACATTACCGGCAGGAGCAGCGTAAGCGTCAAGATAGGTCTGCGCGAGCTTCATCCAGGTGGCCACCTTGGTAGCCTTCTTCTCGTTCTGGGAAGCGGCAAGAGCACTCTCGACCGCCTTGGCGGCAGAGTTTACGTTAGACTGGGCATTCGCTACCTGGAAGGAAGCGAGCAATGCCAAAACAATCAATGTCTTTTTCATGATTATTGGTATTTAGTTGTTTCCAAATATACTATTCTTGAGGAGTCTCCGCGTTCTCCCCAGCAACCTTTTCCTGTTCGTCATCACCTTTCTCGACAGTCGAGATGGCGGCGATCGAGTCACCGTTCTTGATGTTGATCAGTTTCACACCCTGGGTCGCCCTGCCGGCCACTCTGATGTCGGAGACTGCCATCCTGATTGTAAGACCAGACTTCTCTATGATCATCAAATCATTGTTCTCGGTCACGTTCTTGATGGCGATCAGCTTGCCGGTCTTCTCGGTGATGCTGATGGTCTTCACACCCTTTCCTCCCCTCTTGGTGATCCTGTACTCATCGAAGTCTGTCCTCTTGCCGAATCCGTTCTCGCTCACGACAAGCACGGTGTGCGCGGAAGCGTCCTCTGCCTTAGGATCATAGTTGATGGCTCCGATGACCTCATCGTCGTCTTCAATATTGATGCCACGGACTCCGGTGGAGTTTCTTCCCATTGGGCGGGCGTCCGTCTCATCGAAGCGGCAGCAGCGTCCCTCACGGGCGGCGATGAATATCTCCTCGTTGCCGTTGGTGAGCAACGCCTCGACAAGTTCGTCACCCTCACGCAGGTTGACCGCGTTCACGCCGGCTGTCCTTGGATGTGAATATGCCTCCAGGGATGTCTTCTTGATTATACCCCTCTTTGTGATGAGCACGATGTTGTTGCCGTTCACATATTCAGGATCCTTGAGGGTCTTGACGTTGATGTACGCAAGGATCTTGTCGTCCGGGATGCTGAGCACGTTCTGGATGGCGCGGCCCTTCGAGGCCCTTGATCCTTCCGGAATCTCATAGACCTTGAGCCAGTAGCAGCGTCCGGCCTGGGTGAAGAGCAGCATCGTCGAGTGCATATTCGCGATGTAGATGTGGTCGATGAAGTCCTCGTCCCTTGTCGCGCTTCCCTTCATTCCGACTCCGCCGCGGGCCTGGGTACGATATTCGGTCAGAGGGGTCCTCTTGATGTAGCCAAGGTGGGAGATCGTGATGACCATATCCTCGTCGGCATAGAAGTCCTCCGGGTTGAATTCCTCGGCCGAAGGACGGATCTCGGTCCTTCTCGGGTCGGCGTATTTGTTCTTGAGTTCGATGGTCTCAGCTTTGATGACCTTCATCTGCTCCTCGACGCTTCCGAGAATCTCGTTGCAGCGGGCGATGAACTTCTCAAGCTCGTCATATTCAGCCTGAAGCTTCTCCCTCTCCAGTCCGGTCAGCTGACGGAGCCTCATCTCGACAATGGCTGTCGCCTGGGCATCGGTGAACTCGAACCGTGAGATCAACTCGGCCTTGGCCTCGTCCACATTGGCTGAATGCCTGATGATGTGGATGATCTCGTCGATGACATCGATGGCCTTCAGCAGACCTTCCAGAATGTGCGCCCTCTTCTGAGCCTTCTCCAACTCGAACCTGGTCCTTCTGATGATGACATCGTGGCGGAATTCCACGAAATTGGCGATCATATCCTTGAGGGACAGCGTTCTTGGACGACCCTTGACAAGGGCGACATTGTTGAACGCGAAGCTGGACTGGAGCTGGGTGTACTTGAACAGGGTGTTGAGCACAACGCTGGAGTTGCTGCCCTGCTTTACCCTGATGACGACGCGGACACCCTCGCGGGAGGTCTCGTCGTTGATGTAGGTGATGCCCTCGATCTTCTTGTCCTCGACCATCTGGCCGATCTTCTCGATCATCTCCTTCTTGTTGACCATATACGGAATCTCGGTCACGACGATGGTCTCACGGCCGTTGTCAGCGACCTCGATCTCGGTCTTGGCCCTCACGACAACCTTACCGCGGCCGGTCTCGTAGGCCTCCTTGATCCCGCTGACACCCATTATGATGCCTCCGGTCGGGAAGTCAGGTCCCTTGATGTGCTGCATCAGCCCGTCCGTGTCGATGTCCGGGTTGTCGATGTAGGCGCAGATCGCGTCACAGCACTCGCCCAGATTGTGCGGAGCCATATTCGTGGCCATTCCGACGGCGATACCAGACGAACCGTTCAGAAGAAGCAGCGGAGCCTTTGTAGGCAGTACTGTCGGCTCCTCCTCGGTGTCATCGAAGTTAAGGGTCATATCCACAGTGTTCTTGTCGATGTCGGCAAGAACGTCGTCTGTCATCTTCTGAAGCTTGGCCTCGGTGTACCTCATGGCGGCGACAGGGTCACCGTCCATAGATCCGAAGTTACCCTGACCGAAAATCATAGGGTAACGCTGGTTCCAAGGCTGAGCGAGCCTGGCGAGAGCGTCATACACACTGGAGTCGCCGTGCGGGTGGTACTTACCGAGCACCTCGCCGACGATCTTGGCGCACTTACGTGTAGGCCCTGAATATGACAGGCCGAGGCCGTCCATTCCGAACAGAACCCTTCTCTGCACAGGCTTCAGACCATCCCTGACATCAGGCAGCGCACGCGAGACGATAACGGACATCGAATAGTCGATGTACGCGGTACGCATCTCGTGGTCAATCTCAACCGGTTCGATGATGCCGGTCTGGCCTTCCTCTTTCTTTTCCTCAATATCCATATTCCGATGTTGAATACATTATAGTTAAACACGCAAAATTAGTAAAAAAAACCGAGAGAGACAACAGTGCCCGAAGCCTCCGTTCCCGATGAAAAATATTTTCGCGCTTGTACAGCGTTTTGGCACAATCGCACACTACCTTTGCATCAGAAACAAAAAAAACAATGTTATGAGAAACACTGAATATAATCTCGAAAAGCTCGCCTCAATGATCTCGTCAGAATCATCGTTCACAGCCCTTATGGAGATAATGGGTGATATGGGACTGGAGTTCGAGGGAGCCGTCAAGAACGCATAATCATTTGACAGCCAAGGCAGTCTCCTCTTCCTTCAAGGAGACGAGGGTGTTCTCCTTGTCCGCCGTCAGGCCGACCCGGAGAGTCCTGAGCCCGGAAGAGCCCTTCTTCCTCCTGCCTTGAAGAATCCTGTCGGAGATGATGAACTCCGACACCGGATCCTCGACATATTTCATCACGGCCCTCTTCAAAGGCCTCGCCCCGAAAGCCGGATCGAAACCGGCGTCAGCGATGAAGCGCTTGGCGGAAGGGGTGACAACCAACTTGTAGCCAGCCTCCTCTGCCCTGGACCGGAGATCCTTCAACTCGATGTCGATGATCTTCTCGATGTCCTCCTTGGTCAAAGCGTTGAAGAATATCCTTTCGTCCACCCTGTTGATGAACTCCGGAGGGAAAGACTTTCTGATGGCCTTCTCCAAGACACTCTGACGGTTCTTCGAGACGCTCTTCCCGGAAGTGGCGAAACCGACCCCGCTGCCATATTCATCAAGCTCGCGGCTGCCGACGTTGGAGGTCATTATGACGATGGTGTTCCTGAAGCTCACGACGCGGCCATTGCTGTCCGTCAAGCGACCCTCGTCAAGCACCTGAAGCAGAATGTTGAATATGTCAGGATGGGCTTTCTCGATCTCGTCCAGCAGCACCACGCAGTAAGGTTTCCTGCGCACCCGCTCGCTGAGCTGCCCGCCCTCCTCGTAGCCGACATAGCCGGGAGGCGCTCCGACAAGACGGGACACGGTGAATTTTTCCATATATTCACTCATATCGATTCTGACCATATTCTCCTGAGAATCAAAAAGATATTCAGCAAGGCATTTCGCGAGTTGGGTTTTGCCTACTCCGGTCGGACCGAAGAAGAGGAACGTGCCGATCGGGCGGTTCGGGTCTTTCAGCCCGGCTCGGTTCCGTTGGATAGCGCGCACGACTTTCTCGATGGCATCGTCCTGGCCTATGATTCGGCTTTGGAGCCTGCCTTTCATCTTCATTATCCTGTTGCCCTCGGACTCGGCGACCTTGTTGACAGGGATTCCGGTCATCTTCGAGACGACCGTGGCTATGTCCTCGGCATCAACTATATTTCCCGTCCTCTTGTCCTTCGTCAGATTCAGACGGATCATCGAGCCAGCCTCGTCAAGAGCGTCTATCGCCTTGTCAGGCAGAGACTTGTCGGTGATGTAACGGTCAGTCAGACGGACGCAGGCCTCTATGGCCTCATCACTGTAGGCAACCTTGTGGAAATCCTCATAATTCGGCTTGAGGTTCTCCAGAATCGTGATGGACTGCTGGATGTCAGTCGGTTCCACGACAATCTTCTGGAATCTCCGGTCAAGAGCCCCGTCCTTCTCAACAATCTTGGCGAACTCGTCCATAGTCGTGGCTCCGATGCACTGGAGCTCGCCGCGGGCCAAGGCCGGTTTCAGGATATTGGCCGCATCCAGGCTTCCCTGCGCGCCACCGGCTCCGACAATAGTGTGGAACTCGTCAATAAACAGGATTATGTCCGGGTTTGAGCTTGCCTCCTTGATTATCGATTTGAGGCGCTTCTCGAAATCCCCACGGTATTTCGTTCCGGCGACAACCAAGGCTATATCCAAGGAAATCAGGCGTTTCTTGGCCAAGGCCGGGGATATGCTTCCACCGGCTATCCTCAATGCGATCCCTTCGACTATCGCGGACTTTCCTACTCCGGGCTCGCCGATAAGCATCGGGTTGTTCTTCTTGCGCCGCCCAAGGATCTCTATGACACGGGCAATCTCGGTCTCCCTGCCGACAACGGGGTCCAGTTTTCCTTCGGCGGCGGCCTTCGTGAGGTCAAAGCCAAAGTCCTCGATCACGCTCTTCTCCGGTTTGGATTCCTGATTGGTCTCCTGCTGGCCATCCTCACTTTTGTCATCCTCTTGCTCCGGATCCTTACCCAGCATCCCCTCGTCACGCATATACGACAACAGACGACCGTAATCCACTCCGTGCTGCCGCAGATAGGCCTGGCCATAATTCTCGGTCGTGCGGCAAAGGGCCAGAAGAAGATGCAGGGAGTTCGCCTCGGTAACGCCTTGCTTGGAAGCCTCCAGAACGGTGATGCTCAAGACGTTCTGGGCGTAACGGGTGAACGAGATCTTGTCCGATTCCGCATAAGGGATCGGTTCGTTTGTGAATATATGACTGTCGATGAACCGCTTGAAGTTGTCAGCGTCAATTCCCAGGCCTGTCACTGTCCTGAAGGCGGCGTTGTCGCCGTGCCGAAGGATGCCCAGGAACAAGTGGTCTGGGCCTATGCCGTAACTGCCGGTCCGCATGGCTTCATCTCTGGCGTAGCGGATTATGTCGTTGAGTTCGTCGGATATTCTTATTTCCATAAATGTTTTTCAAAGTATAATTTACAATATTAAGTAATTTTCTCTGGTTCTGCAAGTCGCTTCGACAGGCTCTGCGACCGAGACCGTCTGGTCGCGGAGCCTGTGGTTGCTGAGTTTGCCGAAGCATCGAAGCGACATTACTATTACGGAAATTTTGTTACATTTGTAAGCACAAGAAAAAGAACGACAATGAACGAGGAAAGAAGCACGGACAGACTTGCCCGTTACATAATCTGGACTGCGGCGGCGGCCATGACCGCAGCCTTCTGCTGGTATTTCAGGAGCGTGCTGGTCTATATTATCATAGCCGCGGTGGTCTCCCTGTTGGGAAGGCCGATAATGAAAGGTCTGAAGCACATAAGGATAAAAGGCAAAAGTGCTCCGGACTGGCTGGCCGCGATAGTCTCACTCCTCCTGATTCTGGTGATATTCTTGGGAATAGTGACTCAGATCATCCCTGTATTCTCCAGCATCATAACCAACGTCTCCGGCAACCTCCAGTCCGCCTCTTTCAAGGCTTCGGAGATCACCGTCTGGTTCGACAAGGTGAACGTCTGGCTGATCGACAGGCTGCCATCCATGGGACGAGACTTCAAACTCCAAGACGCTGTGCTTGGCTGGATCAAGAACGCCTTCGACCTTTCTTCCGTGACCTCAGTCGTTGGCTCCGTGGCCTCAGCCTTAGGCTCCTTCGGCATCGGTCTGTTCTCGGTGATGTTCATCGGATTCTTTTTCGTGAAAGACGAGACCCTTTTCCGCAGGATTGTCGGCTCGCTTGTGCCTGACAAGGTCGAGAAAACAGCCATCGGCGCCATCGGAGACATCGAGCATCTTCTGACCCGCTATTTTGTCGGACTGATGGTCGAAGTCCTCGGCGTGGCTCTTCTCAACTTCCTCGGACTCTGGCTGATAGCGAGGATCGGATTCTACCCGGCCGTCGGAATCGCCTTTATGACCGGTCTTCTGAACGTGATCCCTTACGTGGGGCCGTGGATCGGCGGAGCCATCGGAACCATCCTCGGAATCGTTCTGAAATACAGCAGCGCCGCCGCCATCGGAGTCTATCCAGACTTTATGATGGTAATAATCACACTATTGGCGGTCTTCATCTGCACCCAGTTGGTGGATAATTTCCTGTTCCAGCCTCTGATCTACTCGACCAGCATCAAATCCAGCCCTCTGGAGATATTCATAGTGCTGCTGATGGCGGGGCATCTCGGCGGAATCATAGGAATGCTGGTAGCCATTCCGGCCTACACAGTGCTCAGAGTGATAGCGGCACGATTCTTCTCCGAACTCAAACCGATCCGCAGACTTATCGCAGCCACGGATGACGAACAAAAATCTTAATGAATATGAACACGATCTTCAAGAAATTTATGGCGCTGGTCGCCATCATCGCCGGATTCCTGACAAGCGGTAAGGCTAACGCTCAGGAAAAATATTCACCGTCGGGCACCTATCAATTCGCAGTGAAAGACGGGAACTCACTTTTCCTCGATGAATATCTCGCCACGGCCGGAAGCGAGACCACTCTGAACGGCAACGAGAAACCATCGATCGTCTTTGTCTTCGGAGGCGGATTCAAGGGCGGAGAGCGCAGCCACAAGGAATATGTTCCCTGGTTCAAGATGCTCAACGACGAAGGCTACACGGTGCTCACCATCGACTACCGCCTCGGGATGAAAGGCGTGAAGACAAAGGGCGGAATAGGCTCGGTCAAGCAGTTCTACTACTCGGTCAGAATCGCCAGCGAGGATCTGTTCAGCGCCACGAAGTACATCATCGACAACGCCAAGACGCTGAAAGTCAATCCGGACAATCTGGTGATCTGCGGATCGTCAGCCGGTGCGATGACCGTTCTTGAGACCGAGTGGATGCTCTGCAACGGGAAAGCCACGGAGGCTCTGCCCGAAGGATTCCGTTACGCCGGAGTGATGTCGTTCTCGGGGGCGATCCTGTCCCGCGAGGGGATGCCGAAATATTCGCAGACTCCGGCTCCGACCGCATTTTTCCACGGCACGGCCGACAAGGTCGTGAACTACGGGAACATACGGGTGTTCAACTGGGTGTTCGCCGGCACGGACAAGCTCGTCAAGATATTCAAGAAAAACGGTTATGTCTATAACGCTTTCCGCTTCAAGGACCACAAGCACGAGATCGCGGATTCGATGGTGGAGACGTTCGCAGACCAGATCCGCTTCCTTGAAACCAATGTGACGAGAAAGGTCGCCAGAACTGTGGATTCCACAATCGACGACCCTGAGGCTCCGGTTCCGAGCGGATCAGCGAACCGCAAGGAGATGTACGGAAAGTAATTAATTCTGAATATATTTACGATAGACTTCCGCGATTCTGCGGTATCCCTCTTCATTCGGATGGAGTCCGTCCCTGAAGAGGGATTCGTCTAACTTGCCGTCAGCCTTGGTGAGGACAGACTTCACGTCCACGATGTCGTAGTTCGTGAGGTCGCTTGACTTAAGCAGTTCATCCACAGTGGCGTTGACCTTGTCAACCCTATCGATTGCCTTTCTGCGAGGATAGATGTGGACTATGTGGATGCGGGCTGTCGGCTGTTTCACACGGATATATTCAATAAGTCCGACCATTCCTTCGGCAATGGCTTCCTCAGTGCGGCTGTAGATGTCATTCGTGCCGGCCATCACGAAGATGTGCTTGGCGGAGAAGCCGTCCAGCTCCTCGTGCATCATACGCCACATCATATTCCCGAGACGGTCCCAGCCGTAGCCGCAGTTGATGACGTTTCGGTCAGCAAATATGTCGTTCCACGAATCCACGCCAGCGTGCCAGGTCTTGTGGCTCGGTTCGCCTGACCAGTAATGGGTTATGGAATTGCCTATCATCACGATCTCCGGATTCGGGGCGATGTGCCTTTCACGATAAAGGACTCTGGAATGTCTTTCGGTCCAATCATAGAAAGTGAAATCGCGGCGCTGTCTCAGTGGTTTCAGAATATCAGGCAGATTGGCCGTTGTGCCGAGAGCGTTGAAGATCGCCTCAAGTGTGGCCACCGTGTCAGCCTTGGCCCCGTCCACGGCGATGAAATAGCCTGACTTTTTGCTTTCTTTCTTGCTGACGACCTTCACAGGAAAGTCAGCCTTTCTCTGGATGATGTTCCTTACCGCTTTGGAAGGCCTGTCCACAGCCTCAACCGGGACATTGTAGAACGCCACGGCCTTCTCAACCGGCACCGGCTCGAAATGGAAATAGGTTCCGCCATCGGCTCCAATTTCCATCCACTTCACCTCGTTGTAAAGCGGAAGATAAAGCCTGAACTCGTTACCGTTCTTGGCTGACTTTCCATAATCAACACGGAAACAAAATGTTATCGTGTCACTTGCAGCCTTCCCAAGATCGGAAGTCCCGTTCAACAGGTGGAATCCGCCGTCGTTGTCGATGTCATAGAGGTCAACTCCCAGAGAAGCCATCTCTGTAGCCCCTTTAGGAATATTCCTGCCCTCAAGCACGTACCGGACCTTGATCTCCGGAGCGTTAGTCCCGAAATCAATGTTCCCCCTGTCAAATGTCCAGCAGGTCCCGAACGGTCCTTTTGTCCTTTCAGTCAGTGGATTATGCCACCCATTCACATCAGCCGCCATCGTACCGACTGAGAGCAGCAGTGTCAGACTCACCGCAGACACCGCACGCTTCACGATTTCCGAATATCTCATATTCATTAAATTTTAATTATTGTCCTTTTCAAAACGGCCTCAAAGATAGCGATTTTTCCGGAAGGACACATACTCGGATTTACGAGAGGAACATTTCCAAGCCAAAGTGATACACTCATGATCAAATTGAACCATGACAGGTGCGTTTTCTTTCCTTTTTGCGACTGCGGACTTAAAGAAT